>Ga0079301_1001304_pt1 | contig 11541 bp, 14 predicted proteins | sample Wag4_2014_7_11_3_FD_74797 | JGI IMG/M metagenome (GOLD analysis project Ga0079301, IMG submission 74797) | Fresh water mixed with fracking chemicals microbial communities from Ohio, USA - Utica-2 Time Series FC 2014_7_11 | ecosystem: Engineered > Industrial production > Chemical products > Input...
AAGGTCGCGCACTACTTAAGGCGCTCGGCTTTCCTTTCAAGGAGGCATAAGAATGGCTAAAACATCACTCAAGGTTAAAGCTGCTCGCAAGCCAAAGTTCAAGGTTCGCGGTTACACACGTTGCCAGCGTTGCGGTCGTCCGCACTCTGTCTACCAAAAGTTTGGAATTTGTCGCATCTGCTTCCGTGAAATGGCGCACCGCGGCGAACTTCCTGGCATCAGCAAGGCATCTTGGTAACAACTACAAACGAATAAAGTCCTGACAAATTGTCAGGAAACTAATTTGAGAAAGGCCACAGGCCACGTATGACAATGACAGATCCAATCGCAGACATGCTTTCACGTCTGCGCAATGCGAACTCTGCCTACCATGATTCGGTTTCAATGCCGTCATCATCGGTCAAGGTACGAATTGCAGAGATCCTCAAGCAAGAGGGTTTCATTGCAGATCACCGCGTTGAAGCAGCAGCAACAGGAGTGGGAAAGAATCTCGTTCTTGATCTTAAGTTCGGTGCAAACCGTGAGCGCTCAATCGCTGGCCTTCGCCGCGTGAGCAAGCCAGGACTTCGCGTTTACGCAAAGTCAACTGCGCTTCCTAAAGTTCTCGGCGGACTCGGAGTTGCAATCATTTCAACTTCATCAGGTCTCTTGACTGATAAGCAGGCAAATAAGAAGGGTGTAGGCGGAGAAGTTCTCGCTTACGTATGGTAACCATCTAATGTCACGTATCGGTCGTATGCCTATCGCTGTTCCAAGCGGTGTAGAAGTTTCAATCACAGGTCAGAACGTTGCAGTGAAGGGACCTAAGGGTTCACTCGCAATCGCAGTTCCAGCACCTATCCAGGTTTCACAAGCAGAGGGTGTTATCACCGTTGCTCGTCCAAATGAAGAGCGCGTAACACGTTCACTTCACGGCCTATCTCGCACACTTGTTGCAAACATGGTCGAAGGCGTAACAAACGGTTACACACTCACAATCAACATCGTTGGTGTTGGTTACCGTGTTGCTGAAAAGGGCAAGGATCTTGAATTCCAGCTCGGCTACAGCCACCCAATTACATTCCCAGCTCCAGAAGGAATCACCTACAAGGTTGAATCACCAACTAAGTTGATTATCAGCGGAATCGATAAGCAGCTCGTTGGAGAAACCGCAGCGAAGGTAAAGAAGCTTCGCAAGGCAGATCCTTACAAGGGCAAGGGCTTGCGTCTTGAAGGCGAAGTTATTCGTCGCAAGGCAGGAAAGGCAGGTAAGAAGTAATGGCAATCGGAGTTAAGGTCCGCAAGGGCTCAGCGCAGAACGCGCGTGCTCGTCGTGCTTTCCGTCTTCGTAAGAAGATTTCAGGCACACCATCACGTCCACGCCTCGTCGTTTCACGTTCATCACGCCACCTGTTCGTTCAGGTTATTGATGACACACAGAGCAAGACACTTGCTTACGCATCAACAATGGAAGCAGATCTTCGCAAGGCATCTGGCGATAAGACAGATAAGTCGAAGCAGGTCGGAGCACTCATTGCTGAACGCGCTAAGAAGGCTGGAATTTCTACAGTTGTCTTTGACCGCGCAGGTAACAAGTACCACGGTCGTATCGCAGCAGTTGCAGATTCTGCACGAGAGAACGGATTGGAGTTCTAATGGCTGTTAATCCAACTAACGATGCAGCGCCAGCAACAACTGGCGCACCTGCAAACCAGACTAATGCTGGCAAGGGTCGTGGCGAACGCCGCGAACGTCGTGATGATCGCGAGAAGGAGAAGTCTCCATACACCGAGCGCGTGGTTTTCATTAACCGTGTGTCTAAGGTTGTTAAGGGTGGACGTCGCTTCTCATTCACAGCACTCGTTGTTGTGGGCGATGAAAACGGCACAGTAGGAATTGGTTACGGAAAGTCCAAGGAAGTTCCACAAGCAATTGCTAAGGCTGTCGAAGAAGCTAAGAAGTCATTCTTCACAGTTCCACGCGTTCAGGGAACTATTCCTCACCCAGTTCAGGGTGAGACAGCAGCGGGCGTAGTTCTTCTTCGCCCGGCAAGTCCAGGTACCGGAGTTATCGCTGGTGGTCCTGTTCGTGCCGTACTTGAGTGCGCTGGTGTTAAGGATGTTCTTACTAAGTCTCTCGGTTCTTCAAATGCAATCAACATGGTTCACGCAACCGTTGCTGCACTGAAGATGCTCGAGTCACCTGCACAGATTGCAACTCGTCGCGGTCGTCCGCTCGAAGATGTAGCTCCTGCAGCAATTATCCGCGCTTCACAGATGACAGTTGGTGCCTAATGCCACGTTTGAAAATCACTCAGGTTAAGTCAACCGTTGGCAACAAGCCAGAGATTCGCAACACTGTTCGTTCACTCGGACTCAAGCGAATCAACGATGTTGTCGTTAAAGAAGACCGTCCAGAAATTCGTGGCATGGCAGTAGCTGCTCGCCACTTGATCAAGGTAGAGGAGGTCGAATAAAGATGACTCTCAAACTTCATCATCTTCGTCCAGCTCCAGGTGCTAAGAAAGCTAAGACTCGTAAGGGTCGCGGTGAGGCATCAAAGGGTAAGACCGCAGGTCGCGGTGGAAAAGGTACTCACGCTCGTAACACGGTTCGTCCAGGTTTCGAAGGTGGTCAGCTTCCACTCGTAATGCGTTTGCCAAAGCTTCGTGGTTTTAAGAACCCAGCTCGCATCGAATACCAGGCAGTGAATGTCTCAACAATCAACGCACTCTTCCCAAAGGGTGGCGATGTAACTGTTGCTGATCTCATTGCAAAGGGTGCAGTTCGCGATTCATTGCCTGTAAAGGTTCTTGGAAATGGCGATATTGCAGTCAAGGTTTCTGTGACTGCACATGCATTCTCAGCATCAGCAGTCGAAAAGATTGCTGCAGCTGGCGGATCAACAGCAACACTGTAATAAAACAAACTAGTCGTGATTTGGTAGAGGGAGAAGATTGATGCTTTCAGCATTTGGAATGGCCTTTAAGACGCCAGAACTTCGTAAGAAAATCTTCTTCACTCTCTCAATCATGGCCCTCTTCCGCTTCGGCTCTGTCGTACCTACACCTGGCGTTTCATATACAAACGTCAAGCAATGTATCGATCAGGCGCAGACCGGGGGACTCTTTGGTCTGATCAACCTCTTCTCAGGTGGAGCACTTCTTCAGCTCTCAGTTTTCGCACTTGGCATCATGCCTTACATCACTGCTTCAATCATTATTCAGCTTCTCACCGTTGTAATCCCACGCTTTGAAGCTTTGAAGCAAGAAGGCCAGTCAGGTACAGCAACACTTACTCAGTACACACGTTACTTAACAATCGGTCTTGCAATCTTGCAGTCAACAGGTTTGGTTGCAGTTGCACGTACACCAGGTCGCTTGATTTCAGGATGTTCACTTCCAATCATTCCTGATGCTTCATGGCAGCGAATTCTTACAATGATTGTTGTAATGACAGCTGGTACATCTGTAATTATGTGGCTCGGTGAGCTCATTACAGATCGCGGCGTCGGTAACGGTATGTCGATCTTGATCTTCACATCTATTGCAGCAGGTTTCCCAAGCCAGCTCTGGTCAATCAAGCTTCAAAAGGGCTTGTTCGCATTCCTCTTTGTCTGCGCAGTCGGAGTCTTGGTAGTTGCAGCAGTTGTATTCGTTGAGCAAGCACAGCGTCGAATCCCAGTGCAGTACGCAAAGCGCATGGTTGGACGTCAGGCTTACGGCGGAACATCTACATACATTCCAATCAAGGTAAACCAGGCTGGTGTTATCCCGGTTATCTTCGCATCCTCACTTTTGTACATCCCTTCACTTCTCGTGAACTTCACCAATAGCCAAGCTGGATGGGCTGTCTGGATTTCACGTAACTTGGTGAGCGGTGATCACCCAATTTATATGGCTGCTTATGCAACCCTCATTATTTTCTTTACCTACTTCTACGTAGCAATCACATTTAACCCAGATGAAGTTGCAGACAATATGAAGAAGTACGGCGGATTTATTCCGGGCATCCGTGCAGGACGACCAACATCTGAATACCTTCAGTATGTCCTTTCACGCATTACAGCTCCTGGATCTCTCTACCTCGCACTTGTTGCCATCATTCCGATCCTTGCTCTTATCGTCTTCGGTGCATCACAGAACTTCCCATTCGGCGGAACTGCGATCCTCATCGTTGTCGGAGTTGGTCTCGATACTGCAAAGCAGATCGAAAGCCAGTTGCAGCAGCGTTCATATGAAGGTTTCTTGAAGTAATGCGTTTAGTCCTGGTAGGTCCACCAGGCGCTGGTAAGGGAACACAAGCTCAGTTTCTAGCCGCGCACTATTCAATTCCGCATATTTCAACTGGCGATATTTTCCGCGCTAACCTCAAAGCAAGCACACCTCTTGGTCTACAGGCAAAGGGTTACATGGATGCAGGTCAGCTCGTTCCTGACGAAGTCACCAATGAGATGGTCAAAGATCGCCTTACTCACGATGACACAGCTAATGGTTTTCTCCTCGATGGGTTTCCACGTAACACTGTGCAAGCAGAAGTTCTACGTGCATTCCTTGCCGAAAAGCGCACGCCACTTAATGCAGTGCTAGAACTCGCAATCGAGAACGAAATCATTATTAAGCGCCTATCTTCACGTCTTACTTGCAAGGCTTGTGGTGCACCAGCAACTCCAGATGCAACTGCATGCCCATCTTGTGGCGGCGAGCTTTATCAGCGTGAAGATGACAAGGAAGAAGTTATCGCTAAGCGCCTTGCTGTCTATGAAGAGCAGACAGCGCCAATCGTGCACTTCTACCGCACCGAAGGCCTACTCATCACGATCTCAGCAGATGGTGAAGTTTCTGAAATTACAGATCGTGCAATTACAGCGCTAAGCCGCGTTCACGGCTAACTTTTACTATGGCAATTCAGATAAAGAACCTTGATCAAATCAAGGTTATGCGCCGCGCTGGTTTAGTTGTCGCAGAGATTCACCAACTTATTCGCGAAGCAATCAAGCCAGGAATGACCACTAGCGCACTGGATGCAATTTCTGCAGCTCACATTAAGCGCAGCGGTGCTACTTCAAACTTCTTCAACTATCACGGCTTCCCAGCGACAATCTGCGTATCCATTAACGATGAAATCGTCCACGGAATTCCAGGACCCAAGATCATCAACGAAGGAGACGTTGTCTCTATCGATTGCGGTGCAATTGTCGATGGATGGCATGGAGATGCAGCCTTCTCTGTTGGTATCGGAAAAGTTGATCCCGAAGATCAGAAGTTGATGGATACCTGCGAAGAATCTATGTGGGTTGGAATCGCTGCCGGAAAGAACGGTGGAAAGCTTTCAGATATTGGTTATGCAATTGAGCAGTACATCAATTCGCAAGGTAAGTATGGAATTCTTCAAGAGTACGGTGGCCATGGAATTGGTACCGAGATGCATCAAGAGCCACATGTCCTTAACTTCGGCAAAGCTGGCAACGGTCCAGAAATCGTTCCTGGAATGGCGCTTGCAATCGAACCGATGATTACCCGCGGAACACATAAGACCAAGGTGCTCGGAGATGATTGGACAGTTATCTCCAACGATAAATCTCGTGGAGCCCACTTTGAACACACATATGTCATCTGTCCTGATGGCAAGCCATTTGTCTTAACTTCTCAAGACGGTGGCAAGGCAGAACTTGCACGTTTTGGCATTGAAATCTCTTCACTTCTTGCCTAACTTCCTATTTGATATCAATTCGTTACCCAAATACTGTTCTAATATAGGCAAATAACGCCTAGCCTCTCCTAACTAGCCCTGAAATTTGAGGAATTCTAAAGGAGAAGAAATGCTTAAGAAGAAAGTTATTGCACTTGGTGCTGTAGCAATCGCTGCATCACTCATGGCTGCACCATCAGCAAACGCTGGTGCAAAGCCTGCCGCAAAGGCAAAAGTAGGAGATGAATGTCTCCGTGCCGGAAAAAAGGCCGAAGGTCGCGGCGTTAATGGTTCTGATCTCACATGTACCAAGGTTGCAACAGGATCTTTCGCGGGTTCACTTCGTTGGTGGTATCCAGAGATGAAGCCATTTGGTTCAGTTGAATGGGTCTCTGCATCAAATATCGGCGGTGGCTACGGAACAACTGCTATCGCAATTGGTGATGCCATGAAGAAGGAAGGCCTTCTTAAGGATTACACAGTTACTTACCGATCAAATGCACCTCTTGGGCTTGGATATTTCTATGACCAGAAGAATCGCAAGGATCTACTTATCGTCACAGGATTTGCGATGCCAGGTGGACTTGCAACTAACGGTTCAAAGCTTTCAATCACAACAGCCAAGGCAGTTGCGGGTGTTATGCGCGAAGCCGAAGCATTTGTAGTACCGACATCATCGAAGTACAAAACCATTAATGATTTGCTTGCGGATATCAAGGCAAATCCAAAGGGTGTAGCAATTGGTGGCGGTAACTACGGTGGCGTTGACCACGTAACGGTTGCAACTCTTGCTGAAACTGTCGGCGTTAAGGCAACTGATCTCAACTACATCCCTTACTCAGGTGGCGGTTCACTCGTTCCTGACGTTATTGGCGGTCGTGTTGCAGTAGGCGTATCAGGAACTTCAGAGTTCTCTTCATACGTTGCAGCTGGAAAGATGCGCGTACTTGCAGTGACTTCACCAAAGCCTCTTAAGGTCATCAAGGGTAAAACCCTCGTACAGCAGGGTGTAGATCTTACTTTCGGTAACTGGCGCGGAATTCTTGCTCCAGCAGACCTATCTCCAGCAGATTACCTCAACACAGTTAAGGTAATCGATGCACTTCACTCAACTCCATCATGGAAGGACACATTGGTCGCTAACTCATGGATTGATGAGTACCGATCAGGAGATGCATTCACAAAGTGGATTGGAATTGAAAATACTTCAATCATTAATGTCCTAACAGCGTTCAAATTGATTAAGTAACCGAAAGAGATTATTTAATCTGATGAAATTGCCTCAAGGTGGAAAGAGTGAGCTCACATTTGTGGGCTCACTCTTTCTTCTGGGTCTCATAGTTTTCTGGGATACATATTCAGTTGAGCTTCCAGCATTTAATTTAACGATAAGTCCAAAGGTCTTTCCTTATGCAGTAGCGGCAGCACTAATGACGCTAAGTGCAATTCTCTTTATCAACGTTCTCAGAGGTGATATTGCTGTTCCAGAGGGACATAATCCAGGTGAAGAGATTGCAAAGTCAGATTACAAAGCATTTGCACTCGTCCTTTCTTCGCTCTTGGCATTTTTACTTCTCATTGAACGGGCGGGATTTATTATCGCTGCCTCACTTACTTTTTTTGGTGTCACTGTTGCCTTTGGAAATAAGCGACATGCCCGCTCAGCAGTCTTTGGCACTTTATTCATCACTCTGGTTTATCTAGCCTTTACCCGCTTACTAAATGTGCCGTTGCCGGCCGGAATTTTTAAAGGGCTGCTATGAATAATCTACAATCTCTGATTGATGGTTTTGCGAGTGCGCTGACCCTTAGCAATCTTGGCTTTGGATTACTTGGAACTTTTCTCGGAACTCTTGTCGGAGTTCTTCCTGGAATTGGACCTGCATTAGCAATAGCACTCCTGCTACCGATCACTTATACAGTTAGCCCTGCATCAGCGCTCATTATGTTTGCATCAATATATTACGGCGCGATGTACGGTGGATCTACCACTTCAATTCTTCTCAATACACCTGGCGAGTCAGGCTCTGTGATTACAGCGCTCGAGGGAAATAAGATGGCGCGCAGCGGGCGTGCAGGAGCAGCGCTAGCAACAGCTGCGATTGGGTCATTTATTGCGGGCACCATCGCAACTTTAGTTTTAGCATTCACTGCGCCGTCCATTGCAGATTTGGCAATCAAAGTGGGTTCAGCTGATTATGTAGCTCTGATGCTGGTGGCATTTACTACCGTCTCATCACTTCTAGGGGCGTCGCAGATTCGTGGTTTCATCGCTCTCACAATTGGGATTTCCCTCGGTTTGGTCGGTGCAGATTTGCAGTCCGGTCTTTCGCGAATGACCTTCGGAAGTGATGCTGCCCTCGAAGGAATCGCCACAGTTGCAGTCATCGTTTCTATTTTTGCCCTCGGTGAGGCGCTTTATTTAGCGAGCCGATTTAAAGATACTGGCTGGAATGTAATTCCAATGAAAGGCAGAGCGCTGATGTCGCGCGATGATTGGAAACGTTCATGGAAGCCATGGATCCGAGGAACTTTCTTAGGATTTCCACTCGGGGTAGTGCCAGCTGGTGGTTCTGAAGTGCCAACATTCTTGAGTTATTCGTTAGAGAAAAAATTATCGAAGCACCCTGAAGAGTTTGGTAAAGGCGCTATCGAGGGAGTAGCTGGACCTGAAGCTGCGAACAATGCGAATGCTGCAGGTGCTCTTGTTCCGCTGCTTGCACTTGGTTTACCCACATCTGCAACGGCTGCGGTAATTCTTGTAGCATTCCAGACATACCAAATTCAGCCAGGACCAACTCTCTTTCTCACCAACGGTGCGCTGATCTGGACGCTGATCGCTTCACTCTTTATTGGTAACGCCCTTCTCCTTGTTCTCAACTTGCCACTCGTAAGAGTGTGGGTGCAGTTACTTCGCATCCCACGCCCATATCTCTTTGCGGGAATCGTCACTTTTGCACTCATGGGTTCCTATGCGCTAAAAACTTCTATCTTCGATGTTCAGGTCGCCATTGCTATTGGAATAGTTGGCTTCCTCTTCAGGCGTTTTGGAATGCCAATCACGCCGTTGATTCTGGGCCTCATTCTTGGACCAAACCTAGAACTCCAATTCCGCCGCGCTCTTCAAATTAGTGCGGGGGATTACGGAACCTTGTGGGCATCACCTCTCTCAAAGGTTCTCTACGCAGTTCTTATCATCGCTCTCTTTACTCCGATTATTACTAAAGTGATGAAGAAAGTACGTAAGGACGCACACGCGTAAGCAAATGTCACAATCTCGATGGGCTACAAAATTACTTTATAGCTCTGCAATTACCCAGGGCGCTATCTATGTCATCCGTCCGATGATCACATACCGTGCACTTGAGTTAGATGCATCTGCTTCAACCATCGGATTTATTGCAGCCGTCTATGCCTTGCTTCCAGTATTACTTGCCTTAACTTTTGGAAAAATGGTGGGGCAGATTGGTGAAGGACGGTTCGTCATCTTCGGAACCTTTTTTATTGGAGTTTCTGCCGCACTTCTTCTCGCCGCAGATACCTTGACGCTGTTGGCAATTGCAGCAGCGCTTTCAGGTCTTGCGCATCTTGCCTGCATGGTCGGTGGACAGACAATGGTTGCGCTCAAGAGCCCACCTGATAAATATGAAGAACACTTTGGACGTTACACATTTAGCGCATCGTTAGGGCAGATGGTCGGACCAATTCTGGCAACCCTTGTTGCTGGCTCAACCGGCGTTATGCCGAAGTCAACGAGTGCAGCATTTGCCCTAGCTCTTGCCTTAGCCGCAATTGCAATGGTTCCAGTAATGTCATGGAGAAATGAGCCACCGACTGTGCGCGGGCGCAAAGAAGAAGCCGGTGCGTTGCGTGCTGCAGGAGCACTGCTTAAGAAACCCGGAATATTCGCGGCGATCTTTACATCTCTCGCTGTCTCATCTACCGGAGATATCTTGGTTGTTTTCTTACCTCTTTACGGAAATGAAAATGAATTCTCCGCTCTCTCTATCGGAATCATCATCTCTATTCGCGCAGCTACATCAATGGCATCTCGCTTCTTCTTGGGCCGATTAAGTGCGCGATTCACACTTCGCCAATTACTCATGACAAGTAATGCCGTTTCAATCATTATGTGTGTTGCGATGGCATTCGCACCAAACCCATGGGTTCTAGGTGCGGTGGTATTTGTGGCTGGCTTCTCTCTCGGGGTTGGCCAACCGCTGACGATGAGTCTGATTTCTCAGCTGACCGCCCCCGATGAGCGAGCCCTAGCCGTCTCAACCCGCCTGACCGGCAACCGTTTGGGCCAATTCCTGATTCCGGCAGTCGCTGGCCTGGTCGCCGCCTCTGCTGGAACGAGCGCGGTCTTTATTGGCTTGGCGATCCTGGTTTCGACCACATTTCTGCCTCGCCAGTAGTCCTCAATACCCCTTTTCTAGCGGATTTCCCTTATAAGGGGGGTCGGCCATAGAATCTCCCTTCGCGCTCCAAGAAATCCACAAGATTTTGCGGGGTTCGACCCTGTTCGTTCACATGAGATAAAGAAGAAGGTATTCATCCTTGGCTAGTAAAGATGGTGCGATCGAAATCGAAGGCACTGTTGCTGAGGCGTTACCTAACGCAATGTTTCGTGTTGAACTAACAAATGGACACAAGGTCTTGGCACACATCAGCGGAAAGATGCGAAAGAACTACATTCGTATTTTGCCTGCTGACCGTGTGATCGTAGAACTCAGTCCATACGACCTTACAAAGGGTCGAATTATTTACCGTTACAAGTAAGTAATTCGCCACTAACAAAAGGAAATTCGCGTGAAGGTTAATCCAAGCGTGAAGAAGATTTGCGACAAGTGCAAAGTCATTCGTCGCAAAGGTCGCGTAATGGTGATCTGCGAAAATCTTCGTCACAAGCAGCGTCAGGGCTAATCCCCAGACAATCAGTACGCGTGATGCGACTTAACTAGAAATAGTTAAGACCCCCGGACCGGTAGGCCAGGGCTCGGCAACACACATTCGGTCAGATGACTAAAGTCATTGACACGAAATGTCGAGGAGCATTGCGGAGGACCTCCGGATACAGAATGGTTGAATAAATGGCACGTCTAGTCGGTGTCGATCTTCCACGCGAAAAGCGTGTAGAGATTGCACTCACCTATATTTTCGGAATGGGTCTAACCCGTTCCCACGAAACGCTAAAGGCAACTGGGATTTCTCCAGATACCCGCGTTAAAGATTTGCAAGAATCAGAACTTGCTCAGCTTCGTGAATACATCGAAGCTAACTACAAAATCGAAGGTGATCTCCGCCGCGAAATCGCAGGCGATATCCGTCGTAAAGTCGAAATCCAGAGCTACCAAGGTATTCGTCACCGCAAGGGACTTCCTGTACGTGGTCAGCGCACACATACAAACGCTCGCACTCGTAAGGGTCCACGTAAGGCAATTGCCGGTAAGAAGAAGGTGACTAAGTAATGGCCGCTCCTAAGTCAAAGTCCGCTGCACCAGCAAAGGGCAAAGTAAAGCTTCGTAAGAAAGAGAAGAAGAACGTTGCAGTAGGTAAGGCTTTCATCAAGTCAACCTTCAACAACACAATCATCTCAATTACAGATCCAACCGGCGCTGTTATCTCTTGGGCATCATCTGGCCAAGTAGGTTTCAAGGGCTCACGTAAGTCGACTCCATTCGCAGCACAGCTTGCAGCAGAAGCAGCAGCTCGTCGCGCACAGGAGCACGGCCTTAAGAAAGTAGATGTATTCGTAAAGGGACCTGGTTCCGGACGCGAAACTGCAATCCGTTCATTGCAAGCAGCAGGCCTAGAAGTTGGAGCTATCTCAGATACAACTCCAGCTCCACACAATGGCTGCCGCCCACCG
>Ga0079301_1001305_pt1 | contig 11538 bp, 11 predicted proteins | sample Wag4_2014_7_11_3_FD_74797 | JGI IMG/M metagenome (GOLD analysis project Ga0079301, IMG submission 74797) | Fresh water mixed with fracking chemicals microbial communities from Ohio, USA - Utica-2 Time Series FC 2014_7_11 | ecosystem: Engineered > Industrial production > Chemical products > Input...
GTGACATCTGTAAACATTGATATGGTGCTCGGGATTTAGGAGTGGATCCTCGTAGCCATAGATGTATTTGCGAAATGGTTTCTGAGATCCGGAGTTTGCGCCCGAGATGTTGTCAATTGCCGCCTGATGCATGATCTGATTGACAAGGCTTTGGAACCATTTTTGTTCGTCGCATCTGGTTGTCAATATGAACTTTGCATCGGGGAAATATTCATTTGCCTGTCGAAAGAGTAGTGGCCATGGCCAATCATCAAATGAATCGGCGGATTCCATGTCCGTAAGGATCTGATCAGTTCGGCCCTTGAGCCAAAGATCGAAATGATGGCGACTAAGGCTGATGTGTCGATAGCCCAATGTTCGCAGGCAGTGGGCCAGGGTTTTGGTTCCAGTCTTGTGGAAGCCGATCCCTATCACCTTGGACCTTGAATTGGGGTTCATCTCTTGAGCTCAGTCTGCCTCTGAGGCCTCCGTATCCCAGGTGAGGCCCCCGAGCTTGAGCCGGTCGGCCCTGATGGCGGCTCTTACCAGTTGCTCCTGATCAAAGCAACCCAGATCCGCCTCACGGCGGCTGCGCAGACTCACCTGGCCGCTTTCAGCCTCCTTGGCCCCGATCACCGCCAGCACTGGAATCTTCATCTGTTCGCCGTTACGGATCAGCTTGCCGAGACGATCGCCCGAGTGATCGACCGTGGCGCGGATGCCTGCCGCCCGGAGCTGGCTCAGCACCTGCTCGGCGTAGGGACGCACCTCATCGGTGACCGGCAGCAGGCGGATCTGCTCGGGGGCCAGCCAGAAGGGGAAATCGCCGGCGTAGTTCTCGGTCATGATCCCGAAGAAACGCTCCAGGGAGCCGAAGATGGCGCGGTGGATCATGATCGGGCGCTGGCGCGTTCCATCGGCGGCCACATACTCCAGATCGAATCGCTCGGGCAGGTTGAAGTCGAGCTGGATTGTGGAGCACTGCCACATTCGACCGATGGCGTCTTCGATCTTGAGGTCGATCTTGGGGCCGTAGAAGGCGCCGCCGCCTGCGTCAATCTTGTAGGCCCAGCCCTTGCGTTCGAGGGCTTCGGTCAGGCCCCTGGTGGCCAGCTCCCAGACTTCATCCTCGCCGATTGATTTCTCCGGCCGGGTGGAGAGGTTGATCTCGTAATTGCGGAAATCGAAGGTGGAGAGGATCTGCTCGGTGAGATCGAGGATCGCCAGGATCTCATCGCTGATCTGATCCGGCAGGCAGAACACGTGGGCATCGTCCTGGGTGAAGCCGCGCACCCGCATCAAGCCGTGCATCACGCCAGGTCGCTCATAGCGATACACGGTGCCCAGCTCGGCCCAGCGGATCGGCAGGTCCCGGTAGCTGCGCAACCTGCTGGCATAGGTCAGCACGTGGAAGGGGCAGTTCATCGGCTTGAGCTGGTATTGCCGCTCATCCACCTGCATCGGGCCGAACATGCTTTCGGCGTAGAAGTCGAGGTGGCCTGAGGTCTTCCAGAGGCTGATGTCGGCCACGTGGGGGGTGTAAAGCAGCTCGTAGCCGGCCTTGAAATGCAGATCCCGCCACAGTTCTTCGATCAACAGGCGCATGCGGGCGCCGCGGGGATGCCAGAACACCAGGCCCGCTCCGGCTTCATCTTCAATGGAGAACAGATCCAGATCGGTGCCGATGCGGCGGTGGTCGCGGCGCAGGGCTTCCTGCTTGCGGCGTTGGTACTCGGCAAGCTGCTCTGGCGTTTCCCAGGCTGTGCCGTAGATGCGCTGCAGCTGGGCGTTGCGTTCATCACCGCGCCAGTAGGCGCCAGCCACGCTCTCCAGCTCAAAGGCCTTGGCATTGAGCTCACTGGTGTTGGCCACGTGCGGGCCGGCGCAGAGATCCCACCAATCCTCTCCCAGGGTGTAGAGGGTGATCGGTTCGTTGATGCCGGCCAGGATCTCCAGCTTGTAGGGCTCGTTCTGGGCTTGGATTCGCCGTTCGGCCTCTGCACGGCCCACCTCCAGGCGCTGGAGGGGCAGCTTTTTGTTGATGATCCGGATCATCTCCTTCTTGATGGCCTTCAGGTCGGCCTCGGTGAAGGGGTCCGGATTGTCGAAGTCGTAATAGAAACCGCTCTCGGTCCAGGGACCGATGGTCACCTGGGCCTTGGGAAACAGCTTCTGCACCGCCATCGCCATCACGTGGCTCATCGAGTGACGGATGCGGAGCAGCTGCTCGCTCTCGCTGGTTTTTGGCAAGGCCATGGCCGCCGCTTCGCCCGGCTCGGATGGGATCGCCTTCCCAGTCGCAGCGGCCTGATCGGAGCTGGAGGCGGCAGGGGGCACGGAAAACGTCTTGAAGCGAGGTCCGATCCTACGCAGCGGTTTCTAGGCTGCCAGGATGACAACACCCCAGCCACTGCCGGAGTCCGGAGCTGATCTGCTTGAGCACCTGCTGGGTTCTCTTTTGGCCGATTTTCGCTTCTGGTTCGAGCGGGGTGAGCTGCTCCTGGATCTCTGCCCCGACCAGGTGATGGCCGCGGCTGATCGCCGCAGACTGCGGGAGCGGCTGCGGCAGGCGACCCTGGAGCTGGCTGCGGCCAGCAGTCTGCGTCAGGCTGCGCCGGTGCCCATGGCTGTGGGGCTCGACGCCATGGCCCCCTGGCACCAGCTGGTGGTGGAGGTGTGGTCGTTGGCTCGTCGGCTCCGCCATCAGCAGATCCCCTTGCCGCAGCTGTCCTGGCCGGAGCCACCCCAGTTCAGGGGCTGAGTGCGGAGCGCTCCGCTTCAGCTCTGGCGCTGGTGACGGGACAGGGCCGTGCGATAGAACGCCATCAGGTCTTCACGGCGCTTCACCGGCTGGCCGTAGTAACTGAATCCGGCCATGGTGGGCAGTGATGCCCACTCGGGCGCCAACTTGGCGAGGACGCCCGGGGTGAGCCCATTTCGATCGAACTGATCGAGGGCGCCCCGCCGACGCACCAGGTGCAGAGCTGCCTGGTCCTGGTTGTGCGGGGCGAAGGTCGTCAGTCCGAGCTGACGGGCCACAGCGTTCCAGGTGCCAGGCAGGAACTGGTAGGCGCCAGCGGCGGCACTGGTGTATCGCCGCCTCACAGTGATCTGCGGATGCTGATCCAGCCGCTCCACCAGGCTGCCGCCATAGATCATGCGGTACCCCTCGTCAGCGCCACCGGTCCAGGTGCCCTCCGCAAAACGGATCGTGTCGAGCAGGGCCCGCCGCTCCGGCGTCAGGGCATAGGGCGCGCCGGCCGCCGGCTGGGTCGGACGAGCCGACAAGGTCGCTGCCGTCGCAGGCAGTTCAGGTCGCGCTGTGAAGGCTGGTGCAGCCATCGGCAGCAGCGAGGCCAGGCCCATGGACCAGACGGTGAGGGAGTAGAGGCGAGTCAGAAGCGATCGGAGTCGTTGGCACCGACCTTGAGGGTTGCCCCCCAGTCCCTGCTACCCCCTTCAATCCGATCTGGACAGATCCCCGTTTGTGTGCATTTGCAGATCGAACACGATGAGACCAAGCCGGGACAGCTGTTCAGCTGGACGCCTAGGTGCAAGCACTCAGGACCAACGATCAGCTTCGCTGATCAATCCCGAAGAAAAGATTAAGCACCTTGGCGGACTGGCTGGCTGGGCTGTTTCCGTCGATCAGCGGCCGACCGGCAGAAATCCGAGGGCCCGGCGCACCCGTTCAAGGGTGATCTGGGCCACCGCGTCGGCCCGCAGGCGGCCCTGCTCCAGCACGGCCTTCAAGGCGCCTGGGTCCTGGCGCCACTGTTGGTAGCGCTCCTGCACGGGCCTGAGCGCCTCGCAGGTCGCCTCCGCGAGCATCGGCTTGAACTTCCCCCAGCCCATGGCGGCGCACTCCTGAGCGGCCGTGTCCCGGTCCTTGCCGCTGAGCAGCGCGTAGAGACCGAGCAGGTTGTCGGCTTCCGGGCGTTCGGGGTTGCCGAACTCCAGGCCTAGCGCCGCGTCGGTCTTGGCCCGTTTGATCTTGCGGGTGATCAGCTCGGGCGGATCCAGCAGGGTGATCCGGGACCCTTCGTTCGGGTCGCTCTTGCTCATCTTGCTGCGGCCATCGGTGAGGCTCATCACCCGGGCCCCGTCCCTGAGGATCAGCGGTGCAGGCACCTTGAGAATCGGTTCCGGCTCCCCATCGCTGCCTCTGGGAGCGAAGCGCGCGTTGATGCGCTGCTGGGCGATGTCGCGGGCCAGCTCCAGGTGCTGTTTCTGGTCTTCGCCAACGGGCACCAGATCGGCGTCGTAGAGAAGAATGTCTGCCGCCATCAACACCGGGTAATCGAGCAGCCCGACCGACACCTGATCGCCCTGCCGGAGTGCCTTTTCCTTGAACTGGATCATGCGCTCCAGCCAGTTGAGCGGCGTGACGCAGTTCAGCAGCCAGGCCAGCTCGCTGTGGGCCGGCACCTGGCTCTGCACGAACACCGTCGAGCGCTCGGGGTCGATGCCGCAGGCCAGGTAGAGCGCCGCCGTGGTGAGGGTGTCCTCCGCCAGTCGGGAGGCATCGTGGGGGACGGTGATCGCATGCAGATCCACCACACAGAAATAGGTGTCGTGGCTGTGCTGCAGGTCCACCCAATTGCGGATCGCTCCGAGCCAGTTGCCCAGATGGAGGGCCCCGGTGGGTTGGACGCCAGAGAGAACCCGGGGCCTGCTCATCGGGCTCAGGCCTCCTCCACCGCGGCGGTGCCTGCCGTCAGGTCAGCCTCGGCAGCAGGGCTGGGCTGGTCACTGGGGGGTATCTCCTCGGCAGGGCTGGCCTGCGAGGACGCGTCGACGGGCTCGGCGTCCGGCGCTTCGGCGCGATCTGGATCACTCTGGTCAGGCTCCATCACCGCGGCCTCAGCGACGGGCTCTTCCTGCTCGACGACCGGCGCAGGCCGGGAGGGACGGGCAAACGGATCAACCCGGGGCTTCCGCTCCGGCCGTGGACCCCGATCCCGGTCTTCCCCGCGGGGAGGACGGCCGTCCGGCTGGGAGCGCTGCTGGGCGATCAGCTCATCCAGCTTGCCCTCCTCCAGCATCTGACCGAGTGCCCGCACCGAAAAACCCAGCACGGCAACGGTGGAGCGCAGCCGGAAGGCCTCCTGCAGAGCCCGCGCGGCACGCATCTCGTTGTCGCTGAGCCGGATGCGGAATCCACCCGGTTCCCGGTTCCCACCGGGACGCCCCCCCTGTTGGGGCGTTCTGCTCGTCTCGTCAGTCATGACGGCAACCTTGGGGTCAGGCGCAAGTGTGCCGCATCGACTGACGGGATCCCTGTAGCCAGAGCACCTGGTGCGGTTCGCGGCTGCCCGCTCGACCGAGCACCACAAGCGGCAGCCGACGCCGCTGATCGGGGAACTGGCAGCGGTAGTGCCTCAGCAGCGTCAGATAGCGGTCGAGGGTCCACTGATGGGGGTGCGTCTCCTGCTGGCGCCAGTGATGACGCAGGGCCTGCTGCCAGGCCCCACTGCCGAAGTCCCGCCGGCAGAGCAACTCCGCTTGCCAGCTGTCCAGACCAGAGCGGGCCAGTTCGCGGTAGTGCACCAGTTCCGGTGCGTCAGCGCTGGCATCGGGAGGCAGCTCCTGCGCCAGGTCCTGAACCGGCACGGCCCACAGCCGCAGCCAGCAGCGATCTAGCAAGACCACCGGCAGCGACCCACTCCAGTGGCTGGCCTGGGCCAGGTCGTCTTGCCAGCCGGCGAGGCGGGCCCGCTGGGTGCGGCTCAGCCAGGCCAGCAGGCCAGGGCTGAACGCCTCCATGGCAGGTGGTGTGTCGTCTGGCGGAGCATTCCGGCACCGGCTCGACGGCGGCGCAAGTGGCTGCTCATGGCGGTGTCGCCCATCGCTCAGGTGGCCAGGGTCAGGCTGATCGATGTTCGAATTCCCGTTGGAAGGGCAGGCCATCGGTCCCGGGTCGCCATCAGACCATCCAGGGTATTGGCATCGTCACGGTGGCCGAGCCGCTGATCGCTGAGCTAAAGAGACGATGCTTGCCGGCCCTGCGTTGACCTCCCCGCTGCCCACCGGTCGTTCCAGTGCCGGTCTCGCGATCCGCTCCGGTGTGGAGCCCGAACCGGTTCTCAGCGGTCTCGGCCTGGCTGTGCCGGTGCTGCAGCGCTGGTGGCCGGCTGCCGCCGCTGTGGTCGCCGGCAGCGTGGCGATCGACGCGGTCGGCCATCTGCTCCATCTGCCGCTGATGACAGCCGGGGCTGGCGCTGCCGGCCTGCTGCTGGTCTGGACCTGGCGTCGGGCGCCTGCGGACCCCATCAGCAGCCGATCAACGGACGCGGCGGGCTGGTTGCAGCGGCTCGAACGTCTCCTGACCCAGTTCGATCAGCTGGAAGCGGATCTGCCGGATGACAGCGATGCTCCGCTGGTGGCGTTGGCCCGACGCGAACGCCTGGAGCAGCTGCGGCTGCAGGTGACGGCTCCAGGCCTGCAGCTGGCGGTGGTCGGGGCCGTGCCCGCCCTGGTTCACTGGCGCGATGCGGTCGCTTCCAGCCTGCAGGGGGCCGCGGCCCTCACCCTGCACTGGTCCAGGCCCCTGCCTTCCGCCACCGGCTCCTGGCATTGGCCGGAACCGTTCGCCAGCTGCGATCTCCTGCTGTACTGCCTCAGGCCACCTCTGCTGGCTTCCGATCTGCGCTGGCTTCAGGCGCTCCCGGCCGGTCAGCCCCTCTGGATCCTGCTGCTTCTCCCCCCCGGGGGGGACGCCACCCAGGCGGAGCAGGAGCTTCGGCATCAGGTCCCGGCCGAGCGGACGCTGCAGCTGTTGTGTCTGCAGGATGGTGGTGCTGTCGAGGCGGCGTTGCAGCCGCTGGCGGCCCAGCTCGCGCGCGAGGGCAGGCAGCTGCGCCGTCAGTGCCGCGAGCGCTGTCTTGCGGACCAGTATCGCCGCTGGCAGGCCGACCTCGAGACCCTGCGCCGCTCGCGCCTCCGCGTGCTGCAGCAGCGCACCCAGTGGATCGTGGCGGCGGCCGTGGTGGTGGCACCGCTGCCCAGCCTCGACCTGCTGGTGCTGGCGGTGGCCAACGGCCTGATGGTCAGGGAGATGGCACGGCTGTGGGATTGCCCCTGGTCGGCCGACCAGCTGCGGGCAACGGCTCTGGAGCTGGCCCGCGCCTCCCTCACCCTGGGGCTGGTGGAGTGGACCGGTCAGAGCCTGGCTGCCGTTGTGAAGTGGCACGGCGCCACCTGGCTGCTTGGCAGCACCGTGCAGGCGCTCAGCGCCGCCTATCTCACCCGGGTGGTCAGTCATGCCATGGCCGACACCCTGGCCCGTTCCGCCGGCGTTGCCGAGCCCGATCTGGAGCGAATCCGCCGTGAGGCTCCGCTGCTGGTGGCCCAGGCCGCCGAACGGGAGCGTCTGGACTGGCAGGCGTTCGTCCAGCAAGGTCGTCGCTGGCTGTCCGAGCAGGCTGCTGGGCCGCTGACGTCAGCCTCCGCCTGAGCGCGGCCAGGCCCGTGTTTTCACATTCCTTGATCAATTTCGTGTCGCGAGGTGAAGCTCCTGCACGTTTGATTGCATCTGCAGGCCATGCCGCCCGTGGTCCGTATTGTTTTGTTCATCTTCCCTGCGGTTGTTCCGATCTCCTCACCCGATCCTGATAGGCCGGGCCTGAGCGTTGTCTGAGGTTTCAGGTCAGGCGGGTGAGGCCGGGCGGGCTCTGGGGAAGAACCCTGTTCTGATTCCCTCCATTCCTTGAGGACTGTGTCATGACCACTGCTGTTCGCAGCGGCGGTGCCAGCAGCTGGCAGAGGTTCTGCCAATGGATCACGTCCACCAATAACCGCCTTTATGTGGGCTGGTTCGGTGTGCTGATGATTCCCTGCCTTCTGGCCGCGACCATCTGCTTCATTGTTGCCTTCATTGCCGCACCGCCTGTCGACATCGATGGCATCCGCGAGCCTGTTGCCGGATCTTTCATCTACGGCAACAACATCATCTCCGGTGCTGTCGTGCCATCCAGCAATGCCATTGGCCTGCACTTTTATCCCATCTGGGAGGCGGCCTCCCTGGATGAATGGCTCTATAACGGCGGCCCTTATCAGCTGGTTGTCTTCCACTTCCTGATCGGCATTTCCGCCTACATGGGCCGTCAGTGGGAACTCAGCTATCGCCTTGGCATGCGCCCCTGGATCTGCGTGGCCTACAGCGCGCCCCTGTCGGCAGCCTTCGCGGTTTTTCTGATCTATCCCTTCGGCCAGGGCTCATTTTCAGACGGCATGCCCCTTGGCATTAGCGGCACCTTCAATTTCATGCTGGTGTTCCAGGCTGAGCACAACATTCTGATGCATCCGTTCCACATGCTTGGTGTGGCGGGCGTGTTCGGTGGCAGCCTGTTCTCCGCGATGCACGGCTCCCTGGTCACCTCCTCGCTTGTGCGTGAGACCACTGAAACCGAATCGCAGAATTACGGTTACAAGTTTGGCCAGGAAGAAGAAACCTACAATATCGTGGCAGCCCACGGTTACTTCGGGCGGCTGATCTTCCAGTACGCCTCCTTCAACAACAGCCGCAGCCTGCACTTTTTCCTCGGCGCCTGGCCGGTGGTTGGCATCTGGTTCACCTCCATGGGCATCAGCACCATGGCCTTCAACCTCAACGGGTTCAACTTCAACCAGTCCATCCTCGACGCCCAGGGCAAGGTGCTGCCCACCTGGGCTGACGTGCTCAACCGTGCCAACCTCGGCATGGAGGTGATGCATGAGCGCAACGCCCACAACTTCCCGCTGGATCTGGCCACCACCGGCGCCACCCCGGTGGCTCTGACGGCCCCTGCGATCGGCTGATGGCTCAGTTCCGGCCCTTGTGGCTGGCTGTTCCACTCTCGCTGCTACGGCCCCCTGTCCCCAGGGGGCTTTTTGCTGGCCGCGGGCGGCGCTTCAGCCGTTTGCCGGTCCATCCCCTGCGATCATCGACGCTTGGCATGAGCGCACGCGGAGCAAGGCTTGCTGGAGATGGACTCACGGGTGGTGTTCGCGCTGTCGCTCACCCTGGCGGCAGGGCTGTCCACCGGTGTCGGCAGCCTGCTCGGACTGCTGAATCGTCGCCCCAACCCCCGAGTGCTCACCCTCGCCCTGAGCTTCTCCGCTGGCGTGATGCTGTACGTGTCCTTCGTGGAGATCTTCCCGAAGGCGCGTCAATCCCTCAGTGCTGCCCTCGGCGATTGGCTCGGCTACGCGGTCACGGTGCTCGCTTTCTTCGGCGGTATCGCCGCCATCGCCCTGGTCGATCGGTTGCTGCCCACAGGCGGCGGTGCCCTCACACCGGACCTGCAAGGCAGGCCGCGCCGTGAGCTGATGCGCACAGGCCTGTTCTCGGCGCTCGCCATCGCCATCCACAACTTTCCGGAGGGACTGGCCACCTTCATCGGCGCCCTCTCCAGTCCACGCCTTGGCATCGGCATTGCCATCGCCATCGCCATCCACAACATTCCGGAGGGACTGGCGGTGTCGGCCCCCATCTATTACGCCACGGGCAGCAAACGCCAGGCCTTCTGGATTTCCTTTGTCTCCGGCCTGGCCGAGCCGGTCGGTGCCTTGGTCGGATACCTGTTTTTCGGATCCAGCCTCAATGACATGGTCCTGGGACTGGTCTTTGCCAGCGTGGCCGGGGTGATGATCTACATCTGCCTTGATGAGCTCCTGCCGACGGCCCAGCGACTTGCCTCCCATCACCATCTGATGATCGGGGGTGTGCTCGCCGGCATGGCGGTGATGAGCCTCAGCCTTGTGCTGCTGGCCTGAATTCAGGCATCCCGCTCCCACGCCACCGTGCTTCAGTCAGACCCACCTCCCTCCAGGCGCGACCCCGAGCAACGCTGGCCCTGGTGGCCGCTCCTCCCCCTGTATCCCTACGGGCGCCGCCGCACCCTGGTGCGTGAACTGGTGCCTGAGCAGGTCTGGAGCTTTGAGCAGCTCCAGGGGGTCTTTTATGTGGCCGTGCCGATCCGCATGACCGTGGTGCGTCTGCGCCAGGGCCTGTTGCTGTATGCCCCTCTGCCGGCAACAGGGGAACTGCTGGCGGCCCTGCGGCAGCTGGAGCAGCGCTTCGGCCCGGTGTGCACCGTGGTGCTGCCCACCGCCTCCGGCTTGGAGCACAAGCTGCCGACCCCGGCCCTGGCCCGCGCCTTCCCCGCGGCGACGGTCTGGGTGTCCCCGGGACAGTGGAGCTTTCCACTGCGCTTGCCGGCCAGCTGGCTTGGCTTTCCGCCGGCCCGCACCCGGGTGCTGTTCGAGCAGGGCCTCCCCCACAGCGAAGAGCTGGCCTGGCGAGGGCTGGGGCCTCTCAATCTCGGCCTCGGCACGTTTATGGAGGTGGCCTGTCTACACCGCGCCACCGGCACGCTGCTGGTCACCGACGCCCTGGTGGGGATCGCTGCCGAACCACCAGCTCTGTTCGAGGCCGACCCGACGCCCTTGCTGTTTCATGCCCGCGACCGCGGTGACCAGCCGCTCAGCGATAGCCCTGAGTCGCGGCGCCGGGGCTGGCAACGGCTGGTGCTGTTTGCGTCCTACCTGAGACCAGCCCGATTGCAGGTGCCCGGTTGGGGGGAGGTGCTGGCTCAGGCCCTGGCCCCGGGGCTGCGCAACCGTCGCAGCTATTTCGGTCTGTACCCGTTCCGCTGGCGCGACGACTGGCAGGACGAATTCCGGACCCTTGTTCCCGGGGAGCAGCTTGTGCCACAGGTGGCGCCGGTGCTGGAGCGGCTGGTCTTTCCGCGCTGCCGCAGCGCCCTGGTCGCCTGGATCCGCGACCTTTCCACTCTGGAGGAGGTGCGCTGGCTGGTGCCGGCCCACTACGAGGCCCCGCTGGCCTGTTCTCCTGCCGCGCTCAGCGCGCTGGCGGATGGCTTGGAACACCGCGCCTGGGCACCCGATGCCGGCAGTTGGTCCACCCTTGCCCGCATTGATCAAACCCTGCTGCGGTTCGGCCTGGTGCCGCGCCAACCCCAGGGCTGATCACCACACCCCTGACCACTGCCGCTTGATCAGAGGAACAGCGGTCCTGGATCACTGTCGAGATCGTCGCTGCCGCCGCTGGCCAACAGGCTGGTGTCCAGTTCCATGCGCTGTTCCATCTGGCGCAGGAAGTAGCCGGTCATCATCGCCGATGCGAGCAGTCCGGCCAGGTTGTCGCGGCTGGTCTGCACCTTCACCTCGAAGTGCTCGCCGGGCAGCATGCCAAGCAGCCCCTGCACGTTGTGGCGAATGATGTCCTGGATTTCGGGGCTCGCCGAGCGAGCCACCCGCTGCAGCACATCAGGGGACTGCTCCTGGAGGTACTGAATCAGGGCGTTGCCGCTGATCGCCTCGCTGTCGCTGGCCAGAAACTCCGGGTTGAACATCCTCGGTGTACGCCGCGTCACGAACTGCACCCTAATCGAGCTGGTTCTGCTGCCCCACCGCCCCTGGGGTGGGGGAGAACCGAATCGGTCCAAACCGCGATAACGGCCAGTAGCGCAGCACGGCGGTACCGATCAGCTCCTGCTGCGGCAGGGGTCCCCACAGGTGGGAGTCGAGGCTGGCGTTGCGGTTGTCGCCCAGCAC
>Ga0079301_1001306_pt1 | contig 11525 bp, 6 predicted proteins | sample Wag4_2014_7_11_3_FD_74797 | JGI IMG/M metagenome (GOLD analysis project Ga0079301, IMG submission 74797) | Fresh water mixed with fracking chemicals microbial communities from Ohio, USA - Utica-2 Time Series FC 2014_7_11 | ecosystem: Engineered > Industrial production > Chemical products > Input...
GTGCATGTAGGGGGGGAGGGGGATGCGCCCCACGTCACCCAAGATTTGAGCCCAGGTTTGCCCGGTGGACCAGCGAAATTCCACCAAAGATTCACCGTCCCTTTGAGCGAGCCGAGTGGCCGTCAGCCCGCATTCGTGCACGAGTACTGAGCCTTCCTTCCATTTTTTGCTGGGACGGACTTTGCACCAGGCGCGCAGCACTGAAGTTTCGGCCATGGCTTGCTCCACCGATAGGCCTTCGGCGTCAAGGTAGAAGAGTTCAAAGTGTCCTTCGCCGCTGGGTCGCGGGATAAAAATCCGCGCCGGAATCACCCGTGCTTCGTTGACCACCAGTCGGTAGCGTCCCCAGTTCGCGACCACATCCGGAGCATCACGCACCCCGAGGTCCTGCAGGATTCCGCGGTCCCAAACCAGCAGCTTCGCGGCATCGCGCGGGCTGCAGGGCTCCTGGGCAATTCGGTGGTCGGCTAGGGGGAAGTCGTAGTCTGAAATGCGAATGTGGCGGGGGTCGGACGTCATACCCGCAAAGTTCGTTCAAAAGATGGCTGCGCTACCTTCGCCCCATGGGCCCAAGCGTAGTACTGAGCGTCATCAACGACCTACATAGCGACCAGCGTGTGCACCGCACTGCGACGCTTTGGGCGGAGCGCGGGTACCGAGTCGTTGTGGTCGGCCGAACCTACCCCAATCCGGCCCCACTCGAGCGCTCCTACGAAACCCAGCGCATGACCTGTCGCTTCAACCGTGGTCCGCTGTTCTACCTCGAGTACCAGGTTCGGCTGTGGTTTGTCCTTCGCCGGCTGCGGCCCGACGTCTACCTCGCCAACGACCTCGACACCTTGGCGCCGAACGCATGGTGGGCGATGCGCCGCGCCAAGCCCTTGGTCTACGACAGCCACGAGTACTTTTTGGGAGCTCCCGAACTCGAGGCGAGGCCTTGGATCCAGCGAATGTGGCGGGCGGTAGAGCGCTACGGGATTCCGCGCACCGACTTTCGTGTGACCGTCAACTCCAGCATCGCCGACCAGTACGCCCGCGAGTACGGCGGAACATGGGATGTCGTGCGCAACGTGCCCCTTCGTGCCGAACTGCCTTGGGGTCCAGACGGCGATTGGTCGGGTGCCGCACAGCGCAAGCGCGCGATTCGGGCTGAACTCGGACTCTCCATTGACGCGACGCTGTGGATCCTTCAAGGCGCCGGAATCAACGTCGACCGGGGCGCCGAAGAACTCGTTGCGGCCGCTGCGCAGTGCCCTGAGGTGGAGCTCGTGGTGGTTGGCAGCGGCGACGCCATCCCCCGACTGCAGAAGTATGGTGCATCCCAAGGCTGGACGAATGTGCGTTTTGTGGGTCGGGTTCCGCGCGAAGTGCTTCAGCGCTACACCCAGGCGGCCGACCTCGGATTCAGCCTCGACAAGCCAAAGTCCCAGAACTACCGCTGGAGCTTGCCCAATAAGCTCTTTGACTACTTTCAGGCCGGAATCCCCGTCGTGGCCAGCGACCTCGTCGAAGTGGTGCGCGTCGTTCGCGAATCCGGAGCCGGAACCGTACTTGACCAACTCAGTCCCGAAGCCATCGCGGCTGCCGCTCGTGCACTTATGCAGCCCGCCGCCTATGCGGCCGCGAGCCGCGCTGCCCGCAAGGCCGCCCACATCTACCACTGGAACCACGAAGGCCACGTGTGGCACCGCCTGATTGACCGCCTTGAGGGGCGCGCTACCCACCATATTTGGAGCATGGATCGGCTCGAGCCACCTCGATACGGCGGAACCCTTGAAGTTCTTGGCCACCTGCGCGCCGTGGCATCCACAGGCCAGCAGGTCGTCCTTCACGCCTTTACCCGTCATGCCTTGGGCCATGAAGCGCCCTTTGCGGAGGTTCACACTCACGTCCTGTGCCGCACGCGGCTACCCTTGAGTCTGCGCCCATGGATTGTACAGAGCCGTCAAACCCGCATTGCGCGCCATCAGGCCGCGGTTCAGCGCGGAACCGTCACCTACCACGGCATTCACTGCAGCGGTCTCTCGACCGACGGAACCTTGCGGCTTCACAACCCCGAATCCGACTACTACGCCAGTCTGGCACGTCAGACTTCTGGGCTCAAAAAGGGGTACTACCTCGCCGAGGCCTGGGCCCTTCGCCGCTGGGAACAGTATCTGGCCGCGGCATGGTCGGGTCCGGTTGCAGCGATTGCCCCGCTGGACGTGCGTGCATGGAATGCCCTTCGCCCGCGTTCTTCAGCGGTTTGGGTTCCGCCACACCATCCCTTTACCCAGTCGGTGCCCGTCGGTCCGGCCCTGAAGCCGTTGGTGCTTGCCGTGGGCAAGTTCAGTGTTGAAGAAAATGCCGCGGCAATCAAAGGACTACTCGCGGCATATCCCCCCATTGAACCGCTGTGCTTTGCGGGCCACAATGCTCCCGAAGGGACGCCGCACTACGTGGATCGTCCCACTGATGACGAACTGAATCGTTTGTACACAGATGCGCAGGTCGTCGTGGTGCATGCCGAGCACAGCCTCGGAATCAAGTTCAAGCTCGTTCAAGCGCTGCTGCAGGGACGTCACATTGTCGCCCATGCCAAGGCGGTTGAAGGACTAGACCTGGGGAGCCGCGTTCGCACCTACCGCTCGTGGCCCGAGGCTTATGCACTCATTCGCCAGGCACAGCAGGAGCCCTGGACCTCAGAATGCGCCGCGCGTGCCAAAGAAGTTGCGGCCCGATTCGCGGTTCCGCACTAAAATTAAAGCGTCCTCTGAACGGTTGTAGCGAGTGTTCCGTTCGTACAGCGGTAGGTCGTGTGCGGAAACTTCAGCAGTAGCGCATAGTCGTGCGTCGCCATCAAGATGCTGCGGCCGCTTGCGCGGATTTCCTCGAGCAGGTGCATCAATTCCTCAGACATGTGCGGATCGAGGTTGCCCGTAGGCTCGTCGGCCAAAATGAGGGGAGGATCGTTCAAAAGGGCGCGTGCAATCGAGACACGCTGCTGTTCGCCGCCCGACAACTGGTGCGGCATCTTGTGGCCCTTGGTGGGCATGCCCACACGGCGAAGTACCGTATCAATTCGGTCGTCGTTCTCACTGCGGTTCTCGTGGCCCGTGGCGCGAAGCACAAAGTCGAGGTTGTCGCGCACGCTGCGGTCCATCAAGAGCTGAAAGTCCTGAAAGACAATACCTAACTGGCGGCGCAGGTAGGGAATGTCGCGTTCTTTGAGGTTGCGTAGGTCGTATCCTACAATGCTGCCTTCACCGGATTCCAAGGGCAGGTCCGCATACAGAGTTTTGAGCAGCGAAGACTTGCCCGAGCCCGTGGCGCCGATCACATAGATGAATTCTCCAGGGGCAACCTCGAGGTTGACGTCGCTGAGTACGCGGTGGTCACCCTGAAGGATGCTTGCATTTCGGAGCGATAAGACGGCAGTAGATTCCATGGGCACAGTTTGTGCAAAGTAACGAGAGCCGAACCAAAAGCACGATGTACTTTTGAACAACATGAGGATTCGAATTCTAGCCGCGCTTCTAATGAGCGCAACGCTGTACGCCCAACAGCCTATTACTGGCAATCAGCCAGAAGCACTTTTTGCGGAAGCCCGCGCGCGCTTTGACCGTGCGCTCTACAGTTCTGCATACGAATACTTCGCTGAAGTCCGCGCGGTGACGCCCGTGGCGAGCGACTGGTCAGAGCAGTCCATGTACTACCAGGCACTTTGTGCGATTCGCCTGCTTCATCGTGATTCTGAGGAGTTTGCAGAATCCTTCCTTCAGACCTACCCGTCGTCTTCGCGCCGAATTGACCTCATTCTTGATGCCGCAGAGCACGCATTCAACCGCCGTCGCTACCAAGAGGCGAAGCGTTGGTTGCGCATGCTCGATGGAGTTGACCTCGCGCGAAACCTTCGCGCAGAGATCCAATTTAAGCTCGGCTATGCGCACTTTTTGCTGAATGAATTCGACCGAGCCAAGGCCGAGTTGGCTGAGGCTAAAAAGTCCAAGTCTTCGGTCGCCAAGACCGCCCAGTACTACTACGGCCACATCGCGTACCTCGAGAAGGCAGACCAAACGGCGCTCGAGAACCTCGAGCCCCTGCAGAATCACGAAGAGTTCGGGCCAGTGGTTCCCTACTACCTCGCGCAGATTTATGCCCGTACCGGCAAGGACGACGAGCTGCTCGTGCTGGGTGAAAAGCTAATGAAAGAGGCGAGTGCGAAGCGCGCTCCAGAGATTTCGCTGCTGATTGGCCAAAGCATGTTTCGCAAGAAGCGCTATGCGGACGCCAAAGACTACTTTGAATTCAACCTTGCCAAGGGCGGTAAGATGTCCCCCGAGGTCGCCTACCAAATGGGCGTCTGTGCCTACCAAACTCAGGACTACGAGGCAGCGGTTAAGGCCTTTAACCAGCTGCCCGCTGAGAGTTCGGCAGACTGGGCGCTTCAGTCCCGCCTGATGCTCGGAGACAGTTACTCGCGGCTTGAGCGTTGGGAAGAGGCCCAAACGGCCTTTCGTTCTGTGTGGCAGAGCAAGGCTGACGAGGCAACGCGCGAGCAGGCTGCGTACCAGTACGCCAAGTTGACCTACCGAAGTGCAAGTCCATTTGGCGACGCCATTCAGGTCTTTAATCAGTTTTTGCGTGAGTTTCCGCGCACCGAATACCGGCGCGAGGCCAATGAGTACTTGGCCAACTTATACCTGACTTCGCGCGACTACGGACGCGCACTCGAGGCAATTGTGCAGACCGGAATGGGATCCATGGCCATGCGTGAAGCCTACCAAAAGGTGGCGTACTTCCGTGCGGTGGAACTCTACCAGGCATCGCAGTGGGCCAAGGCCGAGGAGCTCCTCGACCAATCCCTCAGCTACCCATTGGATCGCGGATACGAGGCGCTTGCGCACTTCTGGAAGGCTGAAATGGCCTACCGCCAAGGCGACTACCGCACTTCGTTGGCCGAAACCGACTTGTTTTTGAAAACCCCTGGAAGCTTCACGCTAACGGAGCGCCCCGCGGCCCAGTACAACAAGGCGTATGCGCTCTACCGACTCGATCGAATTGAAGAGGCTGCGGCGACATTCCGGGTGTTCTTAGAGGATGCCCCCAAGAGCGACCGCCGCCGCGAGGACGCCGAACTGCGCATCGCCGACCTGTACTTTTTGCTCGGTCGCCATGCTTTGGCCCGCGACTACTACGGACGCATCGCGAAGCTCGGAGGTGCCGACGCCGACTACGCCAATTTTCAGCAGGCGCTGTGCCGCGGCTTACTGGGCGACAATCCAGGTAAAATCGAACAGCTTGCAAAGCTCGAGCAGCGCGGGTCTGCGCGTGCCGACGACGCCCTTTTTGAACGCGCTCAGACCTTGCTTCGCATTGGGCGGAACCGCGAGGCCGCGGAGGCCTTCGCCGCGTACCAGCGCAAGAAACCCAATACCGAAAAGGGCCGAAGGGCAGCGTTGAACATCGCGCTAGCCCAGCGCAACGACGGAGACCTCAGTGCGTCAATTGCCACCTTCCAGATGGTCGTTCGGGATTACCCAGGTACACCTGAGTCGCGTGAGGCAATTTCAGTGGCACGCTCGGTCTACGACGAGGCCAACCGCATCGACGACTACCTCGAGTGGGTGCAGGGCATGCCGGCATCCGGAATCCGGGCAAGCGAACTGGATTCGGTCGCCTACATGTCGGCCTACGACAAATTTGCCCAGGGTCAAAACCAAGCTGCCTACGATGCCTTGGTGAAGTACCTCAAGCGCTTCCCTGACGGCTACTTCGCGGCCGACGCGAATTTTCAAGCGGCAGAATCGGCGCGAATGAGCGGGCAAATGGCCAATGCGCTCCCGTACTACCGTAACGTGGTTCGCCAGCCAGTGGGGGCGAACACGGTTTCGGCGTACAAGTGGTTGCTTCGCGACGCAGAACAGCGCAAAGACGGCAACGAGACCAAGCGCAATGCGGAGCGACTTCTCGCCTTGGCCGAGGACGCCAGCTTGCGCAGTGAGGCGAACCGCGCGATGATGCGCGCGCACTTTGCCGAAGGAGCAGAAGATGTGGCACTGACCTACGCCGAAGGAATAGTCGCGGATTTGCGCCAGTCTCCAGAGGATCGCAGTGAGGCGTTTGCCGTGCGACTCCGTGTCCTCGAATCGAAGTACCGCGCACAGCCCGCAGATTCGCTCCGCCTCGGACTCTGGCAGCAGGCCGCTGAGGACGCCATCGCTGAGGCCTCTGTCGCAACTCAAGCCGAAGCGATGTACGCCAAGGCCAGCATCCTTCGCATTCGCGGGCAGTATACCGCTTCGAGCGAAGCAGTGTTCACCCTTCTCGACAACTACCCGGGTCAGCAGGTGTGGCGCTTTAAAGCACTCCTCGTCCTGGCGCGGAACTACGCAAGCCTCAACGATGGATTCCAGGCCCGCTACACCTTGGACTTCGTGATTGCGGAGCATCCATCTGACGAGCTCGTGCGCGAAGCGCAAGCCCTTCTTGCGGAATTCAATGCCGCCCAACTCGAATCCAACGCACCCCAAACAACGACCGAAGACGATGCAGAATAAAATGAAGTGGATGCTGGGCCTCGCAATTGCGAGCTACGCCGCGGCCGCGCAGGTAGGGGATGTCGAAGTCTCGGTGACCGACAAGTACCGCGCTAAGGTTGCAGAGGCCGTCAAGATCTCTGGTCAGCCAAGCCTTACAGACACGAGTGTCCAAAAGCTTCCGGTTCGAATTCAGGTGCGCCCATCGGTGGTTCCGGTGGATCCGGTGATGGAGCTGATTCCGCCCGTGAAAATTACCAAGACCAAGCTCGAACGCTTGCCGTCCCGCTACATATCACTCATCGCGGGCAACTACGGCTCTGTGGAGGCTGAGGCAGCGATCGGAAGCGTGCGCAGCGCCGTCAACCACTGGTCGGTGCGCGGAAGCCACCGTTCGACCCGCGGAGGCTTTGACAAGGACTACGTAGTCTTCGACCGCCTGCTGTGGTCCGAAAGCAAACTAGACGCTTCGTACGAGCGCATTTTCAACCGGGGTCGCGTGCGCCTCGAGGGGGGTGGGTCATGGGATCGGATTCCGTTCTACGGCCAGCGCCATACCGTAGGGTTTAACGATGCTGACACGGCAAATGCCGCTCCGGGCCGCGGAATTCAGACCTACACGGCTGGCGCCCGCTACCAAGCCACACGCTACCGCCGCACCCAAATGTTTCGTTCGATTTCGCTCTCGGGTCACCACTGGATTGACCAGGGTGGTCGGCAGTTTGAGACCGGAGGACGCATGCAGCTCGAGTCCGCGCTTCCCGTGCAAAACTTGGTGCTGAACCTGCCGTTCAATGCCTCATTCAACCAGCTTCAAGGTTCGGCCCGCCCCGACACTTCGAGTGCTGCCTGGGCCCTTCAGTTTAGCCCTTCGCTTTCTGACAGCATTAAGGGAGTGCGGTTCCGATTTGGCCTCAACATCATCGCGACCGGTGGGCCGGGTCAAAAGACGCTCCCGTACTTTCCACCGGTGGTGCACGTAGAGGTTCCTTTGGTGCGCGACGTGCTCTACCTCTATGGCGGAATGGAAGGTTCAGTGGACAACGGCGGAATGCGCGCCCGCGTCGATGCGGTGCCGTTCCTGTCTGAATCCGCAGCCTACGAGGCCATTCGCAGCTCGAGCATCTATGGTGGCGCAACGGGCCGATGGAGCCGCATTATTGGCTACCGCTTTGGGGGCCGGTTCATGACGTGGGACAACTACCCCATGGTCGTGCGCCCTGATGTCGACTTCGGAATTTTGAACGACAGCGGACGCGTTGGCATGCAGTACGTCAAGGTCACGTCACTTGAGCCTACGGGCGAACTCACCTTTCAGTTCAAGCAGGTTTGGGACGTGCGCCTGCACGGCGTGCTGCGCTTTGCGGTACAGGACGAGGGAGGGAAGGCGGTTTACCACCTGCCCAAGTACGAGCTCGGCGCCCAAGCGCGTGCCAACTTTGGCGACAAAATCCGCTTGGACGGAGCCATGGTCCTTCGCGGCGCCCGCACCACGCTAAGTGGACTCATGATGGAGTACGACCTCCCTGCATTTGTCGACGTTCGCCTCGGAGCCCAGTACCGCTACAACAGCCAGCTCGACGCGGTGATTCGCATCGACAATCTGCTCAATCAGCGCGCCGAATGGTGGATGGGATACCCTGTTCAGGGAATTCGCGCAAATTTGGGCCTGGTTTACAAGTTTTAAGCGTTTAGGACTCCGGAACGCAACAGGTGGCCGTTCGTGCGGCCTGTTGAAAAAAATGTTGATAAACGGGGCTAATTTCTGCGCTTATGGACTCCCCGGCGCGAGGCATGGGTTATCTTTGTAGATAGTCCATTTTTACGGAATCATGAGCGAAAACAAGCAATACGGCGCGGACAGCATTCAAGTCCTCGAAGGTTTAGAAGCGGTGCGCAAGCGCCCCGCGATGTACATCGGCGACGTCGGCCAAAAAGGTCTTCACCACCTCGTCTATGAGGTCGTAGACAACTCGATCGACGAGGCCCTTGCGGGCCATGCCACCAAGGTGAGTGTAGTCATTCACGAGGGCAACAGCATTACGGTGAAGGACGACGGCCGCGGAATCCCTGTGGCCATGCACGCCAAAGAGGGCAAGTCTGCACTTGAGGTCGTAATGACGGTCCTGCATGCGGGGGGTAAGTTTGACAAGGACTCGTACAAAGTATCTGGCGGTCTGCACGGGGTCGGTGTGAGCTGTGTGAACGCCCTTTCGACGTTGCTGCGCGTCAACGTGCACCGCGACGGCAAAGAGTACCAGCAGGAGTACAACATCGGCAAGCCGATGTACGACGTCAAAGAGGTTGGTCCCTCTGATTACCGCGGTACAATTGTCCACTTTCAACCCGATACCAGCATTTTTTACGAGAGCGTCTACCAGTACGACATTCTCGCGGCGCGCCTTCGCGAGCTTGCCTACCTGAACCGCGGAATCCGCATTCAACTCACCGACGAGCGCGACGTACAAGAGGACGGAAGCTTTCGTACCGAGGAGTTCTACAGCCAAGGCGGCTTGAAGGAATTCACCGAGTTCATCGACCAGAACCGCGAGCGCCTGATCCCAGAGCCGATGTACATGGAAGGTGAGATTGAGGGAATCCCGGTCGAAGTTTCGATGACCTACAACACCACGTACGCCGAGAACATCCACTCCTACGTGAACAACATCAACACCCACGAAGGGGGTACCCACCTTGCGGGATTCCGCCGCGCACTGACGCGTACGCTCAAAAAGTACGCAGACGAGTCCGGGATTTTGACCAAAGAAAAGGTCGAAGTTGCGGGTGACGACTTTCGCGAAGGTTTGACTGCGGTCATCAGCGTAAAGGTGATGGAGCCGCAGTTCGAAGGCCAAACCAAAACCAAGCTGGGCAACAGCGAGGTTTCAGGTGCCGTGGACCGCATCGTAGGCGAAATGCTGACCAACTACCTCGAAGAGCATCCGAACGAGGCGCGCATCATTGTGTCAAAGGTGGTTCTCGCAGCCAAGGCCCGCATCGCAGCCCGCAAGGCTCGCGAAATGGTGCAGCGCAAGACGGTTCTTGGTTCCAATTCGCTTCCCGGAAAGCTAGCCGACTGTTCTGAGACCGATCCCGCACAGTGCGAAATCTTCCTCGTCGAGGGTGATTCTGCAGGGGGTACGGCCAAGCAAGGCCGCGACCGCCGTTTTCAGGCCATTTTGCCGCTGCGCGGTAAGATTCTGAACGTCGAGAAGGCGATGCAGCACCGAATTTTTGAGAACGAAGAGATTCGCAACATCTTTACCGCTCTAGGTGTAAGCCTCGGAACCGAGGATGACAGCAAAGCACTCAACACGGCCAAGCTTCGCTACCACAAGATCATCATTATGGCCGACGCCGACGTCGACGGTTCGCACATCGCGACGCTGGTACTCACATTCTTGTTCCGCTACATGAAAGAGTTGGTGGAACGTGGCTACGTGTACATCGCCTCGCCACCTTTGTACCTCGTCAAGAAGGGTCAGAAGTCGCAGTATGCATGGAACGAAACCCAGCGCGACCAAGTAGCCCGCGAGTTGGGTGGCGAAGAGCAAACTGGTGTCACGGTACAGCGCTACAAGGGTCTCGGAGAGATGAACTCTGAGCAGCTTTGGGAAACGACACTGAACCCCGAGGCGCGTACGCTGAAGCAGGTGACCATTGACAACGCCACCGAGGCCGACCGCATCTTCTCGATGCTGATGGGCGATGACGTTCCGCCACGCCGTGAATTCATCGAGAAAAACGCGCGCTACGCCCGAATCGACGCATAAGTCGACGCGTTTGCGTACTACCTTTGAAGGGTCGCTTCGGCGGCCCTTTTTTAATACCCCAAATTGATGAAAATTACCGTTGTAGGCGCAGGAAACGTAGGTGCTACGTGTGCCGAGGCGATGGTTCGCATGGAACTCGCCAAAGAAATCGTTCTTCTCGACATCAAAGAGGGCTTTGCCGAGGGCAAGGCCATGGACATGAACCAAACGGCGACCCTGCATGGGTTTGACAGCAGGGTTCGTGGTGTCACCAACGACTATTCCGCTACGGCGGGCTCAAAAGTGGTCGTGATCACGAGCGGAATTCCGCGCAAGCCCGGCATGACCCGCGAAGAACTCATCGGAACCAACGCCGGCATCGTCAAGTCTGTCGTTGAAAACGCGTTGAAGTACTCTCCTGAGGCGGTGATTGTGGTGATTTCTAATCCGATGGATACGATGACCTACTTGGCGGCCAAGCAGAGCGGTCTTCCCAAGAACCGCATTATTGGCATGGGCGGAATCCTCGATTCAGCTCGATTCACCTACTACCTGTCTGAGGCGATGAACGTTCCTGCAAGCGACCTTCAGGGTGTGGTGGTTGGTGGCCACGGCGACACCACCATGATTCCGCTGACTCGCTTGGCGACCTACCAGAGCACCCCTGTCAGCAACTACCTCAGTGCCGAGAAGTTGGCCGAGGTCAAGGCAGCGACGATGGTTGGAGGCGCAACCCTAACTGGTCTCATCGGAACCTCTGCGTGGTACGCTCCAGGTGCCGCTGGTGCAGCCCTGACCGCGAGCATTGTGCGCGACCAAAAGAAGGTCTTTCCGTGCTCAGTCTATCTTGAGGGTGAGTACGGCGAATCAGATATCTGCATGGGCGTACCCGTGGTGATTGGCGCCAACGGTTGGGAGTCCATCGTGGACTACCAGCTCAATGCTGAGGAAGCGGCGGAGTTTGCGAAAAGCGCAGCGGCCGTCCGCGCCATGAACTCGGTGCTGGACAGCTTGTAAGATTCGCTTCGGCGCGTCCAAAAATCTGGTACCGGTGGGCCGCAACCCACCGGTACATTTTTTTATACCCCGGGGTGAAGCGTACCCACGCGGCAACCACTCTCCCCCGTGGGCCAAGACCCTGAAGAGCTTTAACTACGGCGTCGGCACCTGAATACACCGCTGTGGGCGTCCAGACAACCACGCCACCGGGGTAGGCCTGTCGCCACTCATCGGTGAGCTCTGCATAACGCAGCAC
>Ga0079301_1001308_pt1 | contig 11521 bp, 8 predicted proteins | sample Wag4_2014_7_11_3_FD_74797 | JGI IMG/M metagenome (GOLD analysis project Ga0079301, IMG submission 74797) | Fresh water mixed with fracking chemicals microbial communities from Ohio, USA - Utica-2 Time Series FC 2014_7_11 | ecosystem: Engineered > Industrial production > Chemical products > Input...
GCCCCGGGCGCACGCCCGCGGCGACCGCGGTCACCTCGTGCAGGCCGATCCCCGCCTCGTCGAGCGCCTTCCGGATCACCGGCAGCACGCGCTCGAGGTGCGCGCGGCTCGCGATCTCGGGCACGACGCCACCGTACTCCTCGTGCAGGTCGTATTGCGACGCGACCACGTTCGACCGCACGCGCAGCGAGGCATCCACCACCGCCGCCGCGGTCTCGTCGCAGGAACTCTCGATGCCGAGGATGAAGGTCATGGCGTGGGGTGCGCTCGGCGGGACGAACGGCGCGCGTCTCGCGCGACCGACCGCCCCGGGTGGGAAGTTCGGACTCCGGGCAAGCACGCCCGCACGCGTCATGGTAGAGAATGCACGCAGACGCATGGCCTACCGACCCCCCTACATCGACGAGCGCGTGACCACCATCGAGGGGCCGCACCCCTCCACGCTCGAAGACGCGGCGTTCCTCGCGCAGTGCGAGATCGACACCGGCCGGGTGTCGGGTCCGGGCGGGCAGAACCGGAACCGCGTCGACACCGCCGTCTGGATCAAGCATGTCCCGACGCAGATCGACACCCACGCGACCGAGCGGCGCAGCCAGGCGCAGAACCGCCATGTGGCGATCTTCCGCCTCCGCCTGAAGCTCGCGTGCAAGGTGCGCACCATCACCAACCGCGACGCGCACAAGCCGAGCGAGCTGTGGCGCACGCGACGCCAGGGCGAGAAGATGCCCGTGAATCCCGAGCATCACGACTACCCCGCCCTGCTCGCCGAGGCGATGGACGTCGTGACCGCGCGCCGCTTCGACGTCGCGGGCGCCGCGGGCATCCTCGGCATCACCATGAGCCAGCTCACCCGGCTCATCCGCCACCAGCGGCACGCCTTCGCGCTGGTCAACGACGGACGCGAGGCGATCGGACTCACCAAGCTCCGCAGTTGACGGTTGCCGCTACCATCGCGGCATGGCCTCGATGTCACCCGCGATCTCCGCCGAGCTCCGCCAGCGCATCAAGCAACTCGTGGTCGAGGAGACCCCGCGCGCGGTCGACCTGCGCCGGGAGCTGCACACCCACCCCGAGGTCTGCTACGAGGAGGTGCGCACCAGCACCCGGATCCGCGCGGCGCTCGACGCGGCGGGGATCGTCCATGTCGACGGTCTCGCCGGCGGGACGGGGACGATCGCGTTCCTCCGCGGCGAGAGCGCCGAGGCGGTCGGTCTGCGCGCCGACATCGACGGCCTCCCGATCGTCGAGGAGAACGACTGCGCGTGGAAGTCGGGCACCCACGGCCGGATGCACGCCTGCGGGCACGACGGCCACACCGCGATCCTGGTGGGCGCGGCGCGGGTGCTGAAGCGGCTGTCGGACGAGCGGCCGCTGCCGAACAGCGTGCGGTTCCTGTTCCAGCCCGCCGAGGAAGGCGGCGCTGGCGGCAAGCGCATGGTCGACGACGGAGCGCTCGACGCACGTTCCGAGGGACCTGCGATCCGGCGGATCTACGGCCTGCACAACTTCCCGGGGCTCGCGCTCGGCGCCCTCTCGACGCGGCGCGGCGCGCTGTTCGCGTCGAGCGACCGGTTCGAGATCACCGTGCTCGGCCAGGCCGCCCACGCCGCGTGGCCGCACCATGCGCACGACCCGATCGTCGCGGCGAGCGCGATCGTGCTTGCGCTGCAGACCGTGGTCTCGCGCGAGATCGATCCGGTCGACGCGGGCGTGATCAGCACCACGATGTTCCACGGCGGCACCGCGACCAACCAGATCGGCTCGTCGGCGCTGCTGCAGGGCACCACGCGCGCGCTGGTCGAGTCGACCCGCATGCACCTCGAGACCCGCCTCGCTGAGATCGCCTCCGACGTCGCGCGCGCCCACCGCTGCGAGGCGCGCACGCGCTACCTGCGCGGGTATCCCGTGACGCGCAATGACGATGCGAGCGTGGCCGAGTTCCAGCGCATCGTGCGCGAGGAACTGCCCTCGCAGTCGCTCGAGCACATGGACGCGCCGGTGATGGGCGGCGAGGACTTCGCGTTCTACGCGCAGAAGGTGCCGGCGTGCTTCTACCTGCTCGGCATGGAGGACGGCCGCTGGCGCAGCGCGCACCTCCACCAGCCGACCTACGACTTCAACGACGCGGCGATCCCGCACGGCGTCGAGGCGATGGTGACGCTCGCGCTCGCCGACCGCGCGGGCTGATCACCGCCGATTTGGAGTGAATTCGCCCGGAAGGCTTCCCGTCGTGGGAACCGTGCCGCATACTCCCGCGGAACGGATCCCACATGCTTCCAGTCGCACTCACGCTCGCGTCCACCTCGCTCCTCCCGTCGCTGCTCTCGCTTCCGCCGGCGGATCCTCGCACCCTGGCGACGCCCGGGGCGCGCCCCATCGGGCGCGGCGAGTTCGCTGCGCTCACCTCCGGCGCGCCCGCCGCGAGCATCACCATCGACCTGCCGCTGCACGGCTGCGTCGAGGTGCGCGTGGTGCGGCAGCCGCTGGTGACGAATGACTTCCGCCTCGAGGCGGCGCAGATGGTGCGGGGCGCGACCGGCGCGCCGGTGCCGGCCAGCCGCGCCATCAAGCCGCAGCTGCCGAACGCGTACTCGGGCACGGTCGCGGGGTTCGACGACGCCGTCGTGTATCTCGGCTTCGGCACCGGGGCCGCGGAGGGCATGGTCGCCGGCTTCATCGAGATCGGCGACGAGACCTGGTGGCTCTCGAGCGGCAGCGAGGCCGCGCGGCGCGGCGGACTGCCCGCGATGATCGCGCACGAGTCGTCGATGGCGGCACAGCCGATGGACGGCACGCGCTGCGGCGCGATGGACCTCGCGCGCAACGTGAAGCAGGGCCTTGATGGTGGCGCGAGCGGCGGCGAAGGCGGAGTGGCTGGCGGCACCGGCTGCCGCGAGTATCGCGTCGCCATCGACACCGACACCGAGTTCACCATGTCGGCGCACGGCGGCAACACCGTCGCGGCGTCGCAGTACGCGCTGCTCCTGATGGGCGCGGCGAGCACGGTCTACGACCGCGACCTCAACTGCCGGCTGCCCGTCTCCTACCTCCGGCTCTGGACGGGCGAGGATCCGTGGACGCAGACCGAGATGGGCGCGCAGCTCGGCCAGTACCGCGACTTCTGGGTCGCCAACATGGGCGGCGTCGCGAAGGACCTCGGCCATCACCTCAACGGACGCGGCCTCGGCGGCGGCGTCGCGTGGGTCGGCGTCGCGTGCATGTGGCAGGAGTGGGCGTACGCGCTCTCCTCGGGCATCGGCTACGGGTTCCCCTATCCGCTCATCGACCACGATCACGGCAACTGGGAGCCGATGGTGGTCAATCACGAGATCGGGCACAACTTCGGCGCGCCGCACACGCACGACCACACGCCCCCGGCCGACGGCTGCGGGCTCGGCGACTGCACGCTCGCCTACGAGGGCACGATCATGTCGTACTGCCACGGCTGCGCCGGCGGCATGTCGAACGTGTCGCTCAAGTTCCACGAGTACTCGATCAACTCGATCAATGCGCATCTCGCGGGCACGGGTTGCGGCGACGCGGGCGCCTTCGCCGTCGACGACGCGATCTCCACGCTCGAGAACACCGGCGCGAGCCTCGCGCCGCTCGCCAACGACGCGTTCGTGAATTGCTCGACGCTCACGCTCGCGGGCTGGGACAGCACCAGCATCGCCGGCGGATCGATCGTGATCGCGCCGACCCAGCCCGGCGAGCCGCCGGTACTCGGCTACCTCCCGCCCTCGGGATTCAGCGGCAGCGACTCGTTCAAGTACACCGCGGTGGATCCGAACGGCGTGTCCACCACCGCAACGGTCTACGTGACCGTGCGCCCGGTGCTCGACCGCATCTACCTCGACGGCGCGGCGCCCGGCGTCCCGACCTCGTGGTACGCACTCGCCGGCGACACGCCCGCGCTGCCCGACTTCGCGACGCTCACCAGCTACGGCGGCACGGTGCTCGCGAACATCGACATCCCGTCGACCGGCGGGAACTTCTCGACCAGCGGCCGCGCCGACCTCATCGCCGCGGTGTTCGAGGGCTACATCGAGGTTCCGTCGACCGGCCTGTGGACCTTCTCGACCGAGTCGGACGACGGCTCGCGCATGTTCGTCGACGGCCAGCTCCTGGTGACCAATGACGGGCTGCACGGCATGGTGGAACGCGCGGGACAGATCGCGCTGGAGGCCGGATTCCACCGCTACCGCGTGGAGTTCTTCGAGAACTTCGGCGGCGCGGGCGAGGTCGTGCGCTGGGAAGGTCCGGGCGTTGCGCGCGCGGTGATTCCTGCGACCGCGTTCGCGAAGGGAGGCACCGAGATGGCCCTCGACCTGAACGGCGACGGCGAGATCGGCGCCGCGGACCTGGCCACGCTGCTCAGCGCCTGGGGACCGGTCGCCGCGGGAACCCCCGCCGACTTCGACCGGAACGGCGTGGTCAACGCCGCCGACCTGGCGCGCGTTCTCGCGAACTGGGGTCCATAACGCGCAAGTCGGCCGCCTCGGCGAGCCGATGACAGCGCCCCGCGATCGTCGCCCGGCGAGCGCTCCGAATCAGGAGTTGCACGCAGGATCGGCGCTCGCTACATTGCTCGACTCGACATTTCAAACCGCTCGAACTACTGGGCCCCGGCGCGAAGGCGACTTCCACACCGGGTCCGCATGAACGAGAGCCGCGTGCGCTCGAGTTCGTGAGTCCAGTGGGAGGTCACGGAAACCATGGCTGCAAAGAAAGTCACGAAGCAGTTCAAGATCATGGCGCCGGGTGGCAAGGCCACTCCGGCCCCGCCGATCGGCCCCGTTCTCGGCGCCAACGGCGTCAACCCCGGCCAATTCATCACGAAGTTCAACGAAGCCACGCGCGCGCTCAACGGCCGCGTCGTCGGTTGCGTGATCACGGTCTACAGCGACCGTTCGTTCGACTTCGAGATCAAGAGCTCGCCCACTTCGGTCCTCATCGCCGCGGCGCTGAAGGTCGAGAAGGGCTCGGGCAAGCCGAACACCGAGAAGATCGGCAAGCTCTCGAAGGCGCAGGTCAAGGCCATCGCCGAGGAGAAGCTCAAGGACCTCAACACCAGCAACATCGAAGCCGCGATGCGCGTCGTCGCCGGCACTGCACGCTCGATGGGCGTGACGGTGGAGGGCTAAACCATGCCAATGATTTCCAAGCGTCGCAAGGCGAACCTCGCCTCGTCCACCAAGGCCGTCATGACCCCCGCTGAGGCGGTCGCGGCTCTCCGCAAGTTCAAGACCCCGAAGTTCGACCAGACGGTCAACGTCGTCATGCACCTCGGCATCGATCCGAAGCAGGCCGACCAGATCATCCGTGGCTCGATCGGCCTCCCGCACGGCACCGGCAAGACGGCGCGCGTCGTCTGCTTCTGCAACTCGGACAAGGTTCCCGCCGCCAAGGCCGCGGGCGCCGTCGAGGCGGGTTCGGACGACCTGGTCGCCAAGATCGAAGGCGGCTGGATGGACTTCGATGTCGCCGTCGCCAGCCCCGACATGATGCGCGTCGTGTCGAAGCTCGGCAAGGTCCTCGGTCCGAAGGGCCTCATGCCCTCGCCGAAGGCCGGCACCGTGGCCCCCGACGTCGTCGGCGCGGTCAAGGAGTACGCGAACGGCAAGCAGGAGTACCGCAACGATGACGGTGGCAACGTCCACGGCATCATCGGCAAGCTCTCCTTCGCCGACGCGAAGCTCGTCGAGAACCTCGAGGCGTTCGTCGCCAACATCCAGAAGATCAAGCCGTCGTCCGCGAAGGGCACCTACGTCAAGAAGTGCGTGATCGCCGCGTGCATGAGCCCCGGCATCCAGGTCGCCGTCTAAGCGAGTACTCCGAAAGGAACCACCATGAGCAAGCCAGTCAAGAATCTGATTGCATCGGAGTACGACAACCGCTTCAAGGGCGTGACCGGTGCCGTCGTCGTCGAGATCCGTGGTCTCGATGCGAAGGCCACCACGTCGATGCGCAATTCGCTCCGTACGAAGGGCATCCGCGTCACCGTCGTCAAGAACGCGCTCGCGCGCCGCACCTTCAAGGGCGGCCCGCTGGGTTCGCTCGAGAAGGCGCTGAAGGGCCCCTCGGCCCTCCTCACCGGCCCCGAGAGCGCGGTTCTCGTCGCTCGCGAGGTCGTGAAGGCCGCCGAGGCCGAGAAGAAGATCGTCCTCAAGGGCGCCATCTTCGACGGCGAGTACTACGACGGCGAGGCCGGCGTGAAGATGCTCGGCAGCTTCCCGACCCGGGAAGAGGCGCAGGCCAAGGTCGTCACCCTCGTGCTCTCCCCCGCGCGCAACATCATGGGCGTCGTCAAGACGATCCAGGAGAAGCTCGAGAAGGGCGAGAGCATCTCGAAGATCGCCTAAGGCGATCTTCGAGATGCGTGTCTGTAGGCCGAGGTTGGTAGGCCGAACCGCGCTCCGGCGCGGATCGGGCCGAGGTTGGTAGGCCGAACCGCGCTCCGGCGCGGATCGGGCCGCGTGAATGACGCGGTGTTGGTAGGCCGATCCGCGCTGCGGCGCGGATCGGGCTGCGTGAATCACGCGGTGTGTGCAACTCAAATCCATAGACCCGTCCCCAGTCCGCCACCGACTGGTCCCAGACAGGGATGAAATGCCGCGCGTTGCGGCACCTCTCGGTGGCACGACAGCGGCGCAAGCCGCAAGGAACAGAACATGTCCGATACCAAGACCTTTGACGCGAAGATCAGCACCCTCGGCGACTCGATCGCCAGCCTCACCATCAAGGAGGCCGTCGAGCTCACCGAGTACATGAAGGTGACCTACGGCATCGAGCCGGCCGCTGGCGCCGTTGTCGCCGCCGCCGCCCCCGCTGCCGCCGCCGCCGTCGAGAAGACCGAGTTCAACGTCGTCCTCAAGGCCGCCGGCGCGAGCAAGATCAACGTCATCAAGGCTGTCCGCGAGGCCACCGGCCTCGGTCTCGCCGAGGCGAAGGCCCTCGTCGACAGCGCTCCGAAGACCGTCAAGGAAGCCGTCAGCAAGGAAGACGCGACCAAGCTCGTCGACGCCCTCAAGGCTGCCGGCGCCGACGCGGTCGCCGAGTAATCCCTCTGCTTTCAAGAAGTTGCGGATGCGGGTGCCCGGTTGGTTCAGAGGTCGGAGGACCTCCCCAGCCGGGCGCCCGTCCCGCGTTCCCACGGTGGGCGCCCGTCATCCCAGGCGCCCGATCAAACTGTGGCTTGTCGGCTGATGGGACCGTGTCTACACTCGTGATCCGCCAATTTGGGTTCGGCTGCGCTTGCTGACTCCATCCTCGATCACACTCTGATTCACTTCGCCAGGCCGGAGGACGTCCGGTTTGGTGTTCTTTCGTAGGGGACTCGTCGATGTCATCCAAGACGATTCGGGACTTCTCGAAGCGCGGCGACGCGCTTCCGGTGCCGGTACTCACTCGCGTTCAGGCCGATGCCTACAAGCGCTTCCTCCAGATGGAGAAGAGCCATGAGGAGCGCGACTCGAGCTTCGGTCTCGAGGCGCTCATGCGCGAGGTCTTCCCGATCCAGAGCTACGACGAGTCCATGCGGCTCGAGTACATGCACTACAAGCTGGACGAGCCCCGCTACACCGCCGACGAGTGCCGCGAGCTGCGCCTGACCTACGGACGCCCGTTCCGCGTCGGCGTGCGCCTCGTGCGCGAGGGCACCAGCGAGATCGCCGAGGAGGAGATCTATCTCGGCGAGATCCCGATCATGATGGGTGGCGGCGAGTTCATCGTGAACGGCGCCGAGCGCTGCATCGTGAGCCAGCTGCACCGCTCGCCGGGCGTCGACTTCTCGATCGTCAGCTCGTTCGGCGACCGCCCGCTCCACCAGGCGCGCGTCATCCCCGAGCGCGGCTCGTGGATCGAGCTCGAGGTCACCAAGAAGGACGTCCTGGCGATGCGCATCGACCAGTCGACGAAGCTCGCGGCGACCACGTTCCTCCGCGCCCTCGATGAGCAGTACTCGTCGACCGACAAGCTGCTCGAGCTCTTCTACGAGGTCGAGGAGATCAAGGTCGCCAAGCTCAAGCCCGAGCACTTCGCGGCCGAGCTCGTCATCGACAGCGACACCGGCGAGGAGCTCTGCCGCGTCGGCGCGCCGATCGGCGACATGGTCTCGACCATCCAGGCGTCGAACCTCGGCACCATCCGCGTCATCACCAACGCGAGCGATCCGCTGATCCTCAACACCCTCGCCGAGGAGAAGCTCGACTTCCTCGCCGGCGTGACCGAGCACGAGGCCGCGCTCCTCAAGATCTACGGCCGCCTGCGTCCGGGCAACCCGCCGCAGATCGACAAGGCGAAGGCGCTGTTCCAGGAGAAGTTCTTCGACGAGAACCGCTACCGCCTCGGCCGCGTCGGCCGCTTCCGCATCAACCGCAAGTTCGAGCACGACGCCGTGTACTGCGTGGGCGGCAAGCTCGGCAACGTGCCCGAGGAGAAGGTCCAGCACATCCGCGCCGAGGACTTCCTCGCGGTCATCCGCTACATGCTCGACCTGCGCGCGAAGCGCAACAAGGCGCATGTCGACGACATCGACCACCTCGGCAACCGCCGCCTCCGCACGCTCGACGAGCTCGCGACCGAGGAGATGCGCAAGGGCTTCCTCAAGCTCCGCCGCACCGTCCAGGAGCGCATGTCGACCCGCGAGCCGGGCGACCTCGCCAAGATCGCCGACCTCGTGAACTCGAAGTCGATCTCGAGCGCGATCGAGTTCTTCTTCGGCCGCAGCGAGCTCTCGCAGGTGGTCGACCAGACGAACCCGCTCTCGATGCTCGTGCACGAGCGCCGTCTCTCGGCGCTCGGACCGGGCGGCCTCAACCGCAAGCGCGCGGGCTTCGAGGTGCGCGACGTGCACATCTCGCACTACGGCCGCATCTGCCCGATCGAGACGCCTGAAGGCACGAACATCGGCCTCATCGCCTCGCTCGGCATCTACTCCGAGATCGACGACTACGGCTTCCTCCAGACCCCCTACCGCAAGGTCAAGGGCGGCAAGGTGACGGGCGAGTTCCAGCTCCTCCGCGCCGACGAGGAGCTCAAGCGCGTCCTCGCGACCTCCGACCTCCTCAAGGGCGACAGCAAGGTGCTCGAGGGCATCGTGCTCGCGCGCATCGACGGCGATCTCGCCGAGGTGCCGGCCGCGGAGGTCGAGTACGTCGACGTGAGCCCGAAGCAGATCGTCGGCGTCTCGGCGTCGCTGATCCCGTTCCTCGAGCACGACGACGCCAACCGCGCGCTCATGGGTTCGAACATGCAGCGCCAGGCGGTGCCGCTGATCAAGACCGACGCCGCGTGCGTCGCGACCGGCATGGAGAAGTCGGTCGGCAACCACTCGGGCATGATCGTCACCGCCGCGCGCGGTGGCACCGTGACCTTCGTCGACAGCGAGCGCATCATCATCGACAACGCCGATGAGTACGTGCTCCGCAAGTTCGTCGGACTGAACGAGCGCACCTGCCAGAACCAGAAGCCGGTGGTCAAGCTCGGCCAGAAGGTGAAGGACGGCCAGATCCTCGCCGACGGCGCGAGCACCCGCATGGGCGAGCTCTCGATCGGCAAGAACGTGCTCGTCGCGTTCAACACCTTCGACGGCTACAACTTCGAGGACGCCATCGTCATCAACCAGCGTCTCCTCAAGGACGACACCTTCACCTCGATCCACATCGAGAGCTTCGAGGTCGAGATCCGCGAGACCAAGCTGGGACGCGAGGAGTTCACCCGCGACATCCCCAACGTCAGCGAGCGCATGCTGCGCAACCTCGACGAGAACGGCATCATCGCGACCGGCTCGCGCGTCGGCCCCGGCGACATCCTCGTAGGCAAGGTCTCGCCGAAGTCGAAGAGCGAGCTCTCCCCCGAGGAGAAGCTGCTCCACGCGATCTTCGGCCGCGCGGGCGAGGACGTGAAGAACGACTCGCTCGAGGTGCCCGCCGGCACCGAGGGCGTCGTCATCGGCGCCAAGCGCTTCAGCCGTCGCATGCACCTCAGCGACGACCAGAAGAAGCAGCTCAAGAAGGACATGGCCGACTTCGAGGCCATGATGGACGGCAAGCGCATCGACCTCTTCAAGAAGATGGTCGGTGAGATCAACCGCATCCTCGGCGCCGAGATGGTCGACCCGTCGACGCGCCAGAAGGTCGGCGCGAGCGACATCCCCGAGGTCATCGTCGAGCAGATCGAGAACTTCAACGAGAAGTGGATGAAGGGCTCGGCCGAGACGCGCGAGCAGGCGAAGGTCGTGCACGGCCAGTTCTGGCCGCGCATCCAGGCCACCCAGGCCGAGAAGAACCGCCGCCTCGACCACATGAAGCGCGGCGACGAGCTCGCGTCCGGCGTGCTCGAGATGGTGAAGGTCTACCTCGCCACCAAGCGCACCCTGTCGGTCGGCGACAAGATGGCAGGCCGCCACGGCAACAAGGGCGTCATCGCGCGCATCGTCCCCGAGGAGGACATGCCGTACATGGAGGACGGTACCCCCGTCGACGTGCTCCTCAACCCGCTCGGCGTGCCGAGCCGCATGAACGTCGGCCAGATCCTCGAGGTCCACCTCGGCTGGGCGGCGCAGGTGCTCGGGTTCCAGGCGATCACGCCCGTCTTCGACGGCGCGCACGAGAGCGAGATCTTCGGCGCCATCGACGAGGCCAACAAGCACGTCGCCAAGCGCCTCGCCGACTTCGAGGCGACGGGCAAGGACCCGGGACACGCCCGCGAGCTCCTCGCGCGCATGCCGGCGAACTGCAAGATCCAGCTGTACGACGGCCGCACCGGCGAGCCGTTCCACCAGCGCACCACCGTCGGCTTCATGTACATCCTGAAGCTGCACCACCTCGTCGACGACAAGATCCACGCGCGTTCGACGGGCCCGTACAGCCTCATCACCCAGCAGCCTCTCGGCGGCAAGGCCCGCACCGGCGGCCAGCGCTTCGGCGAGATGGAAGTGTGGGCGCTCGAGGCGTACGGCGCGGCGTTCGTGCTGCAGGAACTCCTCACCGTCAAGAGCGACGACGTCGAGGGACGCACCAAGATCTACGACTCGATGGTCAAGGGCACCAACACCCTGCAGGCCGGCATGCCCGTCGTCTTCGACGTGCTCTGCCACGAGATCAAGGGCCTTGGCATGAACATCCAGCTCGAGAAGCAGACGACCGAGGCGAACACCCTGCTGTAACGGCCCACAACCCCGTTGCGCAACGATTCCCGTCTGGTCATACGAGAGAAATCCCCCCGCTGACGCGGGTCCATTTGGAAGGCAACTGCGATGTCCGAGAGCGTCTACGACCGCGTGAACGACTACGGCTCCGTCAAGATCACCCTTGCGAGCCCGAACGACATCCGAAGCTGGAGCTTCGGCGAGGTCAAGAAGCCAGAGACCATCAACTACCGCACCTACCGTCCCGAGCGGGACGGTCTGTTCTGCGAGCGCATCTTCGGCCCTGAGAAGGACTACGAGTGCGCGTGCGGCAAGTACAAGGGCACGAAGTACAAGGGCATCATCTGCGACCGCTGCGGCGTCAAGGTCACG
>Ga0079301_1001312_pt1 | contig 11507 bp, 7 predicted proteins | sample Wag4_2014_7_11_3_FD_74797 | JGI IMG/M metagenome (GOLD analysis project Ga0079301, IMG submission 74797) | Fresh water mixed with fracking chemicals microbial communities from Ohio, USA - Utica-2 Time Series FC 2014_7_11 | ecosystem: Engineered > Industrial production > Chemical products > Input...
TCTCCAAAATTAAGCGCAAAATCTCGTTGTAATGGTTTTGGATATAAATTTAAAAATGTAGGAATAATATCAGCCGGTACATTTGCTTCGGCTCTGGGTCTAAAAACTGATAGTAATAATTCACGACCGTCAGCTGATATGTCTGTTATTTTTAATAACGGATAATCATACGTACCGATTATCTCATAATACACATTGATTAATACTTTGAAAAATCCACGTTTAATATTGAGATCTGCAAAAGTTTTGACATAATCGACATAAATTTTATCACCTTGAATTACAAAATCGGTTGTCGGTCCGCCACCTAAATATGCTTCATTCGTCGGAGTATAAATATGAACTTCGACTATAGGCGTTTCTTCTGGTCTTACTCTGATTTCATCAAGTTCTAATAACTCAATAGCATTTTGTGGCCACGAGATTCCTCGCGTTAATCCAGGAGTATCTCGGATTTCGGTGATATTTGTAAATCTATTTAATGACATTCAATAATAAATATGGACTAGCGAAACTATAGAGATTTTTAAGTACCCTCTGGTTGAAATCGTTTAAAGTTATAATCCGTTTTCCATCTGCTAACACGCGCTGTCGATAGCCCGGGCCAACTAACGTAATACTTATCATTGTTATCATGTACTCGTTGACGCACAAATTCAATTGCATTGATAACACGATTCATCAATAATAAATGTTGATTTTCAATATAATCATCAATGCTATTTATTGAACTAAACATTTCTGTACCTAATTGCTTACGTAATTCTAATATCGCTGTTAACTGAGAATTTAAAGCATCTAATTCTTCCACATCATTAGAGTTAATTAATTTTTCATCAAAACCTAATAATTCTGTTTTAACTTCTAATAAAGTTTCTTTTGTTTGTAATATAAATTCATTAACTTTTTCACAGATAGTTACTAGATCACCAGATGTAGAATTTGGAATTCCTATTGCATCATATATACCCTCGGGGTAACCTTGAGGCGTATGCTGCTTCCCATTACCTTGTAATATGACAACGAAAATATACTTCGCTACAGTTGCACGAAAATAATGTTTATCTTTCATTAATCGATCAATGCGGTCTTGACTACCACCTCGGCTTGGTTTTTGATAAATTCGGTCTGTTTCTGTACTAACTTGATAGGCACCACCGGCTTTTGTAGCATTATTTAACGAACCAATCATAGGAACATTTAATAACGTTAATTTTGGAGAAGGCGCATTAGTCGAATATGACTGAATCATTTTTAAACATATGGAGTCATCTGCCCGGCCATTGATGTGCCATAATGGACGATCTGGTGCGCCAATACCTGAAAAAATTTCATCTTCTGCCTGTTTACTTAAAGAGTCGCGATGAATCTGTCCTTCAGTTTCTACTAATGCAAAAAACGCTTCTTTGCGACCCTTTTCTTTGATGTCACCGCCATTTCTACGTTTCCATAAAACCCATGCATTTATTTCGCCTAATGTATTTGATGTATCATATAATATATTTTGCACATCGGATTCTGGTCCGAACAAATCCTGCAACTTCTGTAAAAAATTATCTGGTACTTTGCTAAGTTCAGTTTCTAACTCGTTTATCGCAGTTTGCACTGGAATTACTTTTTCAAAAATATCACGGCGTATTTTATCGATTTCACCTTGTAATATCGCTTGCCGCTGTAAATTTTCGAGATAATTACGTGACAATTGGTCACGCTGATAATATGCGGTACTGCCAGGAGGTTCAAATGGAATTAACTCTTGAACATTGAATATGTCACGATATTCAATTTGATATTTTTCATATTCCGTGATATCTAATTGATCAACGTTACCAATTTTTGCAAACGTCGTCCAATACTCATCAGTACGACCACCTAACAGTTTAATCGCACCTCTCTGATACATTACATTGATAATTCCGCGTATATCCGATAATGCTTCAAATTGATTTTGATCAAGTATATCCGTACCTTCTAATTTTAATTCTAATCCACTATCATAATCTGATATATCAATATTAAGATCGGTTGCAATTCGTTTTAACACATTTATATCTTGTACTTGTTTGAAATGGCCGAATACCATCATACTTAAATCTAAAAACAAATCATCAAATCTAAGCTCATCTGTTCCGCTAGTTACCGCTGCATTGAAAGCTGATTGTAAAGACGCTTTTGACCATTCAGGTAACACTAAACTACCTTCCATTTCAGATCGCATATTTTCAATACGCGTCGGACGGAAAGCTGCGTCATAATATAAATCATATGGATCTTCATCTAACAATGAAAATAGCTGCGGTGTTGCAATTGGATTAATTGGTCCGGTATACTCTTCTAATCCGTATTGCTGTTGCAATGTCGGATCATCTGTTAATTGTGCTAAAATTTCTTGACGCTGTCTAGCTTCTCGCGGAAGAACATCGCGTGAATATGTAAGCCCGTTTTCATCTTCGACTGTTTCTATAAACATTGAAACACGCGTTTCTTTTGGTCGAACATAATCTGCCGGATCACGTAAAAAGTTAACACCTAATGCTGCAATTGATGCGTTAAATGTTTTACCTGGTCTATAACCAGATAAATAACGAATTTTAGTATTCCATTCATAACTACGATTGACGACTTGACGTACAACTAATTCATCGATAAAATTAGGAGGAGGTAATGTATTTCCATTTTCATCTAACAACGTATACTGTTCAAAGCGACCATCTAAACGTAAATCATAAGCTCGTATATCATCAGCTGTAGCCACAGATATCGAATCATATGTTAAATTACGCTCGACTAACATCACTTCCAAAGTTTTGTAATTTGGAATTGGCCGAGCTTTATTTCGTTCAACATACCAGACACAAAACAAATTACGTTGTATAGCATCATCATCCATATCACTAGCAATCATTTCTGGAATACGTTCGACGCCGTACTGAATATACATGTCATGATAATCGCCAGGTGTCGCCGTTGTTATATAAAACAGTCCAGATACTACCGGTAAAGGTAAACCAGCACCGGGTTCATTGACTATAAATGTTGCAAATTCATCATCTAATGTTTCATCTAACGCATCTTCATCTAACCCGGGTAAGAGTTTACTCAAAGTATATTCAGCATAAACTGCAGAAACATCGGCATCAACTTCTAATAAACCGCTAGCGGCGTTTCGTTTAGCTATAGCCGTTACTGGCTTGACTTCGGGCCTTTGTTCTGGTGATAGAATACCTTGTTGTAACAATGGATCGTTCGGAAACTCTTTAAGTAACTCACGAACGATTATTTCACGTTGATTAATATCACTTGACTCGCCTGGTCTGTTTGAAAACTGATTATCTGCCATTGTATTGCTCTATTTTGAAATAATATCCATTATCATGAATTTGCACATCATCACCACCATCACGTTCAATCTTTAAAAGAATTCTATAGTAACGTTCAGGCATTAATGTACTCATTCGTAATTTAAAAAATGATCCATTGGCATCACATGAAATTTTTGTAGCTTTTGTATCATATGGTATGATAGTTTGATTAGAATATGCATCTGTTACACTGAAATAACTTGACGTTGGTAATCGATATTCAGTTAAATATACTGAACCTGTGCCATAATTTCTAACTGGAAATTCTGGTCGAACACCAATACGAAAGACTGCTTTATCATCCGTACGATACACAGGCCGAATATTTTTAAAGTAAGGCACATATGTATCAGATGAAATGGCATTGAATGAACCGGTACCTGATGTTACTGTATCATCCCAAGCAACTTCTAATCGCGGAATAAAAATTGTATGTGTTTCATTTCCATAATATTTGATACTACCAAACACATCACCACTACGTTCATCAGCTATAGGACGTTTGAGTATCAATCCATTATTAGCTATTGAACCGTTTAACCATTTTTCAGTGATGTCTGTAATGTTCATACGAACATCTAATGACTTGGGATTTGAAAATGACTGGCTTGCTTCATAACCCGAACCTGTCATCCATGCACCACCGCCTAACAATTCAGTTACTGGTGAATCACCAGCAGAAGCTGCAGAACCAGTATTCCAACGTGTCCCAGGATCTTCCGCATCGCGATAATACCATGAAACACCTTTCTTGGTTATTGGATTGTCAATTTTATAACCATTACCCATTACCCATGATTGAGATACTGGAAAAGCTTTAAGATCGAATGATAGCGGTAAATCAGATGCATCAGCTGCTATCATAGTTAAATACACTGATGCTGATAATGGGTGTGATCCTACTTTAGGAATTTCGCCGTTAACAATAGATTGCGATAACGCGTTAATCTGAGTTGCAAAATCTAATAATATACGAGTGTTATATGTATTTGTCTGTATAGCACCTTCAAAGTTACTACCAGACGCAATTTTTGTTAGTTCTACTATAGGGTCTATACCCGTATTCTGAGTAGGTTTGCGTTCATATAAAGTAGCATCTCTATCGATATAATATAATTGATACATAGTACACTTCCAAAAAATTAACTTATAATTCTTCCTTTAATATCTTTATTCGGAAAACGAATTTCAAATATCATTGGATCTAAGCTTGGGTAAATAATTCCATTTTTTGTAGCCGCATTTACATCATAAACATAAGGTGAATACCCCAATGCTGAATTATATAAATTTGTTATTTCAAAACGAGCTACTGTTTGTACACCTCGCACCTTATCTAGTTCTGACATGATGTTAGGAATAATGATAGGAGCATTAATCTGCATTCTATCAACTTCAAATAATTCTTTCAATCGATTAACAACGCGTAATATTACTTCTTGGCTATTGCTGTTAGGAGTTGGAATGATATCAACTTCTACACCGACATTGACAATGTAAGCAGTCTTAATATTGATGGCATCAGTTAACATACGAAATTGTGATAGGTATGTACGTAAATTTTCTTTCAATGATGTATTCAATGGTATTAGCTGTTTCTGATCATTATATGCCAATGTATATAAATTAAGTGCTAACGGATTTGATATTGTTTCTCTCGGATAAGTAACATCAGCGGTATTCTGCTGCGAATCGCCTATTACATATGCTTTTGCAACAGCGCCAAATTTAGCTGGCATCATGAAGCATCTTGCAATATAATCTTCGCGAGTTATCATACGATTTTGCGATGCAAAATGTGCAATTGCATTTTGTCGTATACTTTCAATGTCTTGTTTTGTTTTACCACCCGCTGCTGGTTCCGGATTATTGAATGCAATAGTTGTTTTAACAAAATCAAAATTTACATCTGGAGTATTAACACTATTATATTGGATATCAGTGACAACGTTTAATGCATTTGCTGATACATTTTCTTGCAGGCCACCACCAATTGTATATCGCACTGTCAACGTTTCATTATTAGGAGCTAATCCATATGTACTAGTACGTAAAAAATTGGTAGGGTCGACATCAACTGCAGTTGTACGATTAAGATATTCTAATCCCATTCCTACATTTTTTGGATTGGGAATCAGTTCTTCATCGGAATCGGAACTTACACCCGCACCAAATTGAATATCTAATTTCTGATCATTACGTACTCGAGTAATAAATCGTCTAGGTGTACGTTTTAATTTTAATATGTAAGGAACTGAACTCCTATCCTCAGATAAATCTGTGTCGTTAAAAGGTACATTTGCAATTGATTCAAATATAGTATCCTGTGCCAAGTAGTCTACTTCTAACCATTCATCGCCGCTACTACTTAAAATTTCAATCACATCCAAAACATTTGTTTCTGATAATGTAATTTTATCGTATGGTTTAGGAGCTGTAAAAGTATATGTTCTTGTTTTTATCTCACCCGATTTAGCTGGTACTTGTTTACGTAAAAGATAAAAGTCAATGTTACCGACGTTATCAGTTGAGTATACAGACACCTCGCGAGGATCAGATGCGGTATCAACTGCAAAATCTACTGGCTGGGTTGTTACAAAGTTGATACCTTCGATGGTTTGTACTTGTACATTTTCTTTAATGGACAATGCATAATTGTAATCAGGCTCCGCGGAGTTACCGGTACCTTTTGCCGGTACTAATTGATATACATCAAGTACTACGGTAGCCGGCGTATTTAATTTTGTACGGTATCCAAACAATTGCGCTAACTGTAATACATTAGCATTTTCCTGTGCATTTGCTAAAACAGATTCTCGAAACGATTGATCAGTATAATATGAAAGTACATCGCCTACATATGATGCCATTTCCATAAACATCATACCCGGTGATGATTCATTGAAATCGTTATAGCTGTTTGGAAAATACTGACGTGCAAAATTGATCAGATTTGCTCGAAATTGGGCAAAATCCTTGTTTAAATATTTAACATCTTTTTTAATTAAGTCCATATGTTATCCTTAAAAATATCCTACTTGAGCTAGCTTGGTTGGATTGTTATCTATCTCAGAAAGAATAATTTCATTTTCATTTGCTAATACTATGATAACTCGCTCAGTATTTGAATTTTGCACTGTATATCTAATTTTAATTGATATGCTATATGCATCTAAATCACCAATAACATTTATCTCGGATATCTGTATGTACGGTAACCAAAATTCAATATCGTCTTGCAATGACAATTGCAAATTTTCTCGAGTAAGTTCTGTGTTTGGTTCAAAAACAGTTGCATATATGTCTGTACCAAAATTAGGTTGCATGAATCGCTCACCTTTACGAGTTAACAACAAATTTTTAAGATTTGATATTGACTGTAACTCAGTTGTATATGATTGTACAAAGACGCCGCCAGCGCCTATTGACCCTGAAGCATAATTATCAGCAATTGCTTTACCTTCCACTGGTTTGTTAAACGGAAGCAATATACCGACTGCTCGGTCTGGGTTAGAACGATTTATTTGATATTGATATATCGGTCTTTGACCCATTATTTAATACCCTTTTTCTTGTCAATGGCTTTCATTAAAGCCGAATAATCACGCGTCATTGCATCTACAGTTGCTACGACAGCTGGATTATCCATATTAACAGGTCGATGATCAAAATCAGTCGGTGGAGCTACAGCGGTTTGACCACCTCCATATGCTTGTGCCATTTCCGATTGAAAATTCATTGTAGGCCATTCCTGTTCAATTTCAGCTGATGACAACGCCGTTTCATTTAAAAGATCATTCAGCATCGAATCTTTTACAAACTGTTTTGGTTTTGCAGGCTTTGCTGATTTAGCTGAAAATGTAATATCATACGGGTTTTTTTCGGTCATCTGATGCAATCGAGAACCATGCTGTATAACTTGTTTGTGATCGGTTTTGCGTTCATTTAATAAGGTTTTCATTTCCTCCCGAACCGCAGACCTAACTTCTTCTCTTATGATTTTTCGAAGTAAAGATGTAAATGATTTAGTATCCATAGTTTTCCATTTTATATAAATATGGAATGGTTACAAATCAGAAACTTTTGATTACCAATTCACTTTAGCCGTGTTTGGCATAAATGGTTTAATTGCAGGCGGAGGCGCAAATGGAAATAAAATTTGTTTTGTAGCATCAAAATATATCATACCGCCATTCATTTCACCGGTGACAAGCTTATCAATTTTTGCTGCGACTCCTTGGCTTCCCATAAAATGAGCTGCGATTGTATCATACATAGTAAGATTTGAAGGATGATTGTTATCAGTACGTTTAAACTCTGTACCGTCTTTGCGGCCAACTTTTCCTCCTTTTTTGGTATCTATACCTTTAACTAAAACTGTTTCATTTGACCATTCAAAATTACATGAACTACCTTTTTCTTTAATTATTAATGGCGGTACTGGACCAGCACATCCTTTAATGTTTTCCAATATTACGCCAGCTGAATTTGGTTGCGGTGAAGAGCCGGCTGATATCGCTTGTCCCGCGGGAGTAGGCTTGCCCGGGCCTTCTTCAAATACTTCACGCAAGCGATATCCCCAATATGATTTGTTTAATGCCGGCAGTGCTGGGGTTTCCTTAATCGCGACACCCGGTGTTCCATTAAATGTTTCATCCGGAGTAGCTGCTAACGCCGCTGCAAATGACGCGGGATCTGGTACTAAATGTTTAAAACGACGTGCTTTATCAGTTTCTTCTGCATATTCAGTCCATGGCCCCCATGTGCGCGGGTCAGCTTGACTTAATCCTTCTTCACCAGTATCCGGCGCCGGCGTTGTCAGTGCAACACGTGCATTTGACATGTATGATAGCACTGGATCTTCTGCTTTCTCTTTTGTATATCGTTTATTATTACCCGGGCCTCCCCATGCTTTATTTTTATCATAGCTATTATCAAACAGTATGCCTAATACATGTCCATTAGCCGTATTACTATTATCCTTAACCCAGTTTTGAATTTCAGTTCCAGTATCTAATTCTGGCTGACCATAACCAAATGCAATTAAATCTTCCGGTGTTAATGGATTTCCAAAATTATCATTTTTTGCAGGTGTACCTGGCGTTCGCTTACCAGATTTATTTAAACCGGCAACTTGAGTATTTATAGTTTTATCTTCGCCAGTATCTGGATCTTTATATGATATGATAATATCTTGTCCACCATTAACCGGTAATCCAGATGGCCCTTCGAATTCTTTATTACGGCCTTGAACAAAAGAATTATAACTAGTACCTAAATATTTACGCAGTCTTCCATTTTCTTGATTACCCGGTTCATCATCGATGAAAAATTCAACTGTATCGATAGGCGCTTCTGACACTTTAAATTTAGGCGATTTCTGTGTTATCGAACCATCTTTTACACTGCATTTTCCGCTAGCCTCTTCTAGGATGACATTACGATAAAACGGGCCAATACAATACCCAGCGGCACCCGCGCGCGGCGGGCCTTCGGATGATCCATCCGCATCTTTATGAGGCGCGAGATCTGGAAAATATTCTTGGTCTGCAGATTTTGGAACTAATGCCGGTGGTAATTCAACCCCGGGTTTTGCTGAATATGTTGACTTTTTGAAATAATCGTTAAACGCTTTAGAAACCGCCTTAGCTTCTTTTTCAGTATCTGGTGCGGTTGCTTCGGCTAGCTGTTGCGCGGTTATTCCTTTTTCTTTACCTTTTTTAATTGAATATGCATAATTTGCTTTAAACCAATCGATGATAGTTTTTTTAATTTCATCTGCTTTATCTTTATCAATTGAAGCTTTTGCACGTGCAAGTCCACCACCTACTCCATTGATCATTGGAGGGACGACAAACATTGTAGCAAACGTAGGACCGGCTAATACCGTAGCCGGCGGTCCGGCAACAAAATCAACTTTTCCAGTAACATTCGCTGGTGTACATCCTTCAAATTCTCCTTTACCGTTACGTGACCAATGAAAGTTGTATGCAATGTTATGTGCAATCACTTCCCAGATAACTTGAGTCATTAATGGCGGAGCATCTTTAAGGCCAGGCTGATGCTGATCATAATATTGTGAAGCAGCTGTAATGTATTCAGTTAATGTATTGCTTATCGCATCTGTTTTAGCTTTAGGAATTCCATCAATGGTATACGAATTGTTAATTACAGTATTGGAGCCCGGAAAAGGTCCTTGCATCGATCCTTTTGCGCAAAAATTTTTAAAATATGGTAATATTGTAGCCGGATTAATCGCCATTAATTTATACCTTTTTCTCTGCTTCTTTTTTCTGCCGGTCCGTTTCACTTACACGTTGTATCGCAAATTCTTTATATAATGTATTGATATGTTCTTGTCTTTCCACAAATCGTTTATACGTTGTTTGGTCTTCAAACTTTGGATCCGGCGCCGGTGTTGTCGCATCTTTAGAAAACCCGCCTAACTGAGATCTCAACGTGTCTATCTGTTTTCTATAGAATTCTAGCACTGGTCCGGTTGGTCCAACGCCGGTGGGAAACTGCATTTCAGTGTTAACTTTCATATGCTCACATAGAATATCTGTAAGCTCCTGACAATGCATTGTCAATAGAATTACCTGGTTGAACAGCTCATTTAACAATGACATTGACGAATCAACTTCCATTCGCCAATTTTTTGTAGCTAATTTCACATCTTTATCAGCAGATATTAACACACTATCTAATCGAGCATCTAACACGATTCGATGTGATCTCATAAAAATTTGACTAAGGGCTATATCATTAACGCCGCCACCAGCCGGAATTGGATATAATTTACCTGATGTAAACTTGGTGCCGGCATGTGGATTTGCAGCTAGTATTGACTTTTCACCGCCAGATTTTCCAACTAATTTACCATTAACCGTACCAGGTTTAGGACCGGCTAATTCTTTGCCAATAAAAGATGCATTTTTATCATCGACTCGGCCAGCGTTAATACCGGTTTTAAACGCAATTTCAGTATCAGTGGTTTTTTGTAACGGCTGTAACTGTTTACCTCCTGGAGGAAATGGTACAGAATAATTCAAATTTTGATCAGATGTCAAATATATTGTCGATAAATCCGCGGCAATTGATTCAACTAGCGTCGCAGGCGCACCTGATGCCTTTTTAATTAACGCAGGGCCTGGTTTTCCTGGATTACCGACTGATATCACCATGACCGGATTACCTGCACTTTTTGGCGTAACAAATGGAGGTGACAGTGGATTAGGCGGCGCGCCAGGTAAAGTCCAAGGAAATTCAGCTTGTTTAGTAGGACCATTGGTTACTGCAGCGGTTGCCATCTGAGTAGATGACATACGAATCACAGAGCCATGTCGATCCTCGATAATGGTATCACCTACCAATGGAGCCATTTTTGGAATTGCTTTATACGCAAATATTGGCGGAACGGGTTGTGGTACAAATGGTATAGGCGATGAACCACGTTGAAATACACCGCCGGCTATATTACGATTACGGCTACCGTCGATCATGACAGGACCGATATAATAAAATGCTTGAGAACTGGTAGGACCATCACCGGTCGGCATTGGTACACCTATACATAATATGAACTCACCTTGCAATGGTACTTGCTGTAAAAACGGAAATAAAGGAGCTGCAAATCCGGTAACCGCGCCTTCAGCAGATCCACCGCCAGATCTCCATTCAACAGTACCAACCGGTGGTACTCCATTTCCACTAAATACTGATGCTATCGAATTTAATCGACCTTGTAAATCTGTGCCATATGCTGGGCCGTCATCAATGACTTCCGCTACGAATATCCTCGCCATCTAAATTCCTTTTATCTTGTTTTTCAACTGTTACTGAAGCGGTTTTCTGTATTGCTTTGATTTCTGATTCTGCTTCTTCTAATAAACGACGACGTTCGTCATCAGAAATACCGAATTCATTTCCATCTTCATCTTTACTAGATACAGAAACTAAACGTTGCACAATTGCAGCTAACTTTACCAAGGCATCATCGTTCTTAACTGACACTTCTAAATAGTCTTTGATTAAAGGCACAATGACAGTGGCGTCACCGATATTTTTAACTAATGGCTGTAACTCTTGTATCAACGTATCGATCTGGCGTGACTTCTTTTTGGAATTATGATATACATCGCGCAT
>Ga0079301_1001314_pt1 | contig 11496 bp, 8 predicted proteins | sample Wag4_2014_7_11_3_FD_74797 | JGI IMG/M metagenome (GOLD analysis project Ga0079301, IMG submission 74797) | Fresh water mixed with fracking chemicals microbial communities from Ohio, USA - Utica-2 Time Series FC 2014_7_11 | ecosystem: Engineered > Industrial production > Chemical products > Input...
GCACCTGCAACCTTGACCGCAGAGCCGTTCTTATTCATAAAACCTTGAGTTGCTTCACTAACCTTTTCGCTCATCTCTTCGATGTTTTTGCTCACGCGATTAATGCTGTGAAGGGGGCCGTTGACCAAAGTAACCGTCGTATGGACCTCATCAATCAATGGTGCTGTCTCATCGGTGAGCGCCTTAAGAGAGGCTCTCGCCTCATCAATTAAACGTCCAACCCTTACGACCACATAGGCGATCGCGATAGAGATGACAGCCAATGACGATGCTGCGATTATTGTTGCAATTCCACCTGGACCCATGTTGTTAGCCTACCTGAACCGTCAACTCTCTTGTGGGTTTTTCGGTTGTGGCACCCAATCAATTCCGCTCTCTTTGCGTTGAGCAGGAGTAATAGGAGTTGGTGCGCCAGTCAATGGATCTCCACCACTAGCTGTCTTAGGGAAGGCGATAACTTCTCTAATTGAATCCGAACCGGTCAATAATGCACACACTCGATCAAGACCGAGAGCGATTCCGCCATGTGGAGGCGGACCGTAATTGAAGGCTTCCAATAAGAATCCGAACTTGCTGTTTGCTTCCTCATCACTCAAACCAATAACTGAGAAAACATCCTTTTGGATATTTCGATCATGGATACGGATAGATCCGCCACCTAATTCAGTTCCATTCAACACAATGTCATAGGCGTATGCCAAAGCTGACGCAGGATCAGATTTGAAGGTTGAAGCAAACTCAGGCTTTGGACCTGTGAATGGGTGGTGGACCGCTGTCCATCCACCATCATCTGTTGGCTCAAACATTGGTGCATCGACGACCCATAAAAACTCCCATTGGCCATCTGGAATCAGATTGCAACGCTTTCCAATTTCCAAACGAACAGCACCCAGAAGATTTAAGGAAGCCGTTCTTTCACCAGCTGCAAAAAAGATCGCATCTCCTGGCTTTGCTCCCGCTGCAGCAACAACGCCTGCGGTTTCTTCTTCGGAAATGTTTTTTGAAACAGGTCCACCAAGTGTTCCATCCTCATTAACGAGAATGTAGGCAAGACCCTTTGCACCACGTGCCTTGGCCCAGTCTTGCCAGGCATCAAGTTCACGTCGAGCAGATGATGCTCCCCCTGGCATTACAACCGAACCTACATATGGAGCTTGGAAAACACGGAATGGGGTGTTAGCAAAGAAAGATGTTAGATCAACTAACTCATTTCCAAAACGAAGATCTGGTTTGTCAGATCCATAGTTAGTCATTGCATCGGCATAAGTCATGCGCTTAAGTGGAAGAGGGATGTCGTAGTTAACCGCTTCCTTCCACACGCGAGCAACGATCTTTTCTGCGACAGCCAAAATATCCTCTTGATCGATAAAGGACATCTCAATATCTAATTGAGTGAACTCAGGTTGACGATCTGCACGGAAATCTTCATCTCGGAAACAACGCGCGATTTGATAATACTTTTCCATACCTGCAACCATCAGAAGCTGCTTAAACAACTGTGGTGATTGTGGAAGCGCATACCAAGAGCCTGGCTGCAAGCGAACCGGAACTAAGAAATCTCGAGCACCTTCAGGTGTTGAACGAGTTAGATAAGGGGTTTCAATCTCAAGAAAACTCTCATCCTCCATGACACGTCGAATTGTTGAAGTCACCTTTGAGCGAAGTCGCAGATTATGGGCCGGCTTTTCGCGACGAAGATCTAGATATCGATAACGCAGGCGAACCTCTTCATTGATCTCGGTGTCATCACCGCTATCGACTGGAAATGGCAATGGCGCCGCCTCTGAGAGAACCACAACGGTGTCCCCCATGATCTCGATCTCGCCTGTTGCGATATTTGTATTCTCATTGCCAGCTGGACGGGCAACTACCTCTCCTGTAATAAGCAAGCACCACTCAGCACGTAATGATCCGGCAACCTTTTCATCGCGAATGACGACCTGAACAGAACCTGAGGCATCACGAAGATCAATAAATGCAACTCCACCATGGTCACGACGACGAGATACCCACCCCGCCAAAGTTACGGTTTGACCTGCGTTGGATTTACGCAGTGAACCAGCATCATGAGTACGCAACATTTTCTCTTCCTAATTCTACTTTTCGAGTGCTTCGAACAATGAGTCAATCTTAACCGAGGTTGAAGCGCCGGTTTTCATCTCTTTTAACTCGACTGAGCCAGTTGAAATCTCGGATTCACCTAAAACGATTACATATGTGGCACCACTCTTGTCGGCACCCTTCATAGCTCCTTTGAGGGCGCGATCTCCGAAGGCGATTTCAACAACCTTGCCCTTTAATCGTAGAGATGTAGCGATTGTTAGGGCTTGAATCTTTGCGACTTCCCCAAGTGGAATGATGAAGAGATCTGAGACAAATGCATCGGAACCAATTACACCCTCGGCCTCAGCGGCCAGTAGGGCGCGATCAACACCCAATCCAAAACCAATTCCCGATAGCGACTGTCCACCCAACTGCTCCATCAATCCGTCGTAGCGTCCGCCACCACCAATTCCAGATTGAGCTCCCAGTAGCTCATGAACAAACTCAAATGTTGTGCCGGTGTAGTAATCCAATCCACGAACCATTCGTGGATTGAGGGTGTATGAAATACCTAAAGCATCTAAATACTTAATGACCTGATCAAAATGTTCGCGTGATTGTTCAGACAGATAGTTGATCAACAACGGGGCTTCCTGCATCGCCTTCTTCATCTCTTCACGCTTGTCATCAAAGAGTCGAAGTGGATTGATTACAGCACGCGCCGCAGTAGCTTCATCTAAATCAAGGGTGGCGATAAATTTCAAAAGATCAACCCGATGTGCGGCTCGGGATTGAGCATCACCTAATGAAGTTATCTCCAAACGATACTTACTTAATCCAATAGCTTTAAATCCAGCATCTGCTATGGCAATTACCTCAGCATCAATAGCTGGATCATCTAAGCCAATCGCTTCAATTCCGACCTGATAGAACTGACGGTAACGTCCCGCTTGAGGCCGCTCTGCTCTAAAAAATTGTCCCGAGTACCAAACCTTGACCGGCAGTTGTCCTCGGTCTAAACCATGTTCAATGACAGAACGCATAACTCCCGCTGTTCCTTCAGGGCGCAAGGTAATGGAACGACCACCTCTATCTTCAAAGGTGTACATCTCCTTAGAAACAACATCAGTTGACTCACCAACACCTCGTTTAAAGAGATCGGTATCTTCAAAGACTGGAAGCTCGATTAACTGATAACCCGCTTTACTTGCCGGTGCAATTAAGGAGTCACGAACAAATTCAAAGGCGCTTGAGCGCGGTGGGGTGTACTCGCTAACACCCTTAGGAGCTGCAATTTTTTGTTGTGCCATTAGTACCGACCTACCAAACTCTTGAGATAAGGGTTGTTCTTCTTTTCAAATGCCATTGTGGTTTCTGGACCATGTCCTGGCAAAACCTGCAAATGATCTGGCAAGGGAGCTACCTTTTTTCGCAACGTCTCTTCCATCTCCTTTGCAGATCCAGTGGGCAGATCTGTACGACCTATAGAACCAGCAAAGAGCACATCCCCGCTCATTAATACCTGATCATCTACCTCAAACATCAATGAACCACGGGTATGGCCGGGTGCGTGAATCGCCTTAAAGGAAAGGCCTACAAGATCAACCACCTCACCATTGCGAAGCTCTCGAACCTCTTTTGGTTCCGCAAAGTTCATATCAGCAACGGTTGAAGAAAATTCAGCGCTCAATAATTTCTCTGGAGCGGTCAGATATGCCCGATCCTCGCTATGGATGTACGCGGGAATTGAGTATCCATCGGCGATCGGTTGAATAGAAAAGGTGTGATCTAGATGGCCGTGGGTTGCAATGATCGCTACCGGCTTTAGGTTGTGGCGAGACAGGATCTCTTCTAATTGATGAGAAACATCGGGCATTCCCGGATCGATAACAACGCACTCACTGTCTTTGCCCGGTGCCAGAACCCAACAGTTGGTGGCAAACATAGGCGCGGCAAATGAGTCGATCAGCAATCTCCCCACCCCCGAATTTCACGCTCAATTGTGGCCCGATTGACGCTCGAACCATGAGACAGGGTACCTTTTGACCTACCAATCCACACTCGACCCACGCTTAGAGGCTATAAATCTTCTGAGCAACGCATACACATAGCGAGCCTTATGAAAAAGGTAACGCGCTGAAAGGATCACTCTCATGACAGATATGAATTTCCCACACCAGGCTAGCGCTGCAAGTGCGTTAATCGGAGATCCTTCGGCATTTGGTCGAGTAGCAGAAGATGGAACAGTTTATGTACGTACTCCGCAAGGAGAAAAGGCTGTTGGTTCATATCCAGGCAAAAGTCCAGAGGAAGCTCTGGCTTACTTCGTTCGCAAGTTCGAAGTCTTAGCTGGAGAGGTTGCGCTTCTGGCAGCTCGCATTAAGAGCGGTGCAATGGTGCCATCAGATGCATACGCCGCTGTAAAGAAGTTGCGCGATCAGGTTAAAGAGTTAAATGGAGTCGGCGATCTCGATGCGTTAGCGGTCTCTGTTGAGCAGATCGAACCATTGATTGAAGGCCACCGCGAGGCGTACGAAGCAAAGAAGGCGGCAGAGAGTGCAGCAAAGGCTGCTCGTCGCGAACAGATTCTTGTTGAAAAGGAAAAGATCGTTGCAGAAGCGGAATCACTAGCACTTTCTGAAAGCTGGAAAGCTACAGGCGATCGCCTAAAGGTTCTATTGGATGAATGGAAGGCAGCTCCTCGCCTAGAGAAGAAGGCGGATGCTGATCTTTGGAAGCGTTTCTCATCATCTCGCAATAAGTTTGATAAGCGACGTCGCACACATTTTGCATCCCTTGAAGCAACTCAATCTGTAGTAGCCGAGGCGAAGAAGAAGATTGTTGAAGAGGCTGAAAAACTAGCAACCTCAACTGAATGGGTTCCAACTGCAAAGCGTTTTAAGGCGCTTATGGATCAATGGAAGGCAGCTGGACGCGGAAAGAAAAATGATGATGCAAAGCTTTGGGCTCGTTTCAAAGCTGCTCAGGATCAATTCTTCACCGCAAAAAATGCTGATCTTGAAAAGCGCGATGTAACAATGGCTGCAAACCTTGCAAAGCGCGAAGAGCTGTTACCGGCTATCGAAGCGTTGCTACCAATTTCGGATGTCAAAGAGGCTCGAAAGAGCCTGAATGATCTGATGCGCTCTTGGGAGCGAATCGGAATGACACACCGCGATAAGCGAGCAGCACTTGATGCACGTGTAGCAGCGGTTGAATCAGTGATTAAAGAGGCAGAGGCTGAGATCTGGCGCAAAACAGATCCAGCTGCCAAGAAACGTGCACAAGAGGTTGTTGCACAGCTGACCGAGTCGATCGCAAATTATGAAAAGGCAGCTGCAAAGTTTGCAGCTAGTGGAAACACCAAGAAGGCAACAGAAGCATCTGAATCTGCTGCAGCCCGTAAGGTGTGGCTAGCTGAAGCTGAAAAGGGTCTTGCTGAGTTCAATTAATTTTTGACTATTTACTGTTAATTATTAGTTGTCCTGTAAACATCGTAAACACCTTCGATTCCGCGTACCGCTGCTAACACCGCATCTAGGTGGGTGGCATCGGCCATTTCAAAGGTAAAGCGTGAAAAGGCTGTGCGATCCTTTGACGTGCTCACCGCGGCGCTGAGAATGTTTACATGTTGCTCAGAAAGCGTGCGGGTCACGTCGGCCAATAAAGATGCACGATCTAAAGCTTCAACTTGAATATTAACTAAGAAAATCGAAGCGGCACCAGTTCGCCATTTCACATTGACCACGCGATCACTTTGATGCTTTTGAAGATCAGAGGCGTTTGTGCAATCTGCCCGGTGAATTGAAACGCCACTTCCTTTAGTAATGAAACCCATGATCACATCGCCTGGAACAGGTGTACAGCATCGCGCTAACTTAACTAGAACATCATCGGTACCTTCAACATCTACCGCATTACTTGAACGACGGGTTGTTGGAGCTCGGTTAGGTAAAACATCCATCGTCGGTTCAGGATGTGAATCCTCAGCACCCATCGAAGCGACAAGTTTGTCGATGATAGATGCCGCTGAGACATGTCCATCCCCCACCGCAGAGTACAAACCTTCGATATCTGAGTACCGTAGATCGTGAGCAAGTTCCAGAAGTGAATGGCCAGCAAAGATCTTTTGCAGCGGCAAGCCCGCTTTACGCATTTGTCGGGCGATAGATTCACGTCCGGCATCAATAGCCTCTTCGCGACGTTCTTTGCTAAACCAAGCCTTGATCTTTGATCGAGCACGCGGACTCTTTACAAAGTTAAGCCAATCTCTGCTCGGTCCAGCTGACTCGCTTTTGTTGGTAACGATCTCTACAACATCACCATTGTTTAATCGAGACTCCAGAGGTACTAATCGACCATTTACCTTTGCACCTGCGCATCGAAGTCCTACATCGGTATGAACTGAGAATGCAAAGTCAACTGGAGTTGACCCACCAGGTAGTGCAACAACGCTTCCCTTTGGCGTAAATACAAAAACTTCAGGTGAACCTAAATCAAAGCGCAGCGCTTCAAGGAATTCAGATGGATCCTCAGTCTCCTTTTGCCATTCATGTAATTGACGAAGCCATAACATCTCAGGTGATGAATCAGAGTTCTCTGGGCCTTGCTTGTACTTCCAGTGCGCAGCGATACCGAACTCTGCACGAGCATGCATGTCATATGTGCGAATCTGGATTTCGATCGCTTTACCGGTTGGGCCAATAACAGTGGTGTGCAAAGATTGATAAAGGTTAAACTTTGGCATAGCGATGTAATCTTTAAAGCGCCCTGGGACCGGACTCCAACGAGCGTGAATTGAGCCTAGAACCGCATAACAATCACGAACATCATTTACTAGAACACGAATACCCACTAGGTCATAGATGTCATTGAACTCACGTCCGCGAACAACCATCTTTTGATAGACCGAGAAGAAATGCTTCTTTCGTCCCGTAACTGTTGATTCAATATTATCTCGAGCTAAATCCTCTTTTACTGAATCTATAACCTCTTCGGTTAACTTATCTCGAGATGGTGATCGCTCTGCCACTAATCGTGAAATCTCTTCAAACTTCTTTGGCTCTAAAACCTCAAAGGAGAGATCTTCCAGCTCCCATTTGATCGCATTCATTCCAAGTCGATGAGCTAACGGTGCATAAATATCCAAGGTTTCGCGGGCTTTTCTGCTCGCACTTTCAGGTGAAACATATTTCCATGTCCGGGCGTTGTGTAAACGATCTGCGAGTTTGATCACCAGGACACGAATATCTCTGGACATCGCAATAACCATCTTGCGAACCGTTTCGGCCTCTGCCGTTGGACCGTAGGTTAATTTGTCTAACTTAGTAACACCATCAACAAGGTTTGCTATCTCATCACCAAAATCGGAACGAAGTTGAGCAAGTGAGTATTGAGTGTCCTCAACTGTGTCATGGAGCAAGGCAGCGATCACCGTCGCGGGATTTAAACCTAAGTTGGCCAAGATTTCAGCCACTGCAACAGGGTGGGTTATGTAAGCTTCACCTGACTTGCGCAGCTGTCCTTCATGGGCATCACGTGCAACTTCAAAAGCACGTGACACCTCATCCCCATTTACAGAGGCATGGTTTTCCTTGAGAGCACTAATTACAGGTGCTATCAAGGTATCCACAAAAGACCTTACTTACGACCCTTACGCTTTGGTTGATTACGTGGACCGCGTCCATTGACCGCTGCAGCTGGTGTTGTTGAAAGTTCTGCTGTTGATCCACCGCGTGCATTAACTCGCTTTGCAAGAGCCTGCATCGCTGGCTCCTTTTCACGAAGCTGTGCCAATACAGGTGGAGCGATGAAGATTGATGAGTAAGTACCAACAATCAAGCCGATAAACAGCGCCAATGAAAGATCCTTCAATGTTCCAGCACCGAGCAAGCCTGCTCCTACAAAGAGGATTGAGGCAACAGGTAGCAAGGCCACGATGGAAGTATTTGTTGAGCGAACAATTGTCTGATTTACAGCAAGGTTGACCGCTTGAGAGTAAGTCTTTGTCGATGACGAGGTAATCGACTTTGTGTTTTCACGTACCTTGTCAAAAACAACCACGGTGTCATACAGCGAATAACCGAGAATGGTTAAGAAACCAATAATCGTTGCGGGGGTGACATCAAATCCAACAAGAGCATAAATACCAACGGTAATGAAAACGTCGTGAATAACAGCAATGATCGCAGCTATCGCCATCTTTGGCTCAAGCGCCATCGCAAGGTAGATCATTACTACAAGCAAGAAGCCGAACAATCCATAGAGCGCCTTGCGGGTAATTTCCTTACCCCATGATGGGCCAATGATTTGTGTATCGATTGAACCAACTGAGACAGAGAACTTGGCAGCAAGTGCATCCTGCACCGCATCATTTTGCGCTGTCTCTAGCGAACCTGTTTGTACGCGAACCTTGTTATCACCTACTAGCTGAACAATCGCCTCACCAGTAACGCCCGCTTCTTCTACAGCCTCGCGTGCATCAGTTACAGAAGGGTTAGTAGTCGTAACGGTAAAGGATGAGCCACCCTTGAACTCGATGCCAAGTTGCAACCCCTGAACCGCCAATGAGCCGATAGAGATCAGAACAAAAACCGCGGAGACGATGTACCAGGTGCGACGACGACCAATGAAGTTAACCGAAGTCTCTCCACGATATAGACGACCACCAAGACCAGATAGTTTCGACATGTTATGCCTCCTTCGCTACGGACATACCAAGGCTCTTTGGAGAAAATCCTGAGAGCGAGTGTCCTGAGTTAAAGAACTTGCTTCTAGAGACAAGAACCAATGCAGGCTTTGTGAACCAGAAGATAATAATCAAGTCGATGATCGTTGTTAATCCAAGGGTGAAAGCAAATCCGCGAACTCCACCTACTGAGAAGACATACAGCAGAACCGCTGCAATCAACGATACAAAGTCAGCTACCAAGATGGTGCGGCGTGCGCGAACCCAACCGGTTTCTGCCGCTGTGCGCAGGGTTCTACCCTCACGCATCTCATCTCGTACTCGTTCAAAGTAGACGATAAAGGAGTCGGCGGTAACACCAATCGCAACGATTGCACCCGCAATACCTGCAAGGGTCAATGTGAAGCCGATCCACTCACCCAGTAGAAGGAAGAGTAGGTAAAGCATCAAACCTGCAATAGCGAGCGAGCCAACTGTTACAAACCCAAGGGCTCTGTAATACAGCAAGGTGAAGATTACGACTAAGAACATACCTAAAGCACCTGCAAGTAAACCTGCATCAAGCTGATCGGCACCAAGTGTTGGTGAAACTTGCTGAACTTCTCCGCGATCAAATGCGAGAGGAAGTGCACCGTACTTCAAAACATTTGCAAGATCTTGAGCCTCTAATTGAGTAAAGCTTCCGGTGATCTGTGCATTTCCTGAAGGAATTGCTTCAGTAATACGAGGGGCTGAAACAACCAAGCCATCAAGAACGATTGCTACCTGGTTAGTTGGCTCTGGAAGAGATGTAACACGTGAAGTAAGTGCACCGAAAGCCGATGTTCCTTCATTGTTAAAGGTAAGGCTTACAAACCAAGCGCTACCTGCCTGAGTATCTAGACCTGCAGATGCCTTAGATATTTGACGACCAAGTACTTCAGCTGGAGCCAAGATGTACTTTGTTCCACCAGCACGATCACATGCAACCAAAGTATCTGTTGGTGCATCTGCGCCAGTCCCCTGAAGATTTTCAGATTTAGTGCAATCAAGAGCTGCAAACTTCGCATTTACTTCGGCGCTAACACCGGCTGCTGGAGTTGCACCAGCATCTGCTGCGGCTGGAATACCTGAGGCTGATGCCAAAACCTGACGGAATCGAAGTTCAGCTGTTTGACCAACAAGCTCAACAACTCGACGACCAGTATCACCTGGAACAGAAATCACAATCTGACGATTGGTTCCACTTCCTTGGGCTGCAACCTCGGATTCGGCAACACCAAGTGAGTTAACACGTTGGCGAATGATTGATACCGCTTGATCAATCGCTTCGCTGGTTACCTTACCTTCATCACCTGGTGCAATACGAGGCTGCAAGGTAACTGAGGTTCCACCGCGAAGATCTAGACCTAAGCGAACCGATGTTGATCCCTGAATGAAGACAAGGCTTGCCATTGCAACGAGTACGAGGGCGAGAATCGCCAAGGTACGGGTTGGGCGGGAAGCCGTCTTTACTGGCTTATTAGTTGTAGACATAAGCGCAGAGTCTAGGCGTCAGATGCGGGTAAGTCGAAAAGCGTGGCTATTTCAGCAGGTGGTGTTCGTCCTATATGACGCCACCCTTGCGCGGTAGCTACCCGGCCACGCGGGGTTCTGGCCATAAAGCCGTTTCGTACCAGGAAAGGCTCAGCAACCGATTCAACGGTTTCGACCTCTTCTCCAACTGCGATAGCCAAGGTGGATAGACCCACCGGTCCCCCGTTAAATCTTTCTATCAGGGCGATCAAAACCGCTCGATCTAATCGGTCTAGTCCCAGCTCATCAACTTCATACATTTCTAGAGCTGCTCGTGCCTCATTTATTGAAATGGTGGAGGAACCCTGGACTTGGGCAAAGTCACGCACTCGCCTCAGAAGACGATTTGCGATTCGAGGAGTTCCTCGAGATCGACCTGCAACTTCAATAACAGCTTTCTCATCAATTGTTATCTTCAAAAGTTCTGAGCTTCGTGAAATGACATGAGCGATATCTTCCTCATTATAAAAATCTAGATGTGCTGTAAAACCAAATCGATCTCGCAACGGACTTGGCAGCAAACCGGCTCGTGTTGTTGCCCCTACTAAAGTGAAATGAGGAAGTTGCAAGGGAATCGCAGTTGCTCCGGGTCCCTTGCCAACTATGACATCCACGCGGAAATCCTCCATAGCCAAATACAGCAACTCTTCTGCTGTTCTTGGCAAACGGTGAATCTCATCGAGAAACAGGATTTCCCCTTCAACTAGAGAAGACAAAATCGCGGCAAGATCGCCTGCATGAGTTATCGCAGGCCCACTCGTTATTCGAATCGGAGCGTTCATCTCGCTTGCAAGGATCAATGCCAAAGTCGTTTTGCCTAAACCAGGTGGGCCTGAAAGTAAAATGTGATCGGCCGGAGAATTTCTATGACGAGCAGCCGTGAGCAAAACATCTATTTGTTCGCGCACTCGGTGCTGCCCAATGAAATCATTAAGCGACTTAGGGCGTAGTGCATGCTCTAGTGCTGACTCTTCACTTTTTATCTGTGGGGTTACCAAGCGATCATCAGCCACGGGAACTCTTTCCACTTGCAAGTGTTAACTTTAACAACTCACTTAACTCAAGATTTGATGCATCTTTTCCATCGGCTTGTAAGTTCGAAACAACATTTGAAATCGCAGCATCTGACTCTTTGGGAGAAAAACCCAAAGAAACTAAGGCGCTGGATAACTGCTCTCTCCATGCAGGTTGATGCGCTTTGTACTGCTGGG
>Ga0079301_1001317_pt1 | contig 11495 bp, 15 predicted proteins | sample Wag4_2014_7_11_3_FD_74797 | JGI IMG/M metagenome (GOLD analysis project Ga0079301, IMG submission 74797) | Fresh water mixed with fracking chemicals microbial communities from Ohio, USA - Utica-2 Time Series FC 2014_7_11 | ecosystem: Engineered > Industrial production > Chemical products > Input...
ACTCAGTCACAGGCAACACATCTCGATCGTCCTGCCCGATCTCCTGGTCCGCTGTCTATAGCAACGCCTCGACAAAGACTGACAGAGAGAGAGAGAGAGAGAGAGAGAGAAAGGACTGATTGAGCAACCTGGCAGAGCGCCTGCCAGATCCGGCTTCAGATCGAGGGCAGAGCCTGGGCGCCACGCCTGCAATCTGACATATCAGGGAGCATCCTTGACGGCTTGAGCAACCGTGTCAGTCCCAATTTGCAACATTTTAAAAATAGACAAAGGTGGGATTGCAGCAGTTCTGCAGAACTGCAATTCTGGCCCTATGCAAGAGCTGCATTCACGCCAGAGGTTGACGGCACTGCTGATCCTGGCCACGGCCGGGCTCTATGGCCTGGACCTGCAGCTGGCCGGTCGCATTGGCCACACCCTGAGCGGGCTGTACTTCCTGCCGTTCATCGCGGGGATGGTCTGGCTGCCACTGGCACCCCTGAGCCTGTTGGCTGCCCTGGTGTGGGCGCTGGCGCTCATCAGCACGCAGTTGGCAACTGATGTCGCCGCCAGCACGCAAGTGCTGCATCTGGTTGTGGAGACGGCCGCCATCGCCCTGTGCCTGTGGGCCGCCTGGCTGCGCTGCCGGCTCGAACGCACCAGGGGACTGCTGGAGACGATGCAACGGCACGCTCCGGTCGGCATTGCCCTGCTGGATCAGCGGGGATGCATCACCCAGCTCAATCCCGCCATGGAGCAACTGTTTGAGCAGGACCGTGAGCTGCTGCTGGGTCAACCCTGGGAGACCCTCTGCAGCCACAGGGCCGAACCCGGGGAAGCCCACTGCCAGCAGCTGCGCACCCCCAACGGCTGGCGCCACGTCGAAGTGGTCTGCCGGGTCTGGCCAGGTTCAGACACCAGGCCGGGCCAAGGCCTGTTGGTCCAGGCCCTCGACTGCCAGCAGAGGGTTGAAGCGCAAGAGACCCTTCAGGCTGAACGAAACCAATTGCAGCAGACCCTGAGCACCAGCCTGCTGAGCTCGGCCCTGGTGCACGAGATCAAGCAACCGCTGGCTGCACTCTTGCTGCAATGCCGGCGGTTGCTGATCCAGCAGGAACAGGAGCCTGCGCTCAGCCGAGACCTCGGACCCCAGCTCGGTGAGGTGCTGAGCAGCGCCGAACAGCTGCAGCACAGCGTCGAAGCGGTGGCCGTGCTGTTGCGCCATGGCGACCAGAAGGCCCCTTCGGCCCCAGTCGATCTCTGCGCACTGATCAACAGCTGCCTGATCGCCCGGACACCATGGATCGCTGCACGCCAGGTCGATGTGCAACAGGTCGGCTTTGAGCAACCCGTGGCGATCTGGTGCGAGCCAGGCGTTGTCCGGATCCTGGTGGACAACCTGTTGCGCAATGGCCTGGAGGCGCTCGAAGCCTGCGCCGCCGGTCAGCGACAGTTGCAGCTGGTGCTGAAGCGGCTGCCTCCCAATGTGGAGCTGACCATCTCGGACAGCGGACCCGGATTGCCCGACACCACGCTCGACAACCTGCGGCTGCGCTCGAGCAAACCGTCGGGACTGGGGCTTGGCCTGTTCACGGCTGAAACGATCGCCCGGCAACACGGTGGCAAGCTGGAAGCTGGGCGCTGTCCCCAGCTGGGAGGAGCGTCACTGCGACTCACGCTGCCGCTGGGCAGGGGTCAGGGTCTGGCAGGCAACGGTGCAGCACCGCGAGACGCACCAGCTCCGAACCGCTGATGCCCAACTTGCTGCAGATCGCCTTGCGATAGGACTCCACGGTGCCCACACTGAGTCCCAGCGCCGTGGCCACCTCGCGATTGAGCAGGCCCTGCCCCAGGCACAGGAACACACGCTGTTCACGCGGCGACAGCAACGCGAGCACCGGCAGGGTGCAACGGTTCTGGGACGTTGGTCGGCCCGCCAGAAGCTCATGGCGCCAGCCGCCGACCAGGCCGATCAGATCGTTCCAGGCCCTGCTCTTGTCGACCACCCCCAACAGTGAGGGGGACAACCAAGTTGGGGGCACAAAGCCGTCCGCCAGAGCAGTCAGGATCAGAACCTTGCCCGCAGAGTTACGACGCAGAAACATCTGGGCGACGCTCTCCCAGGATTCACCGGGCAGATGCAGGTCCTGGACCAGCAGATCAGGCCTGGCCTGCTCAAGGACCAGAAGAGCCTGTCGGGCCGAGCCGCAGACTCCGTCAAGGTCGAGATCACAGAGTTCACTCAGCAGTCCCCCGACCGCCTGCGCAACGAGCAGATGATCATCGACGACGAGCACGTTGAGCATCTTTAGATCGCGATTGGCTTATTATCCAGCTCCGTCAAGGCCTTCCGAGAGGTACACCCCATCATTGGGGCCCCGAATCTGGTGTTGGTTGACATAGCTCACCTGATTCAGATTGGGCATGTCCGCAGACCAGTTCCATGCAAACCCACGCGACATCCCAATCGAATCGCTTTCGTGCACCACAGCGCATCTCGATCACCCTGCCCCAGAACGTTTTCGATGCATTGCTTGATCGCAGCGCCATCGAGGGTCGTTCCCTGAGCAATCTGTCGGCCTACCTGCTCGAGTGTTCCCTGCAGGAGCCCACCCGCGGTGCGGCTGCAGGCATGTCCCAGCCGCGGCTGGCTCACCACTGAGCGGCGGCTTGGGCTGGCAGCCAGCCAACAGGCTGCCTTGGTCCGTGTATGTGTCGCTTTGCACGCAAGCGTGGGCAGTTGCTGCTTGCGGCAGTTGCATGAAGACAGACCCTGCTGACCCCTCATGACCACCACGCTCAGCCGCCCCGACGGCGAAGGCAGCGTTCAGGTGCATCAGGACCCCGCCCTGCACATCGAAGAAGGGGCCCTGGTGATTGCCGTCTACGGCAAGGGGGGGATCGGCAAGAGCACCACCAGTTCGAACCTGTCGGCCGCGTTTTCAAAGCTGGGCAAACGGGTGCTGCAGATCGGCTGTGACCCCAAGCACGACTCGACCTTCACCCTCACCAAACAGATGGTGCCGACGGTGATCGACATCCTCGAGACCGTCGACTTTCACACCGAGGAGCTGCGGCCTGAAGATTTCGTCTTCGAGGGCTTCAACGGTGTTCAGTGTGTCGAGTCGGGTGGACCTCCGGCCGGCACCGGCTGCGGCGGTTACGTCACCGGCCAGACGGTCAAACTGCTCAAAGAGCACCACCTGCTCGAAGACACCGATGTGGTGATCTTCGATGTGCTGGGTGATGTGGTCTGCGGCGGTTTTGCAGCACCACTGCAGCATGCCCACTACTGCCTGATCGTCACCGCCAACGACTTTGACTCGATCTTTGCAATGAACCGGATCATTGCAGCGATTCAGGCCAAGGCCAAGAACTACAAGGTGCGGCTGGGAGGGGTGGTCGCCAACCGGTCCAAGGACACCGACCAGATCGACCGCTTCAACGAACGGGTGGGCATGAAGACCATGGCTCACTTTCCCGATCTTGATGCGATCCGTCGATCACGGCTCAAGAAATGCACCATCTTCGAGATGGAAGCCACTCCTGAAGTTGAAGCCGTCCAGAACGAGTATCTGAACCTGGCCCGGCGCATGCTCGAGAGCGTTGTGCCCCTGGAGGCCGAATCCCTCAAGGACCGGGAAATCTTCGATCTGCTGGGCTTCGATTGATTTTGCTTCGCCTGATTCAGTTGCGGCGTCTGGGTTCAGCCTGACTGGGTTCAGCAGCTGGGATTGGCGTGAACGGGTTACGGCTGGCAAGGTCAGGAAAGCGAAGGTGATCCTTCACGGACCTTGGCGTGACTCGCGGGCCCGCGGGCCATGCCTGATCGGCGCGACTGCGGAAGGCCCGTTCATGTCGACGCAATGCTTCGGAATTCCCCTTAGCAGTGATTGCATGTAATCACTGCTAAGGGCGTGAAACACATTGGGCCCAGTACCAGGATGTCGCCAAGCAAAACCAAGCCAAGCCAAGCCAAACCGAGCCAACCCACGGCAAACCGAACCATCTCCTTGGGCCCCATCTGATGCGGTCCCATCTGATCCGATCCCGTCAGCAGAGCTGAATGGTGCAGCGGTCAGGCCAATCCCACCAGTTTCAGCGACAGATCCCAGACGCCGCGGGCGGTCTCAGGGTTGCTGGCCTTGTCGGAGAGCTCCTGGCTGAACTGCTTGCCGCCCTGTTTCTGGCGGTTGCCCCAGCTCCAGTGCACACCCGAGACCGCAAAGTCGGGATCGGCCACCACCTGGGCCACCCGCTCACCGGCCAGGGCCTGGCTGACGTAACCACCGGTGATGTTCTTCTGGAACCAGGGGAAGATCGTCTGGAAGGCCCGCGGTGTGTTGCGGAACAGGGGCGTGTCAGCGACGCAGCCGGGGTAAAGCGAACTGAACACGATGCCGGTCTGATCGTGCAGGCGGCGGTGCAGCTCCTGGGTGGTGATCATGTTGCAGAGCTTGCTGTCCTTGTAGGCCTTGCCAGGCTTGAACGGCTTGCCGTTGGCCATGGCCACCGGGTCCTTGAAGCCGGCCTTGAAGCCGCTCAGATCGCCCAGGTCGGCCGGCGCCGGAATGGGGATCTTGCCCCCAAGCTCCTTGGAGTTGGCCGTGACGGTGCCCAGGATCACCACCCGCTTGGAGGGGTGCAGCGAACGCTTGAACTCGGGCAACAGCAGCTGCACCAGCAGAAAATGGCCCAGGTGGTTGGTGGCCATCGAAATCTCGTAGCCCTGGGGCGAGCGCTCGGGTTGCTTGAGCCGCGGTTTGTAGACCGCCGCGTTGATCACCAGGGCATCCAATGGCCGGGGCAACGAGGCCACCAGGGTCTCAACCCCGGCCCGCACGCTGTCGAGATCACCAAGATCGATGCGCAGGTGGGTCAACGGTGCCGACGGAATGCCCAGCCGCTCGGCCGCTTCAGCGGCCCGCACCGGATCGCGGTTGGCAGTGACCACGTTCCAACCGCGGTCCACCAAGGATTTGACGGCATTGAGACCAACCCCACTGGTGGTCCCAGTGATCAGCACGGTGCCGGCGGTGGACCCGACAGGAGAACCAGCGGTGGCAGCGGTCGACATGGGCAGGGGTCAGGCCAGGGCGCCCCAACTTACGAACCGGGGTTCCAGACGACCCGCAAACGGTTGGGTGCGATCCACTGGTTCTGCTCGCGGATCAGGCGCTGCTCGCCTTCGACCACGAACAGCTGGTCAAAGCGCTCCCGGGCCTTGGCCAACTTGCCGGCTTCCAGTTCAAGCACCGCCGACAGTTCGCCCTGGCGATCCATCCGCTCCTGGTAGGCGGTGGCCAGGCGCACCAGGCTGACCGCCACGACCCCCACCAACGACGCTTTGATCAACAGGCCGATCAGGCTGCACAGCAGTTCCTGACGCTCACTGGACACCGAGAGAAGACTGCCGTCGGGGGCGAACACCGCCTGACGGGGCAATGCTTCCTGCACTGACGCGGGCGTCGGGGTGCGGTGACGTCGGGTCGCACGAGCGGGCACAGGGAACTCCAGGGCAGGAAGCCGGTCCACAGAAAAGGCCCGACTGGGACGCTTCTAGCTCCCCGTTCGGGCCCTGCCAAGGGGTTCGTGACTGAACTGTCAGCGATCAGGCCTTGTAGAGACTGAAGCAGAGACGCACGGCCAGAACCCCGGCATGGGCTGCCACAACGAGGGCGATCAGCACTTCGGCCTGGTTCAAGCTGGTGACCATGACAGAGAGATCAGACGGCAACCCAGCCATTGTTGACGTGCTGATGGCTACGGTCGAGCACTCTGGCGTGTGCTGTTACAGCTCTTGATGGCCCCTGCAGCCGATGCTTCCAGCCTGTTGATCAGCGCAGACCAGATCGCGCACCTCGATCTGGAGGCCCTGGCCCCCTGGCGCTCCCTGAGCACCGCCCAGCTGCTGCAGCAGGGCGCGACGCTGCAGCTGCAGTTCGACTGGCCCCGGCCGGCCGACGACCCCCGCGAGGCCTCTGAGATTCCCGAGCTGCGCCTGTGGAGCCTGCGGGCCGATGCCACCTGCCCGTGGCTGCCCCTGGTGCTGGAGCGCAGCAGTGGTCAGCTGGCCCGTCACGTGGCGATGCTGCTGCCCCATGGATTCAGCCGCAGCGAGGGGCTGCGCTTCGCTCCCGAGGCCCTGGAGCTGTGGATCACCCATCGGCTGTTCTGGCTGGATGGCTGGACCCAGGGCCAGGGCCTGAACTGCCGGCAGAACCTGACGCAGATGGCCGCCGTTCTGGGCTATGAGGTCGACCCCGGCTTCTGGCAGCACCTGGACTGAACCCAGGCACCCTGCAACGGCTCAACCGCCCCCAGCCAGAGTCAGCTGCAGGGCCCGGCGGGCACTGTCCAACGCCAGCAGGGTGGTCAACAGCCGCAGCATCCAAACAAGGCGAGTCTCAGGGACACGGTTGAGCTGGGCTGCTGACCAGCGGGCCGCCAGAGCCGCCGAGGCACCCAACACCAGAGCGACGGGCCACAGGCCCCGTTCGTCGGCGATGAACACCGGCGCCGCCACGCTCGAGGACACCAGCACCGCCAGGGTGCTCAGACGGATCGCCGATCGCACCGGCTGGTTCAGAGCGGCCACCATCAGCGGCACCATCACCAGGCCACCGCCGACCCCCAGCAGGCCGCTGGCCAACCCAGCCACCAGCCCGACAGCGCCCAGGGGCAGCAGGGGCACCGGGGCGCACTGGCCCTGATCACTGCCCTGGTCTGCCGGTCGTGGACCCATCACCAGCGTCAGCAGCCCGTACATGGCCGCCTGCAGCGCCAGCAGCAGGGCCCCAGACCACAGGGCGCCCAGGCGGCCAAACAAGGCGCTGGACAGGGCCGCCCCCGCAGCGATCGCCAGGCTGGGCCGCAGCGGCAGCTGGGCGCTGCGCAGATGGCTCCAGGTGCCGCCCAGGGTCGTCGGCACGATCGCCAGGGTGCTGGTGGCCAGGGCCTGGTGCGGTGACAGTCCCAGCAACAGCAGCAACGGCGAGAACACCAGTCCGCCGCCGATGCCCAACAGGCCCGACAGCAATCCCGCCAGAATCCCCATCGGGACCAGGGGCAGCAGACTCGAGAGGGTCAGCTCCATGCCACTCCCGATGGACTCGGCACCAGCATCTCCCATCGCCATGGATCTGCTGGCCAGCACCTGCCTGAGCGGCAGCTGGCAGATGGCCCTGGATGGGGACCTGCTGCAGCGGCGGCAAACGGTGCTGCGCCTGTACACCTGGAGCCGCCTGACCCTGTCGCTGGGATTTCACCAGCGACAGCTCGAGCCCCGATGGCTCGACTGGCAGCAACGTGGTCGACTGGAGCTGGTGCGCCGACCCACAGGCGGCGGCGCCGTCCTGCACGGCACCGACCTCTGTTACGCCCTGGTGCTGCCCTGTGACCGCTTCGAACGCATGCAGGCCTACAGCAGGATCTGCGGCTGGTTGCAGCAGACCTTTGCCGCGCTGGGCGAGCCCTTGCGGTTCGGCCGTGAGCGGGCCGATGGCAACCCCGACTGCTTTGCCAGCAGCACCGCCGCCGACCTGGTCAATGACCAAGGCATCAAACGGGTTGGCAGTGCCCAACGCTGGCAGGGGGGGTGGCTGCTGCAACACGGCAGCATTCAGCTCGCCCCGGCCGATGACGCCAGGCAGGCGCTGCTGCCCGGCTCGGCAGCGCCCGCGGCCCCGGCTTTGCGCGCCAGCGACCTGGCCGATCGGCTGCTGAGCAGCGCGCGGCAGCACTGGCGTCTGCCGGCGACGGCCCGGCCCCTGGACGCCGGCCTGCTGGCAAGCGCCGGCGCATGCCTTGAGCGTTACCGCCTGCCCTCAGGGGATTCGCCGGTGCCCACCTCGCCGCTGGCCTCCATCGCCCGCACCACCTGAGGCAGGGCCAACCCCAGCGGATAGCCGCGTTGACGGCGCGCCGTCTCCAGCAGGGGCGTCGGCAACCGCAGACCAAGGCGTTCCAGCACGGCCAGACCCAGCTCGCTGCGCTCGAGGGTGCCGCTCGGCAGTCCAGCGGGGCTCAGCACCAGCAGCCGGGCGGCACCGCTGTCTTCAAACCGTTGCACGGCCTGCCACAGCGGCGCCGATTCGCTGATCGACGGCAGGCTGGACAGGGGGGTGAGATGGTCGCTGACCCGCTCCCGGTCCCAGGCCTGAACGGGCAGGGTCTGCAGGGGCTGGTCATCGATCAACCCCTGCCAGCGGCCGCGGTCCGTCACCAGCACCCAGTCGGCCGCGTCGCCGGCCGGGGCCGGCTCGAGCCGCAGTGCGCTGAGCTCGCGCAGGGTGGTCCGGGCCTCGACCACCCGGTAACGACGGCTGGCCGCATCGCGCACCCGCAGGTCCTTGAGCACCTGCTGCATCAGCAACATCTGGCGCTGGTTGCGCGCTGCCCCCAGGCCGAACCAACCCAGCAGCAGCAACCAGGCCCCGCCCAGACCACTGCCCCGCAGCAACAGCACCGCGCCCAGGCCGATGGCCAGATAGGCCAGAAAACGGCCACTGGCATTGGCCACCTCAAGGCCCCGTCGCTGGCTGCCCGTGGCCTGCCAGACCAGGGCCTTGACGATCAGACCACCGTCCAGGGGCAGTCCGGGCAACAGATTGAACAGGGCCAGGACCAGATTGAGAGCACCCAGTTCGCTGACCATCGAACCCAGCGCCGGAGACAGGTGGGAAGCGGCATGGGTGGACCCCAGCAACGCCGCGGCGAGAACCAGGCTGACGGCCGGTCCGGCGGCGGCCACCAACAGGGCCCCGCGGGCCGTGCTGCATTCGCGCTCGACACTGGCCACCCCGCCCAGCAGAAACAGGGTGATGCTGCGCACCTTGACCCCCTGGGACAGGGCCACAAGGGAATGGCCCAGTTCGTGCAGCAGCACCGACACAAACAGCAGCAGGGCCGTCATCAGGGCGAGGGCCCAGCGCAGCGCCATGGCCGGAGCCGGATCAAGCGCCTGGGTGTAGTGCTGCTGGAAGGCCAGGGTGGCCAGCAGCAGAATCACAAACCAGGTGGGGTGGATGCGCAGGGGGATGCCGCGAATCCTCAGAACAGTCCAGCCTTCTCCCACGTCCAGAGGTGCAGCGGTGGTCGGGCCCTGGGGCCGGGTCGAACCCCGATCCTAGAAAGGACTGGGGCATCGGGGTTTCAGCCAACATGACCTTGCTGAAGATCTGCGGGTTGCGGCACAGCGACCAGGCCGCGGCGATCGCCGCTCTGGGGGTGGATGCGATCGGTGTGATCGCGGTGCCGGGCTCGCCCCGTTACCTGCCACCGGCCCAGCGTCCGGCCCTGTTTGCCGCCGTTCGCCAGGCCAGTCCAGGCTGCCAGGGGGTCCTGGTGGTGGCCGATCCAGGGCCGGCCATGGTCGACGAGCTGCGACTGGAGCGGGGCCATCAGGTGGTCCAGCTGCACGGTGACGAAACACCGCAGCAGTGCCGCCAGCTGCGCGCCGAGCTGAACGGTGTGAGCCTGTGGAAAGCGCTGCGGGTGCGCAGCCGTGACGACCTGGAGCGGGCCAGGGCCTACCAGGGCTGCGTCGATGCCCTGCTGCTCGATGCCTGGGTCAGCGGCCAGCTGGGGGGCACCGGGGTCGCCATCCCCCTGGAGCTGCTGCAGAGCTTTGAGCCTGCACTGCCCTGGTGGCTGGCTGGCGGCATCCAGGAATGCAGCGCCGCCGCCGCCCTGGCCATGCTGCAGCCGACCGGCCTGGACGCTTCGAGCGGGGTCGAGCACAGCCCGGGTGACAAAGATCCAGCGCGGGTGGCTGCGCTGCTGGCGGTGGTCAAGGCGGCACGGCAGGATCGGGGTCGGTCCGCTTCATTGCCTGAGCCGCCATGCCCCTGAACCCGGTCCGCGCTGGACGCAGCATCGCCCCGCTCCTGCTGGCGTTGCTGATGCCCGTGCCCTTGCAGGGCCCCCTGCCCTTGAAGGCCCAGGACATGGTCGACGGCTGTCAACTGGTGGACGGCAGCCTGCAGTGCGTGCCGGGGGTGACCGCCGACCCCCAACAGCAGATCAGGGATCTGAACCAGCAGATCAGTGCCGATCAGAAACTGGAAACAGCGGTCCAGCAGCAGATCAACGGCCTGCAGCAACTGGTGCTGCAGGGTCAGGCCGCCGAGGGCACCCTTCTGCAAGCGAGCCTGACGGCGGATGCCCTGGCCGGCCTGCCGCCCAGCGCTTTTCATTGGTATCGCCTGCCTGCCGGTCAAACACGCTGGCTGCTGATCCAGGGCGCCAGTGGGCCCACCTACGTGCTGAGCCAACAGGATGTCAACGCCCGGGTCATGGTGGTGGTGGCGGTGCCCAGTGCCGGCGGCAGCCTGCGCCAGGCATCAACGCCTGTGGGCCCGGTCAATGCCGCCCGGCCCTGATCCGGGAATCAGACCAGCAGCAGGGACTCCTGCTGCTTCACCAGTTCAAAGAATTCGGCCTTGAGGCTGGGATCGTGGCGGAAATCGCCACGCACCACTGAATTCACCATGCTGGTCTGGGGCTCCTTGACCCCACGCCATTTCATGCAGTAGTGCTGCGCCTTGACGAGGATCGCCAGGCCCTGGGGCTCACACAGCCGCTCGATCTCGTCGGCCAGAATCATCACAGCCTCTTCCTGAATGTGGGGCCGGGAGAACACCCAGTCCGCCACCCGTGAGAACTTGGACAGGCCGATCACCCGATCGCCGGGTTTGATGCCGATCCAGCAGTTGCCAAGAATCGGCACCAGGTGATGGGAGCAGGCTGACCGCACCGAGATCGGTCCAACGGTATAGATCTCATCGAGCTTCTTGACATTGGGGAAGCTGGCGATCTTGGGCTGATGGTGATAGCGACCTTTGAACACCTCGTGCAGGTACATGCGGGCGACACGCTCTGCGGTCTCCTCGGTGTTGTGATCGTTGTCGATATCGATCACCAGGCTGCGCAGCAGCTCGCGCACCTTGCCGGCCACCTCGATTTCGAGCTGATCAAGCTCGCCCTCCTGCAGGTACTCCGAAATGTTGTCGTTCGCGAAGAAGGAGGCTCCGGCCTGTTCAAGACGCTGACGAAGCCGCAGACTGATGGGAGACGGTCCCGCTGAGGGCGTGGCTGGGCGCAGCTCACCTGTCGCAGGCAGTGCAGTGGCAGGCAGACCAGAGGTAGGCAGACCGGTGGGCAATGTCGATGTCATGGAATCTCAGAGCACGCCGGCTGCGGGCATCAGGGTGAGGTCGTCCACCTGTTGGGTCGGCGGCTGCTGGGCCAGATAGAGCACAGCTTCGGCAACCCGGTGGGGATCAAGCATGGCACGGCGGTCGAAGGAACTGTCGACCGTTTCGCTGTCCCACAGTGGCGTATTCACCGCACCAAGGGTGAGGGTGCTGACGCCGATCCCATGGGGTCGCTCCTCTTCGGCCAGGCACCGGCTGAAACTGGCCAGAGCTGCCTTGCTGACGCAGTAGGCACCCCAATCAGCGAAGGCGTTGCGGGCCGCATGGCTGCTGATGTTGATGATGCGCCCCCCCCCGGAC
>Ga0079301_1001318_pt1 | contig 11481 bp, 11 predicted proteins | sample Wag4_2014_7_11_3_FD_74797 | JGI IMG/M metagenome (GOLD analysis project Ga0079301, IMG submission 74797) | Fresh water mixed with fracking chemicals microbial communities from Ohio, USA - Utica-2 Time Series FC 2014_7_11 | ecosystem: Engineered > Industrial production > Chemical products > Input...
ATATAGATGGGGGAAGATCGATGCGTTCACGCTCAGAATCTCTCGAGTTCGCCCTTCTGGGCCTTCTCGAAGAGGGTCCTTTGCATGGATACGAGCTTCGCAAGAGGCTGATGGCAATCTTCGGCCCCTTTAGAGCGCTCTCGTTCTCAGTTCTCTATCCGCAGTTGAAGAAGATGGTCATCTCCGAAGTGATTGAGGCGAAGGAGATTGGCGTGACTTCACGCCGAACTCGCATCGTTTACACGATCACCAAGAAGGGGTCACAGAGATTCGAAGAGCTCAATGGCGCTGTGACTGCCGACGCTTGGGAGGATGAAGGTTTTGGCATTCGCTTCGCCTTCTTTAGCCCAACAACAACCATGAACCGCGTTCGAATTCTAGAAGGGCGACTTCGCCGCCTGGAGGAGAAAGCAGATGTACTGCGTGAAGACCTCAAAAGTTCTTCTGCAGGAATTGATAGATACCTCGAGGAGTGGCGCCGCTTCTCACTCGAGTCGCTAGAGCGCGAGATCGCCTGGCTTAAAGACATGATCACAACCGAGGGGAAGAATAAGTGAATATCAAGACTCAAGAAGGCGACATCCGTGTAGCGATTGTTGGAGTGGGCAACTGTGCCAACTCGCTCGTACAGGGAGTTACCTATTACAAGGATGCAGCCCTCGATCAAGAGATTCCAGGACTCATGCACGCTGTTGTCGGCGGGTATCACATCAACAGCATCAAATTTGTTGCTGCCTTTGATGTGGATTCGAAGAAGGTCGGTCTAGATCTTGCGGATGCAATCTGGGCTAGTGAGAACAACACTATTAAGTTCTCTGACGTTGCAAAGACTGGCGTTCCAGTCCAGCGCGGAGTGACTCATGATGGACTTGGAAAGTATTACAAAGAGACAATTCAGGAATCAACTGAGAGCCCTGTCGATGTTGTTGCAGCTCTTAAGGAAGAACAGGTAGACGTTCTTATCTGTTACCTACCGGTTGGTTCAGAAGAAGCAGCGAAGTTCTATGCGCAATGTGCAATCGATGCCGGTTGCGCCTTTGTAAATGCACTTCCTGTCTTCATTGCATCAGACCCAGTGTGGGCGAAGAAGTTTGAGGATGCAGGCCTTCCTATTGTTGGCGATGATATTAAGAGCCAAGTTGGTGCGACCATCACGCACCGCATCATGGCGAAGTTGTTCCAAGATCGCGGCGTTCACCTCGATCGCACCTACCAGCTCAATGTAGGTGGAAATATGGACTTTAAGAATATGCTCGAGCGCGATCGCCTTGAGTCCAAGAAGATTTCGAAGACTAATTCGGTAACTTCACAGCTTGATCACGACATGGGCGCTAAGAACGTTCACATCGGACCATCGGATTACATTCCATGGCTTGATGATCGCAAGTGGGCATATGTTCGTCTTGAAGGACGTGCTTTCGGCGATGTACCTTTGAACCTCGAATACAAGCTCGAAGTATGGGATTCACCAAACTCCGCAGGTGTAATCATCGATGCGCTTCGTTGCGCAAAGATCGGTTTAGACCGCAAGATTGGGGGAGCGCTGCTCTCACCATCTTCATACTTTATGAAGACTCCACCAGTGCAGTACACAGATGAACAGGCGCATACAAAGGTGGAAGATTTCATCGCAGGAAAGCTTGATCGATAAATCTATTGAGTAAGAGAAAACCCCGGCCCTGATTAAACAGAGCCGGGGTTTTTTATCCCCTCAACCTTCACGGAGAGTTGAAGAGAAGAGGGTTAAATCGTCGCGCTATCTGGGGTGCGACGAATGTGTAGTAGCCCTGCTATTGAGAGAAGCAACATGACAAGCCCTCCAACGAGAGCTGCAATCGCTCCGTATCCCGCGATAACTCCCATAGTGCCGAATGCATATGCCTCGAGAAGCATTCCGCGCAAGGTGTTACCCATGAATAGTGTCTGTCGTAAATCGCCCAACTTTGCAATCTGTGCAGTATCAGCACTTCCGCCACGAACAAGGCCCATATACATTCCAGATACTTCTGAATATGTAGCAGGCTTTCCGACAGCTGCAATCGCTGAATCCTTCATATGTTCCCAGATATAAAGATCTGAGTAATCGCGAGCCATCTCACCAGTTGTTACCTTCTTCTCAGCCCACTTTGCTAGTTGAGCTTTTGTTGCTTCTGGCATGGCATCGGCAGCTGGGAATGAAATGTTCTGATTATCAAGTTGGCTCTTGACTGAGTCAGAAGCAAATGATGCGCCCCAGTTAAGAAGTGCGGCCGCGGTGAATAGAAATACAGCTAGACCAAATCCAACTGCTGTGACAATCTTGTCAAAATTCTTTCTTTTCATTTTCACTCCTCATTCAAATAACACCATCTCCAGGTGCTATTTGAATTAGACACCCCTGGACAATGGGATCAAGTTGAGAAGACGAGTGCTGGCACTTTATATAGCTAAGCGAGTGCTGGCACTAAGAAAAATGTGATGCAGCAGTCTTAATAATTAATGTACTTCACGATTGCAGATACCTTGTCCTTGACCATCTACCTCAAAGTGAGCACAAGGCACGCCAAGCTGATCAAAAGCTGCGTCCCCATAGTGAGTTCGGTAAGCGAGTGCCAGAAGAACGCGAATATTTGTATCCTCATCGGAGGTAATTCCGAACGCCTTCGCGGATCGGCTAATTGTGTTTTCGATTACCTTCTCAGTGTGGTTGGTCTCGCGGGCGATGGCCGAGTTGGTTTTTCCTTCGCAGAGCAAACCCAGAACCAATTGTTCAAAGGGCGATAATTCTCTAGTTGTAATTGTGATATCTCTAGCCATTTCAGCGACCTCTCCGTTGCTATCTTCCTATTATGCTCCTGCAAAGCTCCTTTCAATTGCATTAGCTACCCTTTAGGATGCTCAAATGACGGAAATCACGACATCCAAACAGGGACGCACGCTCGTAGTGCGTTTTAATCGCCCAGAAAAGATGAATGCGATTACTCGGGGAATGTATGGCGAGCTAGCACAACAGCTCAACCAGGCAGCCGAAGATGAATCAATTCGTTGCGTCGTAATTACAAGCGAAGGTGATCACTTCACGGCAGGAAATGACATTCGAGATTTTATGTCGAATCCACCCACTGAAGAAGATTCCGATGTTGCAAAATTTCTTGGCTCTTTACTCGAGTTCCCAAAACCACTTCTGGCTGCCGTCAAAGGAAATGCGGTAGGAGTTGGCACAACAATGCTCCTTCATTGTGATGTCGTAGTTGCTTCTCCATCCGCCAATTTCTCGATGCCATTTACTTCACTCGGACTTGTCCCTGAAGCTGGGTCTTCCAAGCTATTTCCTGAGTTAGTTGGATATCAACGAGCTGCAAAAATCTTCATGACTGGTGAATCTTTCTCTGCTGATGCTGCCCTCGCGATGGGGATGATTGCAAGCATTGCGGGGGACCCCGAAACGGAAGCTCTAGAGATTGCAGAGAAAATCGCTGAACAACCTCCGAAAGCGATTATGAATACCAAGGCGCTCATGAAGGCCAATAAGCATGATGCTGTTGCTCATGTAATGCGCGCTGAGTTCCAGCTCTTTGCTCTCGCTCTTCAATCCGAAGAAGCAGCAGAAGCATTTATGAAGTTCATGGCAAAGAAGGGAAAGTAAATGTCACTTCAAGGTAAACGCATCTTCATTACTGGGGGTTCTCGCGGAATTGGCTTGGCAATCGCACTACGTGCTGCCCAAGATGGAGCTTCAGTAGCTATTGCGGCGAAGACATCTGATCCCAACCCAAAGTTGCCAGGAACGATCCATACAGCAGCCGATGAAATTAGGGCAACTGGAGGCACGGCTCTGCCCATTCAATGCGATTTGCGTGATGAGAATCAGATTGCCGAAGCGATGGCACTAGCAGCCAAAGAGTTCGGTGGCATCGATATATTGATCAATAACGCTAGCGCCATCAATTTAACCCGCACCGAAGATACGCCAGCAAAGCGATTTGATCTCATGTTCGATGTAAACGTTCGCGGAACGTTCCTAACCTCCCAGGCCGCTATTCCACACTTGCGCGAATCAGCCGAGGCTGGTCGTAACCCACATATATTGACGCTTTCCCCACCCCTATCCATGAAACCAAAGTGGTTTAAAAATCACGTTGCTTACACAATGGCTAAATATGGAATGAGCATGTGTGTTCTCGGAATGTCAGAAGAATTTAAGCGTGATGGGATTGCAGTTAATGCTCTCTGGCCGCGCACGGCAATCGATACCGCTGCGCTACAGATGATTCCAGGCGTAGACACTGCAGCTTGCCGAACCCCTGAAATTTTGTCCGATAGCGCTTACATAATCCTAAATCGAAATTCAAAAGAGTGCACTGGAAACTTCTTTGTTGATGACGAAGTCTTGGCATCAGAGGGAGTAACCGACCTAGAGAAGTATTCGGTAGTTCCGGGCACAAAGGATTTCTTGCTCGATTTCTTCCTGGACTAATTTAACTCGGAAGATTCCGAGTTAGAGCCTGCCTGCTTGGTGAAGTGCACTCAGGAAATCTTTTAATTCTTGCGTTTGAGGGGAGCCAAAGATCTGATCTGGGGTTCCAGCTTCATGAACTCGACCTTTGTGGAGAAACACGACGCTGTCAGCAATCTTCTTTGCAAATCCCATCTCGTGAGTTGCGATGACCATAGTCATGCCTTCTTCTTTAAGTTCTGCGATTAATGTCAGAACTTCTGCAATAAGAACAGGATCTAGAGCGCTTGTGACTTCATCAAGGAGGAGAATCTTTGGATTAGTTGCTACGGCGCGAATAATTGCTACACGTTGCTGTTGGCCACCACTGAGCAGATTTGGAAACTCATCAGCTTTCTCCTGAAGCCCAAAGCGCTTCAGGAGTTCACGGGCGTTCCTATCTGCGACATCTTTCTTGACTCCATGAACTAATCTCGGAGCGAGCGTGATGTTATCTACGACAGATAGATGTGGGAAGAGATTGAATGCTTGGAAGACTGAACCAATCTGGCCACGAACAGTATCTATATCTGTCCCATATGCAGAAATATCGGTTCCATCAAGATTAATCTGTCCATCATTGAGTTCTTCGAGAAGATTCATACAGCGCATCAAAGTGCTCTTACCAGAACCGCTTGCGCCGATGATTACAGTGGCTGATTTGGCAGGGAAATCGATAGAAACATCGTCGATAACAAGGTTCTCACTAAATGACTTGCGAAGATTCTTAATCTCAAAGAGAGCGCTCATGGTCACCACTGTCCTTGTGCGCGTTGACGAGCATCTTGCCTGCGGGTGAGCCAGTCGGTGAAACGAGTAAGGGGAATCGTGAGGAGCACGAAGAGCGCGCCAGCGACGAGGTAAGGCGTGAAGTTAAAGGATTGAGCCGTTTGAATTCCCGCAGCACGAATCGCATCAACAGCGCCGAGCACAGAGATGAGCCCCGAATCTTTCTGTAGTGATACCAGATCGTTAAGAAGAGGGGGAGTGACATTTCTGAAGGCTTGAGGAAGAACTACATGTTCGAGCGTCTGTGACTGTGAAAGTCCTAGCGCGCGCGCTGCCTGACGCTGGGTTGGATTAACACCTTCAATTCCAGCGCGAATTACTTCTGCGACATAGGCCGAATAGGTCAGAACAAGTGCGACGGTTCCAAGCACAACTGCAGAATTCGGAATCCAGCTGATACGAAGCCCTGGAATTCCGAGGCCGACAAGTAAAAGCACGAGGAGCAGAGGAAGTCCGCGGAATAGATCTGTATATATCGTCGCGACAAGGCGAAGAGGGTAGAGCACCGGTGAGGTAGTAGTTCTTGCAATTGCAATAAGTAGGCCCAACAAGAGCACGAAGAATTCGGCAATTATTAAGACACGCAGGTTGAGCAATAACCCTCGAAAGACCGAAGGCATCGCTTCCTTTGCATAGCTCCAGTTGAAGAAGGAATTCTTGACCATCTCATAACCCTGTGCACCTGTAATTAATAAGACGAGAAGAAAGCCCACTGCCAATGTGCTTGCAAGAGCAATGAAGGTAGAACGGCGAGAGGCCCGACGCTTGGCAGCCTCGCGTTGCAGTTGCAGCGCTGATGGCTGATAAGTCATCGGACCTCTCGCTCTCTTAAATCTGTAATACGGATGTGAAGTATTACTTAAGAACTGGTGCGCCTACTGTGCTTGCTAGCCAAGCATCAGCAATCTTTGCAAGAGTTCCATTGGCACGAAGTGCATCGACGGCAGCTGTTACATCTTTGGTGAGCTTGCTTCCCTTAGAAAGCACGAGACCAAACTGCTCGCCTCCGGCCTGAGCTGGGAACTGGCCAACAATAAGACCGTTCTCTAGGTCAACTGCTGTGATGTAGAAAGCTGTAGGAAGATCAACGACAAGGCCATCAATCTGTCCGTTAGCAAGTGCCTGTTTCGCAACATCGTTGGTATCAAATACTGCGGGAGATTGAGTTGGCTTGATGACATCAGTGATTGTTGCGTAAGAGGTAGTTCCAACCTGAGCGCCGAGCTTTGCACCCTTGAGATCAGCGATGGACTTTGCTCCAGCAATCTTTGAACCCTTGACGGTAATTACAGTCTGAGAAACGTCGTAGTAGCCAGATGAGAAATCAACTGCATTCTTACGTTCATCAGTGATTGAGACCTGATTGATATCAAAGTCGAAATCCTTGCAACCTGGCTGAATTACCTTGTTGAATGGAACTTTGACCCATTCAACCTTGTCAGCTGAGTAACCGAGTTCCTCAGCAACTGCATACGCAACAGCAGCTTCATAACCCTTACCGTTTGATGGTGTGTTGTCATCGAACCATGGACCGTATGCAGGATCGTCAGTACCGATAGTAAGAACGCCTTCCTTAATCTGACCGCAGCCAGAATCCTTCTGTGCGTTAACAACAGGAATTGCAATAGCCACAATGGCTACGAGTGCTACAAGAGCGATTTTGATTTTTGTATTCAACGTTCCACGCCTTTCTAATGCGCTTGTCTTGAGCTTCTCAAGACCTGGTCTTATTCATCCGGAAGGGCACCCCACCGCCTTGGAGGGTTGCCGATCAAAGTGCCGGTGCATTCTTTGATACTCGTGACCGACGCGAAGACTATCAAGAGTGCCAGTTAGATTGAAACCGCGTAACCTTCCTCGCTATGAACCTGGAATTGAACGGAACAAACGTCATCAGCGAGAGCGAGAGACGAGGCAAAGCTTCCTCGCTCTTCTGGCCATGGTGTGGTGCAAACGTTTCGCTTCTAGCCCTCTCTTACGGTTCGTTCTTTCTGGGATTTGGTATTTCCTTCTGGCAGGCCACCGCCGCAGCGATATTGGGATCACTACTTTCATTTCTGCTGGTTGGTGTTAGCTCACTTGCTGGAAAGAAATCGAATGCTCCAACAATGGTTATCTCTCGTGCGACCTTTGGGGTAAAGGGCAACATCATCCCTGGCGCTCTTTCCTATCTCATCTTCGTGGGATGGGAGACCGTTTTGGTTTCTCTTGCAACCCTTGCCACAGGAACTGTTTTTATCCGCCTCGGCGGCATTGAACATAATTTGGCGATGGTTATTGGCTTTGTTATCGCCGTAGCCCTCACTGTTTCAGCTGGCGTGCTCGGTTTTAAAGCAATCATGAAGGTACAGAAATACATCACCACAATCACAGTAGTTGCCACTCTTATCTACATCGCGCTAACAATCTCTAAAGTTGATTGGAGCGTCATCTCTTCGATGAAGAACGGAAATAGCCAAGCATTTATTGGTGCACTCATATTTGGAGCAACTGGCATTGGTCTTGGCTGGGTAAATTCAGCAGCAGATTATTCGCGCTACTTGCCACGTACAGTTTCAAATCGCTCAGTTGTTTTCTGGACAGTTTTCGGCGCTTCTATAGTTCCGATCATTCTCGTAACTTATGGTGCCGCGCTATCTGGCAGTAGTGAAGATCTGGCCGGCGCAATCGCCACAGACCCAATTGGCGCTCTGACAACCATCTTGCCTACTTGGTACCTAATTATCTTTGCACTGGTTGCGATTCTCGGGTTGGTCGGTGGAGCCATTCTCGATCTTTATTCCTCGGGAATGACTCTTATATCAATCGGACTTCCCGTTAAGCGACATATCGCAGCATCTATTGATTCAGTACTTATGTTGATCGGAACCATCTATTTTGTCTGGGTCGCAGATGACTTTTTCTTCCCTTTCCAAGGGTTGCTCATCACTCTCGGAGTACCTGTCGCGACATGGTCTGCAATCTTTGTTGCTGATGTATTGATGCGAAAGAGTTACGACGAAGCGGATTTGTACAGAACTGATGGACGCTATGGATCTTGGAATTTCGGTTCTATTGGTGTGATGGCTGTAGGGACAATCGTTGGATGGGGCTTTGTGACAAATAGTTTTGCAAGCTGGCTTTCGTGGCAAGGTTATTTTCTAGGAGTCCTCGGCGGTAAAGAGGGATCTTGGGCTTATGCGAATCTTGGAATTTTCTTTGCTCTCATCATCGGCTTCGTGGGTTATTTCTTCGTTGCGCGAAAAAGAATCAGACTTCACAACAGCGCTTCGTGATAACGTTCGTTAATGCGCTCGAGGATTGCTCCACTTAGGGATTTTCTTCACCGCGAATCATCAAGCGGAATTTTCCTTCTCGCAGCGGCGGCGCTCGGCCTGTTTATAGCCAACAGCCCATTGAGTTCACTTTATTTCTCAACCCTCGAGTCCGGTTTCGAATTTGGAAGCGGTCTCTTTTATCTCAAGTTAACAACTCTCAAAGTTATCAACTACATCTTGATGACAGTCTTCTTCTTTGTCGTAGGTCTTGAGATAAAGCGTGAAGTTTCATCTGGCCATTTAGCAACCTTTAGAAACGCAATCATGCCTTTCATTGCAGCTATTGGTGGAATGGCTCTTCCTGCCGCTATATATTTGGCGATTGCCGGAAAGACTGATTCTCGAGGTTGGGGAGTACCTGTAGCCACAGATATCGCACTTGCTGTGGGGTTACTCGCTTTGATTGGCACATCTGTTGCGCCTTCATTGCGCACCTTTCTTTTGGGGCTAGCTGTTATTGACGACATCGGTGCAATTCTGATTATCGCCTTTATCTATTCAACAGGGGTTGGTTTTGGCTGGGTGATAGCAGCCTGTACTTCGATTCTTCTGATCATTGCAATAGCAAGACTCGGAGTTAGGCACTCTTTCTTCTATCTCATTCTGGGAGCTTCGCTCTGGTACTTCCTGTATCGCAGTGGAATTCATGCGACGCTTTCTGGAGTCATCTTGGGTCTGCTCACACCAAATATTGTGAAGAAGGATTCAAAGGCGGAAGATGTAGAAGATGGCACTGTGACGATTATCGAATGGCTGGAAGCGAAACTTCACCCATGGAGCAGTTTTGTCATAGTTCCGATCTTCGCCTTTGCCAATACCGGTGTTGAGATTTCTGCCAACGCACTCGAGAGCGCAGCTAACTCGCCTATTGCCTGGGGCATTTTTTTAGGCCTCGTTGTCGGTAAGCCATTCGGAATTATCTTCTCGGTAGTTGTTGCCAAGAGGGTAAATCTTGGGGATTACCCAGAGGGTGCATCAAAGCCAGCGATCCTTGCCACTGGAAGTTCTGCAGGAATTGGATTTACCGTTGCAATTTTCATAGCAAACCTGGCATTCCGCGAGAAGGCAGATCAGGATCTTGCAATAATTGCGGTGATTTTCGCATCCGTAGTGAGTGGTCTCTTGAGCGTTGCTCTCTTTAAGTTATTTGTGCGCAAAGCTCATCTCAAGAATTAACTGAGCAATGAATACCTCTAGACGCTTTGGGCAGTGGACTGCTCGCATAATTCCGGCCGATCATGCCAAGCGAACAATGAGTTTATCCACGCTGATTAATACATTTGGCAACGGCCTCTTCATGACAATCGAGGTCATTTATTTCACTCTCATTGTTGGACTTTCTCCTACAAAAGTTGCACTAGCTCTTTCTATTGCTGGGGGAGTTGCGCTCTCGGTAAGCGTTCCCGCGGGTCACATTTCCGATCGCTTTGGTCCTCGAAATATTGCCTCATTAGCGATGGTTCTCGAAGGCCTGCTCATGTTCGCGCTTTTATCCGTACACACATATTTACCTTTTCTTCTAGTTAATATTGGAATGGCAGTGCTGGGAAATATTTCGCAGACGATGCGCATGGCAACTATTGCAAAGCTCGGTGAAGGTGAAGAACGTGTCGCGATCCGTGCGTATCAAAGGGCAGTTACCAACTTTGGAATCTCACTCGGCACGGTCTTCGCAGGAGTTGCCCTAGCTATTAATACTCCGCTTGCCTACCAGTTGCTGCTTGCAGGTGATGCACTTACATTTATCTTGGCAGGATATGTATTTCTCAAGATGCCGTACTTCGAACCCACTGTTGAACGCGGTGAACCCATTACTTTCCAAGCTCTACGCGATAAGAGGTTTGTAGGGGCAACTGCACTAAACGCAATCAACTCTCTTCACTTCGTATTGCAGTCTGTTGCCATACCGCTTTGGGTCGTAAGAGAAACCACGGCTCCACGTTGGTGGGTATCTGTAATCATGATGGTCAACACCATTGCGGTGATGCTCTTTCAAGTGGCCGCGAGTAAAGGTAGCGGGCCGATATATGCTGGCGCGAAGTTGTACAGGCGCGCAAGCCTTGCCATTGCAATTGCCTGCATTCTCTATTCGACATCGCACGGAGTGGGTGCAATAGCTGCAAGTGCTCTGCTTGTCTTGGCCTCGGCTGTTCACGTCTATGGGGAACTGATTGGATCGGCAGGATCCTGGAGTATCGGCTTTGGATTGGCTGATGAAAAACATCAAGGGCAATATCAAGGAGTCTGGTCGCTGAGTTGGGGGCTTGGAGGAACTCTTGGTCCAGCTTTCGTAACGCTGATGGCGATTACGTTGGGTCAAGAAGGATGGTTCATTATGGCGGGAATATTCCTGATCAACGGAATTCTGATGCACAAACTTGTTACTCGTTCGTGGGTCTCAACTCCGGCCTAAACCCCGTTCTGCTTCGCGCACTGCAACTCTGCCTAAATTTGGATGCTCCTTTAGGAAGTTTCGCACATCACGAGGAGAAACCTTCGCCATATCGCGAAGCGCCCAGCCAATAGCTTTCACGATGAAGAATTCTTTTGAATCAGCATGTCCGTGGCAGTATCGAAGGATTAACTTGTTATCGGCTTCAAATTTTCTCCCGCGCTGATGCTGAATGGCGGCGCGGTTAAGCCAGATATTTGAAGACTTATTCCACTTCTCAATCAACTTCTCGCAGCCAAATTTATCTGTAAGGGGAGAGACGGCAGAACTTCCGAGACCGTCCACTGTGTCCCACCAAGATTTGTGAGTAATGAGGAATTCCACATGTTCTTCAAGAAATAGCGAATCTGCAGAAGCAACATGGATTGAAATTAGATCATTGGCAGCATATTGAAATTCACGCTCCTCCAGCTTCCAAAGGGCCCGTGCTGTTTTCCCTAGTTCTATAC
>Ga0079301_1001319_pt1 | contig 11480 bp, 6 predicted proteins | sample Wag4_2014_7_11_3_FD_74797 | JGI IMG/M metagenome (GOLD analysis project Ga0079301, IMG submission 74797) | Fresh water mixed with fracking chemicals microbial communities from Ohio, USA - Utica-2 Time Series FC 2014_7_11 | ecosystem: Engineered > Industrial production > Chemical products > Input...
GGCGGATGTAGAGGCAGCGCGCGCGTTGGTCGCCGAATGGACACCGCAGGCCGAGCGCTTGGCTCGCCGTTGGTGGCCGGGGCCGCTGACCTTGGTGTTGCGCAAGGCGTCAAGCGTACCTGACAGCGTCACGGCCGGCCTGCCCAAAGTAGGCGTGCGCGTCCCAGCCCACCCGGTGGCTTTGGCCTTGCTGCAGGCGGCTCGGGTGCCCGTTGCCGCGCCTAGCGCCAATCGATCGAACGAGGTATCGCCTACATGTGCCGCGCATGTGGTGCGCTCCTTGGGCGAGGCTGATGTGTGGGTGCTTGATGGTGGTGCCTGTGCCGTGGGCATCGAAAGCACTGTGATTGATGTGTCCGGGGAGACGCCGGTGTTGCTGCGTCCGGGTGGTATCTCGCGCGAGGAGATTGAACGCGAGCTGGGTATCACAGTGCGTGTGGCAGCCAAGGCAACGCGCGAGGACGAGGCACGCGTGGCGCCCGGGATGATGCGCAAGCACTACGCGCCCAAGGCGCGTGTGCATCTGGTGCCATACGGCGATGCAGCCACCTTGCAGGCTACCGTGGATCGGCTAGCGCAAGAAGCGCAACTAGACTTGCGCCAAATCGCGGTCTTGGCGAGCAGCGCAACTTTGCGTCAAGCAAACCTGACGGAGTGCGCGCTCTTCTTGGCGAGCTCGGATCCTAGCGTGTATGCGCACCAACTCTACGCATACCTGCATGCGGTCGATGAGCGCGGCTGTGCAGTGCTCGTGATCGAATCCACGCCGGAGCTCTCCGTATGGGATGCGGTGCGGGATCGCATCCAGCGTGCCGCGGCGCAGGCTGAGATCAGCTAACGCTGTGGTCACCGCATGAGCGGGTGGTAGCCAGCGATGCGCGGCACTTCGTGTGCTAGCACACCTTGCGCATGCTGCAAGCGCAGTCCTTGCGGCTGGACTGCAGAGGTCACGACGACGCGCAGGTCGCGCGCTCGCATCCATGTAGGCAAAGGGCACTCCAGCGGCGTCCCAGGGCGCGCCGCGATGCGCATGATTTCCTCTGTGCCACGGTAGAGACGCAACTCCATGGGGCTTGTCGGCTCACTAGAGTTCGTCGGTGCCGCGCGATCAGCCTCGGTGTGCAGTTCCAAGCTCAAGGCATCGATGAGTGCATCCGCAACGGTCGTTGGCAGAGTCCAGCCCTGCTCAGTCGAAGTCAGCTCTACACCCGCAAGCACACGGCGGTACGCGACACGCGCAGCGCTCGTATCCGCCGTGCCTTTCATGTAGGCCAGCAATGCCGCTTGCTCTTCGGCACGATGCAGAGCACGCTTGCCTTCGTAGTACGAGTAGTACGCTTGCTGCTCGGCATTCCAAGCATTGCCCTCGCGATAGTCACCAGAGAACGGCACCAAGAGATCCATCCATGCAGCGAGCTTGTGCCGCTCTTCGGTCGTCAGGCTCACACCATGGTGTCCCGCCTCAAGCATGGGCATCAACCGACTCTTGGCAGCTCCAGCAAAGTATGGCGGCAGCTCCGTTGGGCGTGACATCTTGCTGATCCAACTCACGAGCCCTGTCTCAGGCTCCGCATGCCAGTTCCCATCCTCGCCACGACGAGCCTCTACAAGGTTCAAGTACGAGCGAGTCCAATGGCGCAAGTTGATGTTGCCATCATCGATGGGCTCGCCTCGTAGGTCCATCTGTTCAGGCTTCGAGCCATCGTGACACGACACGCACCGTGCATCCAAAATGGGCTGGATTTCGCGCGCAAAACTGAAGCCGCGCGTAGGTCCATAGAACGGCCGCAAGCGCTGGATCCCATGCTTCCAAGCGAGCGAGCCATCATCGGCATACGGATGCGAGTTAGCGTTCTGCTTCTCGTGGCAGCCGATGCAGCCCTTGGTCTCACCAGGGCGCAAAGTGTCCCAGCTGCGCGTGGTCTGGATGACATAGCCGCGCTCATCCAAGACCTGCAAGTAGATCGAAGCCATGGCTGGCACTTCAAAGAGCGCTGAGCCATCGGCGTGGATGTCTACATCGCCGAGGATGCGCTTCACATCCCAAGTTCCGTTGGCCACCGCCACAGGCGTGCTGTTCAGCGATCCACCGCCTTCGCCTTGGTTGTAGGTTTGTCCCACACCTGCTGCGCGGTACTCCAACTCCACAACACGGATGGTGCGCGCAGTGCCGCGCGCGATGCCTTCCAAGCCAACGCCGCGGTAAACATCGCGCACATAGTAGGTCCCTGTGGCTTTGGTGTAGTCCACTGTGTCCGGAATGCTTGACACAGGCGGCTTATGCCCTACCGCCACCATACGAGCTACATCCAACTCGGGATCGGCGTGCAACCATTCACGCTCGCCATCCACATTCATCCAGTACAGGCCAAAACGCTCAACCCCGTGCGCTGGCTTATAGCTGATGAGGAACTCGGTCTCCGACAACGGGAAGGGATAACGGAAGAGATCCCCATCCTGCATGGCGTAGTCCACGCGCTCGTACGGCACAGTACGCTTGGGTGCGATGAAGTGCATGCCCACACCTTCGTCGCGGCCCTCGCGTGTGTCCAGAACGACGAGCTTGCCTTGCTGGAGCGTGTGATGACCCGCCGCGATCGACAACGCCTTGCGCGAACCCGGAATGCCACGGGTATGGAGCAGGGAGGTGGGGAACCACGAGTTGCCACCGTAGTACACGCGCTGGTCTTGTCCATCCGGCCTCATCGAGAAGATCGGATGCGGGTAGTTCTGGCCACGATCGCTGTAGTCCCAACGCGTATAGGTCAATCGACCGTCACCACCTAGTGCCGGATAGAGCGTGTGCACTTGGTCGATGGCGAGTCGACGCACATAGTTCCCATCCCCATCCATGCGGTAGAGGTTGCTGATCTCTGTCCACCAACACGGAACGCTTTGCTCCGGGCGCGTCGACGCAAAGACCAAGTCTCCATCCGGCAGGTAGGCAGGTTCGTAGTCAGCCCGTCCTAGACCAAACGTCAATTGCCGTAGAGTTTGCTGCGCTAGTGACCATTCATAGATGTGATAGTCATCGAGTCGATCTGACTTCTTCCATGCAAAGGCCAGACGCTGACGGTCGAAGGAGACATCTACATCGCGGATCATGCCGCGGGGATCGTCAAGTACACGCGACACGCGACCTACGGTCGAACCGTGGTCAAAATCCAGCCGGCACAAGCGCGCTCCAGGCCGGAAGAAACGCTCCGCCCGGGCATCGCTGAGGCCTTCGGTATAGCCGATGAAGCTCATGTGCACGGTGTGACCCTCGGTCCACGCCAAAGGTGCCCATTGCTCGATCAAATTGCGCAAGCGCACCGCGCGGCGCGCCATGTGGGCTTGCTCGTACTCCAGCAGGGCCTCCACACCCAACGCGTGGTTCGGTGCCAACAACTCTTGCGCTTGGGCACCGAAGGACTGCAAAGCCCAATCGGTCTGCATGGGGAACTGGCGCGCCAATCCACGCCAAGCTGCTGCATGGTCCTCGGTGCTAGCACGCGCTGCCACGACGGCATCCACCCACGCTGATTCCGATGCAACCGTGCTGCTGCCGAAGGCACTGAAGGCGACGAACAAGGTGTGCAGCATGGCCTTAGCGCGCGTTGGGGTTAGGGCCCATGGCAACTAGGAGCACTGCGCGCTCTGACGATGCATTCTCTACTCCGTGAGCTTCGCCGGGAGCGGACCAGACCAACTCACCTGGCCCTACATCGCGCGTCTCGTGTCCCAAAGTCGCACGCACGCGGCCTTCGATCACATAGTAGAACTTCGTGGCATCCGCATGTGCGTGAGTCTTCTGTGCTTGGCCCGGCTCCAAGCAATACACATCACAGAACATGTGGGCATTCTCGAAGAGATTGACCTTCTGCATCTTGTCCGCTGCAAAGCGGAGGATCGTGCGCGTGTCGACGAAGCTCATGGTCAGACGATAGCGTATGATCCGCAACATGTGGCGCTTCGAGAACACCTATGCACGCTTGCCTGACGCACTGTACGAGCGTGTGAAGCCTGCCACCGTGCGGGCCCCGCAAGTGGCCGTGCTCAATGTCGCGTTGGGGCGCGATCTGGGTTTGGATCTTGGTTCGCCAGACGCAGTGGACGCCGCACAGCTGTTCTCGGGACAGGTCATCCCTGCTGGCGCCGATCCCCTAGCGCAAGCCTACGCCGGCCATCAGTTTGGACACTTTGCCATGCTGGGTGATGGGCGAGCGCTGCTGCTTGGCGAGCACCGCACACCAAGCGGCGCCTTGGTCGACATCGCCTTCAAAGGATCTGGCCCCACGCGCTTTTCACGGCGCGGAGATGGTTTGGCTGCGCTGGGCCCGATGCTGCGTGAATACATCATCAGCGAAGCGATGCATGCACTCGGCATTCCTACTACACGCTCGTTGGCGGTGATCACGACAGGTACGCCGGTGATGCGGGAAACACTGCTGCCTGGCGCGGTGCTCACACGCGTGGCGGCCAGCCATTTGCGAGTGGGAACGATGCAGTACGCAGCCGGGTGGCAAGAAGGTCTGCTGTACACATTGGCGGACTACGCGATTGCTCGTCATTACCCTGAACTGCTCGAGGATCCGCGGCGACACCTGCTGTTCTTGCGCGCGGTGGCGCTGCGTCAAGCACACTTGATTGCCCAATGGCAACTCGTGGGGTTCATCCATGGCGTCATGAACACCGACAACATGAGCTTGGCAGGCGAGACCATTGACTATGGTCCGTGCGCGTTCATGGAGGCCTATGATCCCGATACGGTGTTCAGCTCCATCGACGAGATGGGCCGCTATCGCTACGGGCATCAACCCGCCATCGCTCAGTGGAACCTTGCTCGCCTTGCCGAGGCGTTGTTGCCGCTGTTGGGTTCGAAGCGCGAACTAGCCGTCGCGGCGGCAGAAGAGGTGCTGGAGGAGTTCCGAGCGGCCTACCAGCGCGCTTGGCTGCAGGGATTGCGCGCCAAGCTGGGCCTGACCACAGCTGAACCGGAAGACGAAGAGCTGGCGCAAGACTACTTGACACTGTTGCACGCGACCAAGAGTGACTACACAACCAGTTGGCGCGCACTCAGCACGGGCGAGGCCTTACCCTTGGCGTTGGCAGTGGATCCGCGCATGGATGCGTGGCTAGAGCGCTGGGAGGCACGCATCACTCGCGAAGGGCGTACCTTGGAACAAGCGCGTGCCCTGATGCTCCGCACCAACCCGGCGGTCATCGCTCGCAACCATCGTGTAGAGGAAGCGCTGTACGCAGCCGAGCGTCGCGGCGACTACACCTTGCTCCACCGCTTGGTGAGCGTGCTCGCGCGGCCCTACGACCTCGCTCCCGAGGACGCGCACTACGCGACACCAGCCCCTGCGAGCTTCAAGAACTACCAAACTTTCTGCGGCACTTGACCAGCGTAGAGTCGGCCCTACTCACCGAACTTGTGGCGGTAGTGGTTAGTCGCAATGGCAATGCCTAGGCCACCTAGGAAACCAGGAGCAATCCAAACGACCAGCTGCGGAACCATGCTCTGCAAGGTAACCGGCGCATGCGCGTAGTTGACGACGAAGAACGCGGTCAGGGTGCCAATACAAGCGATGCCCATGCCAAAGAGATGCTCATACCACCACCAGAAGCGGCTCTGCGGCGACCGTCCGATCACCCGTGCGATGCGCAGACCAAGAACGACATGGAGCGCACCAAAGACTGCGAAAAGAAGGGTCGCTCCCTGCAGCCAATAGACAAGTGCAAACATACCTGACACCAGCAGGGACCCTGCAGCGATCCAGTCTGGCAACGACCGACCTCTTGCTGTCCGGTTTTTTTGACGCAACACAGAGACGCCCCACCAGACAGCCGCAGCAGACTGAATTGCCACTAAAGACAGGAACAAGGGGCCTTGGGGTTGTTCGGGCTGTGCGACCAACCGTAGGGCGCTAGCGCCGACGGCGCTGATAGACACCCAAGCCATTGTCCATACATAGATGCGGCCGACTGTCCTGTGGAGCGCACTGCCTTTCTTGCTGAAGATCGGAACCCACATGGATGCAAGCGCTACCGCACCGCCAAGCGCGTGCAGCAGCGTCACCGCCTCGTGCAGTTGGAGTGGTGTGTTAGCCAAGTCGCCCACCAATCAAGGCATCCATTCCACCAACAAGCCGTTCGTCAGATTGAAGGTTGACTGCGTGCAGAAACTCGCGCTGTTGCGATACCAGATCTGATAGGTGCGCGTGCCGGGGAGCACAACACTGCCACGCGCGGAAACGGTCGGTTCACCGGAGACTGGGTAGGTAAGACCTCCTGCCACGGCTTGGCGCGTAGCCAAGCGAGTCACCACGCCTGTGGCACAGCGCAAGCCATCACCAAAGACCAAGCCATTGCTAGCAGTTGTGCCTTGGAACACTAACGCGGAAGAGTTGGGCAAGCCAGTTACGCGCAAGACAAGCCCGTCTTGCGACAAGGAGGACTGGCCCTCGTCTACGAGGCGCGCACCTACGCCCAACGAGTTTGCGCAGCCCGCTTGCAGCTCTGGGGCCGACGCGTTCCCGCAAGGACACGCTGCTGCTGCATCTCCGCTGCAAAAGGCCCGTGCAGTGCGTTGGATCTGCGCTGCCCACTGATCGTTGGAGTTCGCTACATCCGCACTGTCGAGCCAACCGCCCACCACAAAGCCACCGTCGGAACGAGGCACGCACGCGAAGACCTGCTCTGCACCACTTGAGGTGAGGTTCCGTCGCCAGCGCAGCGTTCCGCTGGCATCTAGCCCTAGCAACAGAGCATCGGTGCCGCTGCCCGCGGCCGATGGTCCGCTGCCGGCTGCGACCAGATCGCCGCTTGTGAGCACACAGACCTTGCGCAAGGAGTCATCGCCAGCTCCTCCGCCATCCACCACGTGACGCCATAGCACACCTTGTGCGCTTACAAGTTCGAGTGCGAAGTCACGACCGGTTGTCCCGAACGCACCATCCGCTCCAACAAAGAAGCGACCCCAGAGATCGACGGCCACGCCACGCGCGTAATCGGCGCCGCTACTCATGAAGTTGCTGCGGACGAGCTGCGTACCGTTGCTGTCATACAACAGGGCTACTCCATCCTGTGCCGTAGTGGCGCTGAAGATGGTGCCCACAGCACACACTTGCCCTTGGGAGTTGGCGGCCAGCGAGTACCACACACTGGCCTGTCCTGGCGCGCCAGCCGTGGTACGCACCCAAGCCACGCTACCGCTAGGCGCCACACGCGCCACAAACGCAGAGGAATCCTGGCCCGTTCCACCAGCTACCGTGCCAAGTAAACCGGACACATAGACCTCACCGCTGGGACCGAGCGCTAGCTCATACGCCGTGTCATAGGCTCCCGCGTAGATCTCGGGAATGCGCGCCATCCAAGCTGTGGTTCCATCCGGCAGAAAGCGCCACACGACCGCATCTCCACCACTGGCACCATCATGACCGCAGCCATAGACGATGCCGCTTGGTGTGACCAACAAAGAGCGCACATTGTTCGGTCCGTTCGCGTCGCCCATGGTGCGACTCGACAACAGGGCCCCAGTTGAGTCATAGCGCAGCAGCAAAGAGCTGATCTGGTACGAGGTGCCGTTGTAGCCGCCGGCGTACCCTGCACACCACACCACGCCTGAAGGGTCGAGGGCCACGCGCTCCAAGCGCTCGTCACCTGACAGAATCCCATTCCAACGCTGCGTCCAAAGTACTTGACCGGAACCGGAGAGCTTCGTGAGCAGCGCATCCGTCGTCGGAGGAGGCGGCGGTGAGCCGCTCGTCAAGTTAAAGGTGCGCCCAGCCATGTACACCGAGCCATCCGAGGCAGCAGCTAAGGAGTGGGCGTAATCTGACTGGGACAGACCACCATCCTGACGAGCACTCCAATTGACAGTGACCTGTGCCGACATAGGTGCTGCGACACCAGCCAGCACTCCCAAGACTCCGATAAAGCTTCTTACGGCACTGTCAAGCATACTTTACACCCCCGCCAAGAACAGCCATAACCAAGCTGCAGGCGCTCCCTGTTCCCGCTGCGACCGAGCCAAGAAGCGGGCTAATTCGCACGGATCATGCTCGCACTTCAATTGCTGTACTTGCGCATAAGTTGCACCTGAATGTTGGCGCAAGAACTGAACGACTCCCGGCTGTGTCATGGTGCGCACACGCTGGAGACTCGCGTAGTTCACAGGAAGCGTGTGAAGCTCCCGCATGAGTGCATCAATGAATAGCGCCCCAAATGCCCGCTCGTACTCGTGGTGCGTCATGCCGCGAATAGTACCTGACAAGCAATCTTGTCAGGTAGCCTCGCACGGAATAGGATCTTCCAAATACTCCGTACCACCGTCACTCCACCCACAGCAGAGCCCACTCGACCATGCCCCTCGCATCCTACCTACTTGTGGCCATGTTGAACCCCTACCTGTGCAGCATGCCTGCGCAGGCTGTTCAGGCTCCCTTTCTTGAGATGACTGCGACGAGTGCGGAGCGAGCGCTGCACTTCGCAGCCGATGACCAAGGTGCATTGTGGATTCGCGGAGCTAGTTACAAGTCGTCTGTTTCCACACAGGGTTTTCAGTACATTCCTTTCCTTGGCGCGGATGCCCCGCGCAACTTCCCTATCCAGTTCGATGTTCGTTCCTGCAGGGTTGATGGACTGACGCTTCCTTCCGATGGACAGGCCGTCAAACAAACAGGACAAGCAGTAGAGCTCGATCGCAGGGCGTTCGTTGAACGCTGGAACTACGCACAAGCACACGCAGAGCAGTCATTTCACTTTGCGGACCTGCCTGCCCGCGGTGAGTTGGTCCTTGAGATTGCATGGTCAAGTGAACTGTCGGCGACAGATGTGAACGATGGTTTCGTCTTCTCCAACGAACATGGAGGCGTGCGCTATGGTGAAGCCACAGCCATCGATGCCGCGGGTAGGCGATGCCTGCTGGCCAGTGAGCTGGTTGCCGACACGATTGTGATCCGTGTCCCCAGTGAGTTCGTCGAACAAGCAGAATTGCCCCTAGTCGTCGACCCTGTACTGACGACCTTCGATGTAGATGTGTCCGCCTTTGATGATCAATACTCTGACTGTGCCCACGATGTCACCACAGGTCGCTGGTTGGTGGCGTATCAAGATGCCTTCAGCGCTGGGGACATGGATGTGTACACGGTCATGCTCGACTCGAATGGCACATTCATCAGCGGCGCCTACGCCGACAGCAGTGCAGAGATGTGGGCCTCGCCCAAACTCGCCAATGTCAACTTCGAGAATCGCTTCCTTGTCGTCTCTGGAACAGGTTCGCCGGCCTCTAGCACCAATCGCTACATCAAAGGTCGCATCGCCGATGCTGGCGGTGTCTTCACTTGGGGCCCCGTCATTACGATTAGCGGCGTGTCCCCCGACACCAATCTGTATCCCGATTGCGGCGGTGATCCGTGGCTCTTGAATAGCTCAAGCTTCTGCATCGCGTGGCAGCGCGACACAGGCGCGGGTCGCCAGATCGTCTTCCGCAACATGAGCTCCGACGGGTCCTTTGTGCAGGCTGCCCCCGTCGTGCTCCAAACCCAAGTAGGGGCGAACTACGCGAAGGTCTCCAAAGCCAATGCAGGCTTCACCTGGGGTATCGCATGGTCGGTGTGCCCTGCGACGGTCAGCAACTGCGACACATGGTTTGCGGCCGTTACCTACTCAGGACTCGTCAGCCTTCCTGCAACTCCTATCGCGGCCACGGCCGCTGCCGAGAATCGTGGGCAAGCATCGCCCATGATCAGCTACAACGACGACCGCTTCGTGTTGGTTAACGAGCTCGTGGTGGGCGCCAACACCGACCTACAGCTGCGATTGATGCGCCCGAACGGAACAGTGCTCTCTACACGACTGCTCAGCGAACTTGAGGGCCGCGCACTCAATGGCAACTACACCCTTGCGGACATTGATGTGGATGGGAGTAGGTTCCACTTGGTGTACACCCTAGACAGCGGAGTGCGGAACACCTTCGTCGTCAGCTTAGGGCTGCACGGCAATGAGTTGGTGCTTGCCGAGCAATCGCGCGGGCTAGGCGTGGTCAGCACCGCCACGGAAACCAATGCAGCCATCGCCTCTCGGTACACCTCTGGTGGCGAAATTGGCCAAAGCCTGTGCACGTGGACCGCAACGCCTAGTGCTTCCGTGAATGGTGATATTAAGGGCGCCTTCTACGAGCCACAGTTTGGTGGTGGTGTAGTGACCTTCTGCGCGGGAGATGGAAGTGGTGTTGCCTGCCCTTGCGGCAACAACGGTGCCGCTGGATTCGGATGTGGCACCTCGGTGAATGCGAACGGTACGGTGCTCGCGCACACGGGAGCCGCTTCTACACTCAACGACACGCTCGGACTCACCTTGCTTGGAGCTCCCATCGGCGTGTCAGCGCTCTTCTTTCAGGGCACCAGTGCCTCAGGTGCGGGCGCAGGGACTGTGTTTGGCGATGGTGTGCGCTGCGTCGCGGGTACTGTGACGCGTCTGGGCATCAAGACCACAAGCAACAGCGGTTTCTTCGGTGGAGCGGCTAGCTATCCAGGGGCAGGTGATCCCAGCATCTCGGTGCGCGGTGCAGTGCCTGCCGTCGGAGCTGTGCGGCTCTATCAAGTTTGGTTCCGTAACAGCGCTACCTACTGCACAGCATCCACCTTCAACCTGTCGAACGGTTTGCGGGTGACATGGCTGCAGTGACTTTCGCACGCAAGGAAGCTGCCCTACTCCTGCTGGCCGTTGTAGCCCTAGCCTCGCTGGCGGGGCTGTCGAGTGTATTTGACAAGGCCAGCAACGTAGGGTTGATCCTGCAGTTCACACTGCTGTTGTCCACCATCATCTGGGGTGCATTCCGCGTGGTGCACCACGCCGAGGACATCGCGACCCTCTTGGGTGAACCAGCAGGCACGCTGGTCTTGACCTTGGCGGTCATTGGCATCGAAGTCGCGTTGGTCGTGGCGATGATGCTGGGCGGTGCGGCTGAACCAACTGCTGCACGCGACACGATGTACAGCGTGCTCATGTTGGCCATGAACCTCGTCTTGGGGTTGGCGTTGCTCTGCGGTGGCGCACGCCACGGAAGTTCACGCCACAACTTGCAGGGAGCTTCGGCCTACATCGGGACGCTGATTGTGCTGGGGGGATTGAGCTTGGTCTGGCCGCGCATTGCCTCATCGGCACCAGGCGGCTTTGTGTCGGCCCTTCAAGCGCCCTTCCTGGTGGCTGTGTCCATCGTGTGCTACGGGGTCTTCCTTGTCATCCAAACCGGACGCGCGCGCGGATGGTTCCAAGAGGATGCCGATGCGAGGGACAATTCCGCCAACCCCGCCACCGTCAGCCCTCCTGCAGCACGCACCGGCGCTGGCCGTCTCATTGCCTTGCTGCTGGCGTACCTTGGCCTGATCATCTTGTTGGCCGAGCAGATGGCGCACTCACTCGAGGGAGTGGTCACGGAACTGGGCCTGCCGCAGGCATTCAGCGGACTGGTGATCGCAGCTGTGATCCTT
>Ga0079301_1001321_pt1 | contig 11471 bp, 12 predicted proteins | sample Wag4_2014_7_11_3_FD_74797 | JGI IMG/M metagenome (GOLD analysis project Ga0079301, IMG submission 74797) | Fresh water mixed with fracking chemicals microbial communities from Ohio, USA - Utica-2 Time Series FC 2014_7_11 | ecosystem: Engineered > Industrial production > Chemical products > Input...
TCCCGGGCCCAGGGCCTCTGCCAGGGGTTGGGCGGCCCTGAGACTGGCTTCCAGCACCTGCAGGTCGACGGCGGCGGTCAGGCCGGCATCGTGGGCCTGGGCCAGAAAGTGCCTGGGCGTGACCACGCTGCCGTCGGTGCGGACCCAGCGGGCCAGGCATTCAAACCCGACCACCCGGCGGTTGCGCAGGTTGATGATCGGCTGCAGGTAGGCCGTCAGCTGTCGCTGTTCGAGGGCAACGACCAGCTCGGCTTCCTGTCGGTAAAGGGTCTCGGCCTGAACCTGCAGCGTCGGCGTGGCGATCACCACCTGGTGTCCTGCCCGCGTCATGGCGGCGTGCATGGCCAGGCGGGCCCGGCTCAGCAATTCGCCGGCGCTGGATCCGGGTCGGGTTTCGGTCGTCGCTGCACCGATCGCCATCGTCAGCAGCAGCGGTGGACCGCTCGGTCTGCTGACAACCGTGCAGCGGTGGTTCAGCTGCTGCGCCAGGGTCAGCAGTTCGGCGTCATGGCCGGTGCCCAGGGGCAGCACCAGGGCCAGTTCTGCCGGGCCGGTGCGCAGGATCGTGGTGCCCTGCGGGGCCTGCTGTTCGAGGGTGTGGCGCCCCGCGGCGATCAGTTCTTCGGCCAGGGCCTGGCCATAGAGCGCCTCAAAGCGGTGGTAATGGCGAAAGGTGCAGCACAACAGGCCATAGGGGCTTGCGCCTTGGCTGCGGGTCTGCAGCAGGGTCAGCAGGGTGGCCGGGTCGTCGCTGCGTGGATGCAAGGGCCGTCCGTCCCGTCAGCCGCCGGACCTCAATCTATCGGTGTTTTCAGGCTGTGCAGACCTCGAGCACCTGGGCGTCAATGGTCCAGTCGAGGCTGCTGGTGACCCCTGGTGGTCCTGAAAAACTGCCGGTGATCGCTGCCGTCAGATCGGGTTTTGACGAGGTGGCCAGGGTGATGTAACGGTCGTCGATGCTGCCCATGCCGCTGGGGTCGAAGCCGCGCCAGCCGGCACCGGGCAGGTAGACCTCGGCCCAGGCGTGCAGGTCGTAGCGCTCGGGCTTCGGATCCACCAGGTGATAGCCGCTGACGAAGCGGGCCGGCAGGCCCACGCAGCGGCAGGCCTCGACCATCAGCATCGCCAGATCCCGGCAGGAGCCGACCCGTTCCTTGAGGGTGCGGCCGGCGGGCCAGGCCGGCCCCACGTGGCGCTGGGTGTACTTGACCCGGTCCTGGATGATCTCCACCAGCTGTTGCAGGAACATCAGCGCCCGCTGGTCGCTGCCCATCAGCGCCTCCTGGGCCACGTCCACCGCCGCCGGGTCGTGCTGGCCGTTGGGCAGCCAGCCTTGCAGCGAACCCATCAGATCGCTGTTGAGATGCCCCATGGGATAGGGCAGCACGGGCTCGTTCTCTTCAAGGCAGGCCTGCAGCAGGGGGGCCGGCCGGGTTTCCACCTCGCTGATGGCCTGCACCACGAACAGGTCCGTCTCGCCGCTGAAGCGACCCCGCAGAATCTCGTCACCGCTGGCCGCCACCAGGGGATAAAGCCGTGAAGGCTCGGGGCTGATCGCCAGGTCGAACGCGATCAGTTGTTGAAACCCGTGGCCCCGTGGTCTGAGGCAGAGACGGTGGGGGCCCAGCAGCACCGGCGCGCTGTAGCGGTAGGTGAAGGTGTGGGTTACGCGAGCGCGCATGCCGGAAAGGGGTCGAAGGGTTCGGCAGTGCTGGCCACGAAGTATCGCGTTTCGATCAACCTGTGAAGCTGATTGAGGTCGCTTTGCAGCGCATCGATGGATTCGTGCAGTCCGCCGGTGATCAGCGTGTCGATCGGGGTGTAGCTCCAGCGGGCCAGGGTCAGTCCTGCCAGGCACTCGAGCGCATCCGGGGTGCCGGGCACGGCACTGCCACGGATGATCCGCAGCGTCTCGTTGATCCGCTCGAGGCAGTAGCGCACCGAGCGGGGAAAGATCGGGTCGAGCAGCAGAAAGGCGGCCACCGCCGTCGGTTCGATCGCCTGCTGGCGGGACTGGCGGAACATCTGGTACGCCCCGGCGCTGCGCAGCAGCGAGATCCACTGCAGTTCATCAAGCACCCCACCCACTTCGTCGGCGGAAGGCAGCAGCAGGAAGTACTTCACATCGAGGATGCGGGTGGTCTTGTCGGCGCGCTCGAGCAGGCGACCCAGGCGGCTGAACTGCCAGGACAGATCCCGGCTCAACGTGGCATCGGTGATCCCGTAGAACAACTGGCAGGCCCTGCGGATGTCGCGCAACTGCTCCTGGGGAGGCTGGTTCCAGAAGCTGTCGTCGTCCTGCAGGGTCCAGTGCAGGTCATTGAGCTGTTCCCACATTTCGGTGGTGATCACCTCGCGGATCTGGCGGGCGTTTTCGCGTGCGATCCCCACACAGTTGACGATGCTGCTGGGGTTGCGGGTCTCGCGCACCAAAAACTGCACGACGTCATCGGGGTTGCCGTTGGGATAGAGCTGATCGAACAGGTCCCGGTCGCCGCTGGCATCGATCAGGGGCAACCAGGGTTCGGCGCTGCCGGGTGGGCAGTCGAGCGCCATGGCTTCGCTGACTTCGACAAAGCGGGACAGGTTCTCGGCCCGCTCCACGTACCGGTTGATCCAGTACAGCGAGTCGGCGACACGGCTCAGCATGGGATCGCCTCCGGGCAGGGCTGTTCATCGACGATCCAGGTGTCCTTGCAGCCACCCCCCTGGGACGAGTTGACCACCAGCGAGCCGCGGCGCAGGGCCACCCGCGTCAGGCCGCCGGGGCTGACCCAGGCCCCTTTGCCGCGCAGCACATAGGGGCGCAGGTCGACGTGGCAGGGGAACAGTTCGCCTTCGCTCAGCGAGGGCACCGTCGACAGCTCCAGGGTGGGCTGGGCGATGTAATTGCGCGGATCGGCGCGGATCTTGTCGGCAAATCCGGCGATCTCGTCGGCGCTGGCATGGGGCCCGATCAACATGCCGTAGCCCCCCGCTTCGGCCACGGCCTTGACCACCAGTTCACCCAGGTGCTCGAGCACGTAGGCCCGGTCGTCGGGCCTGGCGCACAGATAGGTGGGCACGTTCTCGATCACCGGCTCCTGATCGAGGTAGTAGCGGATCATCTCGGGCACGTAGGCATAGATCAACTTGTCGTCGGCCACGCCGGTGCCTGGGGCATTGGCGATGGCGACCCGACCGGCGGCGTAGACCTCCATCAGCCCCCGCACCCCCAGCATCGAATCGCTGCGGAACACGGCTGGATCGAGAAAGTCATCGTCGATGCGGCGGTAGATCACATCGACCGGTTCCAGTCCTGCGGTGCTGCGCATCCAGACCCGCTGGTCGTGACAGACCAGATCGCGACCCTCCACCAGCTGAATGCCCATCTGCTGGGCCAGGTAGCTGTGCTCGAAGTAGGCGCTGTTGAACACCCCGGGGGTCAGCAGCACCACCTTGGGGGTTTCGGTCCAGGGGGCCAGGTCCCGCAGGGTCTGCAGCAGGTGCGAGGGGTAGTCGTCGATCGGTTGGACCGTGCGGCCGGCGAACAGGCTGGGGAACATCCGCTTCATCACCCGCCGGTTCTCGAGGAAATAGGCCACCCCGGAGGGGCAGCGCAGGTTGTCCTCGAGCACGCGCCAGGTTCCCTGGCCGTCGCGCACCAGGTCCAGGCCCGAGATGTGGCACCACCTGCCCAGGGGCGGCTTGAAGCCCTGCAACTGGGGGCGCCAGCCCTGGGAGCTGACCACGTCCTCGCGGGGGATCACGGCGTCAGCAAGGATGTGCTGATCGCCGTAGACGTCGGCCAGGAACAGGTCGATCGCCTCGAGACGCTGGACCAGGCCAGCTTCGAGCTGCTCCCAGTCGGCCTGGCTGATCAGCCTGGGCAGGGGATCAAAGGGCAGGATCCGCTCGACGCCGGTGTTGCCCGAATCGTTGAGGCGAAAGGTGGCGCCCAGCCGCTTGAGCAGCATGCCGGCAGCCGCATGGTTGCGGTTGAGCTCCTCGAGGCCGAGCCTGCCCAGGGACGACAGCAGCGGCTGCAGGCTCAGTCGGGGTTGCTCCGGTCCCTGGAAATATTCGTCGTAACCGCGGTTCGGCCGGTACTCGGTGAACATCGACGCTGACCCTGCTCTGGGGCGATCCTGCAGAGCGTCAGAGCCTTCTCAAGTGGTGGTTGCTACGGAATGGCCATTCAGAGCAGGAAATAGCGCTGGGCCATCGGCAGCACCTCGGCCGGCTCGCAGGTGAGCAGCTGGCCGTCGGCAAAGACCTCGTAGGTCTGGGGGTCCACCGCCATGACCGGCGTGGCGCTGTTGTTCTTCATCGCCGCCTTGCCGATGCCGCCCCGTGTGTTCTGCACCGGGACGCAGGACCGTCTGAGGCCAAGCCTGCGGGGCACGTCGGCGTCCAGGGCCGCCTGGCTCACAAACGTCAGGCAGCTGGGGGCCAGGGCGGCGCCATAGGTCGCGAACATCGGGCGGCCGTGCACCGGGCCGGGGGTGGGGATCGAGGCGTTGGCATCCCCCATCTGGGCCCAGACGATCGAGCCCCCCTTGATCACCAGCTCGGGCTTGACACCGAAGAAGCCCGGCTTCCAGAGCACCAGATCGGCCAGCTTGCCCACCTCGATCGAGCCGATCTGGCTGTCGAGGCCGTGGGCAATGGCCGGGTTGATGGTGGTCTTGGCGATGTAGCGCTTGAGCCGGGTGTTGTCGTTGCGGCTGCTGTCGCCCGCCAGCGGACCCCGCTGCACCTTCATTTTGTGGGCGGTCTGGAAGGTGCGGATGATCACCTCGCCCACCCGGCCCATGGCCTGGGAGTCGCTGGCGATGATCGAGAACGCACCCAGGTCATGCAGGATGTCCTCGGCGGCGATCGTTTCGCGGCGGATGCGCGATTCGGCGAAGGCCACATCCTCGGGAATGCGTGGATCCAGGTGGTGGCACACCATCAGCATGTCGAGGTGTTCCTCGAGCGTGTTGCGGGTGTAGGGACGGGTCGGGTTGGTGCTGCTGGGCAGGACATTGGCCTCGCCGCAGATCTTGATGATGTCGGGGGCGTGCCCCCCACCGGCCCCTTCGGTGTGAAACGTGTGGATCGTGCGGCCGCCGATCGCCCGGATCGTGTCCTCGACGAAACCCGCTTCGTTGAGGGTGTCGGTGTGGATGCAGACCTGCACGTCGTGCTGGTCGGCCACGGTCAGGCAGCAGTCGATCGCCGCCGGCGTGGTGCCCCAGTCTTCGTGCAGCTTGAGGCCGCAGGCCCCGGCCACGATCTGCTCCTCGATCGCCTCGGGTGTTGAGGCATTGCCCTTGCCGAAGAAGCCCAGGTTCACCGGCAGGCCCTCGGCGGCCTGCAGCATGCGTCCGATGTGAAACGCCCCCGGGGTGCAGGTGGTGGCGTTGGTGCCGGTGGCCGGGCCGGTGCCGCCGCCCAGCAGGGTGGTGACACCACTGGCCAGGGCGGTTTCGATCTGCTGGGGGCAGATGAAGTGCACGTGGGTGTCGATCGCACCGGCGGTGACGATGTGCCCCTCGCCGGCGATCGCCTCGGTGCCGGGGCCCACCACGATCGTCACCCCCTGCTGGATGTCGGGGTTGCCCGCCTTGCCGATGGCGACGATGCGGCCGTCCCGCAGGCCGATGTCGGCCTTGACGATGCCCCACCAATCCAGGATCAGGGCATTGGTGATCACCGTGTCGACGGCGCCTTCGGCCCGGGTGGTCTGGGCCTGTCCCATGCCGTCGCGGATCACCTTGCCGCCGCCGAACTTCACCTCGTCGCCATAGACGGTGAAGTCTTTTTCGACCTCGAGGATCAGTTCGGTGTCGGCCAGCCGCAGCCGGTCGCCGGTGGTGGGGCCATAGGTCTCGGCGTAGGCGCGGCGCGAGATGCGGTAGGCCATGGAGGATCTGCTGCGAAGCGGTTGGGATCGAACGCTCAGTCGAGCGGGCCGTTGATCAGGCCGTTGAAGCCGAACACCCGGCGTTCGCCGGCGAAGGGCACCAGATTCACGCTGCGGCTGTCGCCCGGTTCAAAGCGGATCGCCGTGCCTGCCGGGATGTCGAGCCGCAGGCCGCGGGCCGCCTCCCGGTCGAACTGCAGGGCGCTGTTCGCTTCATGGAAGTGGTAGTGCGAGCCCACCTGCACGGGACGATCGCCGCTGTTGGCCACCACGAGGGTCGTCACGGGCCGGCCGGCGTTGAGCTCGAGCTCGCCGGGTTCGCTCAGCAGTTCACCGGGGATCAGGGGAGTCATCGAATGGGTTCGTGCAGGGTGACGAGCTTGGTGCCATCCGGGAAGACCGCTTCGATCTGGACCTCGTGCACCAGCTCGGCCACGCCCTCCATCACCTGGTCGCGGCTGAGCCAGGTGCTGCCCTCGGCCATGAGCTCGGCGACGGTTTTGCCGTCGCGGGCGCCCTCGAGCACCTGGAAGCTCAGCCAGGCCACCGCTTCGGGGTGATTGAGCCGCAGGCCGCGGCCCAGACGCCGCTCGGCCAGCAGGGCGGCGGTGACGATCAGCAGCTTGTCTTTTTCCTGAGGGGTCAGGTGCATGGCTTCACTCTGCCAGCGCCCTGACGCCTTGGTCGTTCAGGTTGAACTCCCCTGATGCCTGGCTGTCGTCGTGCAGCCAGGGGTCCTCCTGGAATGGCCAGACCCGGGGCAGGGCCGGCCGGTCCTGCCCCTGATGCCGGCGCAGCAGGCCCCAGAGGCGGCAGAACCAGAACCGGGCCATCTGGCTCGCGTCGCCCCGGTAGCGGGCGATCAGCCCCTGCTCGAGCCTGCCAACGGCCATGGCGCCATCGAGGCCCTGCCGCAGCTGCCGGCCCTGGGCCACCAGGGCGTCGAGGGCTGCGGCACCGGTGCCGTCGGGCGCGGCCCACACCAGGGTGCCCAGCACGGGTCGGCCGGCCATGCCGTGCTGCCCCTGCAGCGCATCGCGGTCCAGGCTCAGCCGGTCGACCAGCTCCCAGCGGTCGCCGGCGGCGGGGTCCCGGCGGCGGATCGTCAGGCTGGAGCGCCAGCAGCCCTGACCCAGCCCTTCGCCGGCGGCGCTGCGCCCCAGCCGCACCACATCGGTGCCCAGCCAGGAGCAGCCCGGCTCCAGCTCCACCGTCAGCTCCTGCTGCAGCAGGCCGTCGCCGTAGAGCACCAGCTCCTGGGGCAGCCACTCGAGCGCGGCCTGATCCCGCAGCCGGATCACCACGCTCTGGTGTGCCCAGCGGGGGGTGGCGTCCTGGCGAAACCGACCCAGCGAGCCGTAGACCTTCTGGGCGGCGACGGTCGTCAGCAGGGCCTGGCTGTCCCCTGAGGCCGTGATGGCGACCTGCAGACGATCCCCCCCCACCAGCCCGCCGGCGGTGTGCAGCAGGGGCAGTTCCCGGTAGCCATCGCCGCGGTCGTAGCTGCGCAGCCACTTGAGCGGTGCCGTGGCCCCCGCCTGATGGCCGCTGCCCTGGCCCGTCAGGGTGAGCCAGGCCTGGGCGCTCCAGCCACCGGGTTCTGTCGTCACGCTGATCTGCCTTCGCTGGATGACAATTCTCGAAGGCCCGGAGACCGCCATGACACCCGCTCCGACACCCCTGGTCCTGTGCCGTCGCCAGGCGGGCCCCCCGCCGATCGGAGCCGACCGCCTGCAGCTGGCCCTGACCGCCGAGGAGCGCACCCGCCTGCGCGGGCGCCGGCAGACCCTCGGCGGCGAGGCGCTGCTGCTGCAGCTGCCCCGCAGTGAGCCGTTGCAGCCGGGCGAGTGGCTCAGGCCGGCCGAAGGTCCGGCCTGGGTCGAGGTGGTGGCCGCGGCCGAACCCCTGCTCGAGGTGCGGGCCGCGGACAGCCTGGCCCTGCTGCAGGCGGCCTATCACCTGGGCAACCGGCACGTGGCCGTCGAGATCGGCACCGAGTCGCTGCGGCTGCTCGACGATCCGGTGCTGGCCCATCTGCTCGAGCACCGCGGCCTGCGCCTGGTCCGCCTGGCGGCACCCTTTCACCCCGAGGCCGGCGCCTACGGCCATGGGCACTGAACTGCTGCATCTGCTGCAGCTCACCAGTCCGGCGCTGCCGGTGGGAGGGTTCAGTTACTCCGAAGGGCTCGAGGTGCTGGTCCAGCATCAGCGCCTCAGCGGGCCCGAGCCGCTGGCGGCCTGGTTGCAGGATGAGCTCAGGGCCGGTCTGGTGGCCATCGAGGCCGCGGCGCTGGCGGCGCTGATGGACGCCCTGCGCGCCGGTGATGCAGCGGCGCTGCACGAGCTGGACGGTTGGTTGCTGGCCCAGCGCGAGGCCCCCGAGCTGCGGGCCCAGCAGCGGCAGATGGGCCGCGCCCTGCAGCTGCTGCTGGCCGATCTGGGCTGGCCCCTGCCCCCGCCGCTCGCAGCCTCGGGAACCCTGTTGTCCTGGCCGGCAGCCTTTGCCTGGGCGGCCGTCTGCCTGGCGATCGGTTCGCCCCAGCTGCAGCAGGCCTACCTGTACAGCTGGGTCGCCAACCAGATCAGTGCGGCCGTGCGCCTGGTGCCGCTCGGGGCCACCGACGGGCAGCGGTTGCAGGCCCGGCTCGCGCCCCTGCTGGCGGAGCGGGGTCGGCAACTGGCCCAGGCCGATCCCCGCACGCTCTGGAGCGCCGGGGTGGGTGCGGGTCTGGCCCAGCTTCAGCATGCTGAGCTGTATTCGCGCCTGTTCCGCAGTTGACCCTCAGCCGTCGCTCTGGATTGCGGTTGCTTGGCGGGGCAGCCGCTGGCGCTGCGCTGGCACCGCTGCTGGCCTGTCGCCGCCGGCCCCAGCCCGGCGCGGCCGGCCTGCGGCGGGTGGGGCTGCTGCAGTACCAGGAGTCGCCACCGGTGCGGGCCACCCGTCAGGCCCTGCTGGCCAGCCTGGCGGCGCAGGGCTTTGGCGTGGATCGCCAGATCCAGCTGCTGCAGCGGGACGCTGGAGGGCAGCCGGCCCGCAGCCGCCAGCAGGCCGCCGAACTGGTGGCGGCCCGGCTCGATCTGCTGCTGGCGATCGGCACCCCTTCGCTGTTGGCCGCCATGGCCCAGGCCCCAAGGGACCTGCCGATCGTCTTCTGTTTCTGCTCCAACCCCTGGGGGGCGGGGGCGGGCCAGAGCGCTGGCCAGCACCTCCCCAATGTGACCGGCACGGTCACCACCAACCCGGTGGGCGACCAGTTGCAGCTGGCCCGGACCCTGGTGACGGGCCTCCACCGTGTGGGCCTGCTGTACAACCCCGCCGAACCCAACGCCAGCTTCGAGGCCGAGCTGCTGGCCCAGGCCGCCGCTGACCAGCGGGTGCAGTTGCTGCGGGAGCCGGTCTCCAGCGCCGGCGAACTGGCCCAGGCCTGGCAGCGACTGCAGCTGGGTGAGCCGCAGGCCCTGCTGCAGGTGGGTGATTACGTCACCCAGCAGGGGTTCGCCCAGTTGGCGCAGCTGGCCCTGGCTGCCCGCATGCCGTTGTTCGGTGTCGACCCGGCCTATGCCGCCGTGCCGGGCTGCCTGGCTGTGGTGGGGTGGGATCCCTGCCGGGATGGCCGGCAGGCGGGTGTGCTGGCGGCGCGGGTGCTGGCCGGGACGCCACCGGCCCGGTTGCCGTTTGAACGGCCCGGGAGCCCTCAGATCTGGGTCAACCCGCTCACCGCCCGCCGGCTGGGCCTGACCCTGCCGGCGGCGGTGCTGGCCCGCTCGACGGCGGTGCAGGGTCCAGCAACCGCAGCAACCAGCTGCGGCTGAGGCTCTGCAGCAGGGCGTTGCTGCTGCGGGCCAGGGCCTGGATCTCGCCCAGGGTGGTCTGCACGCTGGCCAGGGTGGTCTCGAGCTTGCCGGTCGCCGCGTCGACCCCGGACTGCATGCGCCCGGCCCGTCCCACCAGTTCCCGTTCAAGCCCGTTGGCCAGCCGTTCACCGCTGTCCAGGGTGCGGTCCAGTTGATCGAGGGTGCGGGGCATCCGCTGCTCCACCAGCTTGGCTGAGCTGGTCATGACCTGCTGCAGGGGGACGCGGCTGGCGGCCAGATCCTTGATCAGGCTGGCCATGCCCGGGCTGGGTTCGTAGAGCAGGGTTTCGCTCGGGGCCCCGGGGTCCCGGCGCCCCAGGTCGTGCAGGTCCGGGGTGATCGCGATGTACGGGCTGGTCAACAGGCTGTCCTGCGCCAGGGTGGCCCGGCTGCGGGGGCCGATCATCGGCTGCTGGGCTTTGGCCACCTGCAGCGTCACCTGCACCTGGGCGTCGTTGAGCAGGCGGATCCGTTGCACCTGGCCCACCGGGTAGCCCGAGATCATGACCGCCATGCCCGGTTTGAGCCCGGCGGCGCTGTAGGTGCGAAAGCTCAGTTCCAGCCTGGGCGACCACCAGTTGCGGGGCGCGCCCATGCCCGCCACCAGCAGCACCAGCAGCAGCAGGCTGCCGGTCAGCCAGCCCCGGTGCTCCAGGTCGCTCTCGCGCAGGCGTCTGCGGATGCTGGCCATGGCTCAGTTCACCCCGATGGCGATCAGGGGTGTGATCAGCAGGGCCCAGATCAGGTCCAGCATCAGCACCACACCCAGCGTGATGCTGATGGCCCGCGACAGCCCCGCCGTCGGTGGCAGGCCCAGGCGGCGGGCCCGGGCCCCCTGGTCGAGGGCGATCCACAGGGTCAGCCCGGCGAACAGGGCGGTCTTCAGCAGGCTGAAGCCCAGCAGCAGCGGATCCAGGTTCCCCACCAGAAAGCGCAGCTCATCGAGACTGTCCAGTTCGGGCCGGGTCAGCATCGCCGCCACCAGCGCGGCGGCCAGCATGTAAGGCACCTGGGCCAGGGCGCCCAGGATCAGGCCGGCGGCCTGCTGGCGCCAGACCTGCCGCAACCAGCTCGCGCGCCGGCGGGCGAACCGGGCCCCCAGCTTGACCATCAGCGGCCCGTCGCGCAGCAGCAGCAGCAGGCTGATCAGCACCGGCGCCACCAGCGCCGTGGTCCGGATCGACAGCACCTGCACGCTCAGGTTGGCCACCTGTTCCAGGGGGCCGGCCAACAGCTGGATGAAGCCCATGCTGACGGCGGCTCCGGCCAGCAGGCTCAGTGCGACGTTGCCGAAATCAAGCCGGTTCAGCCTGTTGACCATGGCCCTGCGCTGGGTGCCGATCGCCGCCAGGATGGCAGCACAGGGGTCCCCCGACACGGGGTGTTGCGCGATGAGTCGCTTGCGGGTTGGCGTGGCCGGGCCGGTGGGCTCGGGCAAGACGGCATTGGTCGAGGCGCTGTGCCGGCGCCTGCGCGATCGCCTGCAGCTGGCCGTGGTGACCAACGACATCTACACCCAGGAGGACGCCCAGTTCCTCACCCGGGTCGGCGCGCTGGAGCCCGAGCGCATCCGCGGCGTGGAGACGGGCGGTTGCCCCCACACCGCCATCCGCGAGGACTGCTCGATCAACCGCGCCGCCGTGGCGGAGCTGGAGGCGGCGTTCCCCGATCTCGATCTGGTGCTGGTGGAGAGCGGCGGCGACAACCTGGCCGCCAGCTTCAGCCC
>Ga0079301_1001322_pt1 | contig 11471 bp, 7 predicted proteins | sample Wag4_2014_7_11_3_FD_74797 | JGI IMG/M metagenome (GOLD analysis project Ga0079301, IMG submission 74797) | Fresh water mixed with fracking chemicals microbial communities from Ohio, USA - Utica-2 Time Series FC 2014_7_11 | ecosystem: Engineered > Industrial production > Chemical products > Input...
GCCGCTGTCACCACCGCACCCGGCGAGCAGACTGGCAAGCAGTAAAATCGGGATAAGCCTTGGCATCCATTGCAACCTCATGGCGAGTCTCCTCTTTCGGGTTGATCATGGAAAATAATTTCCCATTTGATGCTGACAGACGCCTTACATTAGGCCGATAAATATCCCGTTTGAATAAAAAATTTTCGCCGCCAAGCTGGCCGCGAGCGAGGCTTTATGAAGGTCAAATCAGACCCCGAAAGGCCAGAGTTTCCGGGTGAAAAAAATATAGCGCGCCCCGCCCGGCTGCAGCAGGCTCGACACATGCGCACGCCAGGCGCGGGCGCGCGCCCCGGTGAGGTGATGGTGCTCGGCCAGGGCATGCAAGGCGGCGGCGTATTGACGGCGCAGCAGCCCTCGTGTGTCGGCCGGGAGCGGGAGTTTGAGGACGCGCTCAATCACTTGCGCCTGCGCGCCCAGATAGGCATTGGATTTTGACAGCGAGCCAGGCGTGTCGTGAATCAGGTGGCCGCGGTGGTCAATGAAACACAACCGGCGCGAAAGACACAGCTCGAAGGCGAGCAGCGTCCATTCAAAATGCTCGGGCAGCGCGCTGAAAAATGCGCGCCCGATGCGCTCGCTGCGATAGAGCGCGCCGCAGGAGGTGAGCCAGTTGTGCTGGGCGAGCTCATGTAGCGGGGTGGAGCGCGAGGCCCGGCCGCTGGGGGTCTGGCGTCCGGCATCGATGCGGTACCCCCGGCCCACCACTGCATCGATTGCAGCATCGCCCAACATCGGGGCGAGCCGCTGGTTGAGCGCGTCGGGCAGGAATTCATCATCATCATCCAGAAAGCAGAAAAACGGCGTGGCCACCGCATCGCGCCCGGCCAGCCGGGCCGCTTGCACACCCGGCGTGGCAAGACTCACGAAGGCGATGTCGGGGCACTCGCGCAGCTGCGCTTCCAGCGCCGGGTCGCGGCGTTGGCCATTGACGGCGAGAATGATGCGCGTGCCCGGCAGATGCTGCCCGCGCACACTGTCAATCGCGCGCAACAGCGCACGGCTGCGCGGAGCATCGAGTCGGGTGGGGATGATGACACTGATTGCGGGCTGCATCCGGGGATGATATTGATCACAGCATCCGCAGCCTGTTAAAAACTCGCCTCGCTTGCGTTAAATTCTGCGAGCCCCACGTTTTATCCCGACACCCATCCGGCACACGATCAACATGGCCACATACGCAATCGGCGACATCCAGGGTTGCCACGCTGAATTCCAGTCACTCCTTGCGCTCTGCGGTTTTGCTCCGAGCCGCGATCGCCTGTGGCTGGTGGGCGATCTCATCAACCGCGGGCCGGATTCGCTCAAGGTGCTGCGCGATGTGCGCGCACTGGGGGAGGCGGCGGTGACAGTGCTGGGCAATCATGATCTGCATCTTTTGATGCGCGCAGGCGGCTTTGGCCGCGCCAATGCGGAAGACACGCTGGATGAGGTGCTCGCCGCGCCCGATCGCGAGGTGTTGATCGACTGGCTGCGAAGCAGGCCGCTCATGCATATGGAGGCGGATTACGCCATGGTCCATGCCGGCTTGTTGCCGCAATGGTCGGTGGCGCAGGCGCAGGCCTTGGCCGAGGAGGTCTCAGCGGCGTTGCGGGCCGACAATTACCGCGAGTTTCTCGCCCAGATGTGGGGCAGCACACCCAACGCCTGGGCGGAGGATCTGCGCGGCTGGGATCGGCTGCGGGTAGTGGTCAACGCCATGACCCGGATGCGCTTTTGCACCGGGCAGGGGGTGATGGAATTTCACGCCAAGGGCCCCGCCCATCAGGCCCCGCAGGGCTTCATGCCGTGGTTTGCGGTGCCCACCAGAAAGAGCGTGACCCACACCGTGGTGTTCGGCCACTGGTCGGCGTTGGGGTTTGCGCAATCACCCGGCCTGGTGTCGCTGGATTCAGGGTGCCTATGGGGCGGCTCGCTCACGGCTTTCAGGCTGGAAGACCAGCGGGTGTTTCAATTGCCCTGCCCGGCGCGTCGAAACCCGTAGGGTGGATAACAAGTTGCCGACCCTACTGTGTTCATGCGTTTTCGGTGAGCCACCCGCGCTGACTTGAGGCGCTATGCGAATCGGTGGGCAGGTGGCGCAGGATGCGGGTTCGGGTGTTTTCAGCGAGCAGCCCGCGCGCGGTGTGGGCGGTGTCTACGGTGGGCAGGAAGTGTGCGGTGGCGACCAGATCATGGGCTTTGGCAATCTCGTAGAGCGAATGCATGATCGTGGTGTCGCCCACATAAACCGGCGCGCGCTGGTTGTAATGGATCGCCACGGGTTGCAGCGGTGCGCGCGCGTCGATCGCGCCTTCGATCAGCGCGCTGCGAAAGGGCAGCACCGTGTCGCCCCCGGTGGTGGTGCCTTCGGGAAACACCGCCACGCTGTGGCCTCGTTGGAGCTCATTCGCCACGGCATCCACGGCGGCCGCGGCGGCGCGGGGTTTGCCACGCTCAATAAAAAGCGTGCCGCTTCGCTTCACCAGCGGGCCGATCAGCGGCCAGTCTTTCACCTCGGATTTGCACACGAAGGTGGCTGGGGTGAGCGCGTGAATCACGAATACATCCAGCCACGAGATATGGTTTGCGGCGATGAAACACGCCTGACCCGGTTTGCCATGACTCACCACGCGCACACCCAGCATCCGCAAGAGTTGCTGCGACCATTTCATGCGCGCTGCCGCCACAGCCAAGGGCGGCTGTTTTGGAAGCACCCAAATGCACAGCGCAAGCCCCCAAACCAGATGCGCTGCCACGCGGGCGAGCCGCAAGCAGGCGATGAGCGGCCTCATGGCTTCACGCCGATTGCCCGACAAAATGCCGCGCATAGCGTGCTTCGATGCGTGACATCGGCAGCAGCATCAAAAGATCAGCGGTGTTGAAATCCGGATCCCACGCCGGCTCGGAGCAGACCCATGCGCCGGCCCGCAGATAGCCTTTGATGAGCGGCGGTGCGACCGCGTTGGCTTGTGGGCTGATGCGCTCGAGCGGGAAGGGGTGGCGGGGAAACACGCGGTATTCCAGCGGCGCCATCGCGCCCGGGTGGCGTGTTTCCAGCGTGGCGAAGACGCCCGCGGCATTATGCCCGCCATCGGCCATGCCTAAGCTCGCGCAGCCCATGAGATAGCTGTAATTGCGCTCGGTCATGTAACGCGCAAGGCCCGACCACAAGAGGCTGATGACCGCGCCATTGCGATAATCGGCGTCGATGCAGGAGCGACCCACTTCCACCAGCCGCCGGCGCAGATGTTGTAGTCGGGTGAGGTCGAATTCGTCTTCCGAGTAATAACTGCCCACCCGGCGCGCGGCCTCGGGCGAGAGGATGCGGTAGGTGCCGACGATGCGCTCTTCCTGCTCATCGCGCACGATGAGGTGTTCGCAGTAGGCGTCGTAGAGATCCTGGTCTACGCCGTGGGTGCGCGATTTGAGCCGCGCGCCCATTTCATCGGCGAACACGCGCCAACGCAGTTGTTGGGCTTCCTTGATTTCGCTTGGGGTGGCGGCAAGCCGCACCGATAAATCCCGCGCCCGATGGCGCCCCAGTGCCACGACTTCTTGCAACATGGCTTTTTCCTTTCGTCCGTTTGTGCAGAATGATTTTGGAAAGCCTGTGTTGCGCAAATATGACCGTGGGGTTGCAGTGGTGTTTCAAGGTGATGTGGGGGCGGCAGCCCAATGCTTTTTGCTTTGACTGGCGCGCTTCGTTTCGCGCCCCTCGCCCGCTTGCGGGAGAGGGGAGTCACTGCGGCAGGGCAGAGGTGCTAACCGAACCGCATCGGGCGGTAACCTGTGACTCAAGCGTATTGGCTCTTGGCTGCTCCGCGTGGGTAACGAGTTACCCACCCTGCCGTGTTCACGCGTTTTCAATCATGCTGCGGATAGGGGGTTACCAAGGCTTTTCGCAGAAGGCTTTTTCGTAGCGTTGGGCGATGTCTTCGCGGGCGGGGGTGTGATTTTGCCCGCCGCGGTGGGCGATCTTGATCGCGCCCATCACTGAAGCGAGCTGCCCGGTTTTTTGCCAACCCCAGCCTTGCGCCAGGCCATAGAGCAAACCGGCGCGATAGGCATCGCCGCAGCCGGTGGGGTCTTGCAGTGAATCGGGTTTGGCGGCGCGGATCTCAAGGCGGGCTCCGCCTGTGTAAATATGCGAGCCCTCGCCGCCGCGGGTGACGATGAGCGCATCAACTTTCGCGGCGAGTTGTTCGAGGCTCAACCCGGTGCGATCACACATGAGCTCGGCTTCATAGTCATTCACCGTGCAATAGCTCGCCAGCGAGAGGAATTGCGTGAGATCCTCGCCATCGAACATCGGCAGGCCCTGGCCGGGGTCGAAGATAAAGGGGATGCCTGCGTCATGAAACTGTCGGGCGTGTTGCATCATGCCGTCGCGCCCGTCGGGGGCGACGATACCAAACTGGATGCCCTCAGCCTCGCTCACTTGATTGGTGTGCGAGGCATTCATCGCGCCGGGGTGGAAGGCGGTGATCTGGTTATCGTCCAGATCGGTGGTGATGAAGGCCTGCGCGGTGAAGCTGCCGGGGATGCGGCGCACATGCCGGCGGTTGATTTTCAGCGCATCGAGCCGGGCAAGGTAAGGGTCGGCATCCTCGCCCACGGTGGCCATCACCTGCGGTTCGGCGCCCAGGAGCTTGAGGTTGTAGGCGATATTGCCTGCGCAGCCGCCGTATTCGCGGCGCATTTCGGGCACCAGGAAGGCCACATTCAGGATGTGCAGCTTGTCCGGCAGGATGTGGTTCTTGAAGCGGTCATGGAACACCATGATGGAGTCATATGCAATCGAGCCGCAAACGAGGATGGACATGATTTTGGGTGATGCCGGACAAGGTTGGAAAGCGGCGATTCTAGCACCCGCGCCGGGGGTCGGCGGGGCTCGTCTAAACGCCGAGAAAAAAGGCGGTTTTCACTCTGTGCTGCAGCGCAAAAAAATTGGTTGTGAGGGCTTTTTTTTGCCGGTATAGTCAGCTCAGAGTGCCGACGCTTTGTCAGGCTGCCCCAATCATCCGCGCCAATGTGCTAGAGCGAGCCGGTGTGCCTGTGCACCCCGGCTTTTTTGACCTGTGCATCACCTCCCCGCGGGGTGTCCGGGGTTAGGATGGGGCTGCATCGAAGTGATTCGGTGGTGACGCAATCGGAATGCTTGCCCGGCGCCCGGCGCGCCAAGGAGTGCCCAGATGTCGCAACACCCACCACACCTGTCTCCTCTGCCCTCGACGCAGGATGCCAACGGCACACCTACAGCCCAGGGGCTCTATGACCCCGCCTTCGAGCACGATGCCTGCGGCGTGGGTTTCGTGGCGAACATCAAGAATGTGAAAAGCCACGAGATCGTGGCCCAGGGCTTGCAAATTCTCGAAAACCTCGTGCATCGCGGGGCCACCGGCTATGACCCCCTGTTGGGCGATGGTGCGGGCATCCTCATCCAGATGCCGGATGAATTCCTGCGCGCCGAGGCCGCCAAGATCGGCATCCCGCTGCCGGCGGCGGGCTTTTATGCCTGCGGTGCGGTGTTCCTGCCCCAATCTCAAAACGGCCGGCTGGCGTGCGAGTCGGTGGTGGCGCGGATTGTGTTCGAGGAAGGTCAGCAATTTCTGGGTTGGCGAAATGTGCCGCGCAACAGCTCGGGCCTGGCCTCAGCCGCGAAGGCGATCGAGCCGGTGATGCGGCAGGTATTCATCGGCCGCGGCGCGAATTGCGAAACTCAGGAGGCGTTTGAACGCAAACTCTTCGTGATTCGCAAGCGGGTCGAACACGCGGTGCGCGCTTTGAAGCTCGATGACGGCAAGCAGTTCTACATCCCGTCGCTGTCGTCACGCACGCTGATTTATAAAGGCATGTTGCTCGCCGAGCAGGTGGGGGAGTATTACCTCGATCTGCTGGATAAGCGCGTGGTGTCGGCGCTCTCGCTGGTGCATCAGCGTTTTTCCACCAACACCTTCCCGACCTGGGATCTTGCGCACCCGTTCCGCATGATCGCGCACAACGGCGAGATCAACACCCTGCGCGGCAATATCAACTGGATGGCAGCGCGTCAAAAAGCCATGGCCTCGAATTGGCTGGGCGAGGATCTCGACAAGCTCTGGCCGCTCATCATGCCGGGGCAATCGGATTCCGCGTCTTTTGACAATGCGCTGGAATTGCTGGTGATGGGCGGCTATGCGCTGCCGCACGCCATGATGATGCTGATCCCGGAAGCCTGGGCGGGCAACCCGCTGATGGATGAGCAGCGCCGCGCGTTTTATGAATACCACGCCGCGCTGATGGAGCCCTGGGACGGCCCCGCCGCCATGGCCTTCACCGATGGCCGCATGATCGGCGCCACGCTTGACCGCAATGGCCTGCGCCCGGCGCGCTATATCGTCACCGATGACGACACCGTGATCATGGCCTCCGAAATGGGCGTGCTGCCGGTGGATGAGGCGCGCATCGTCAAGAAATGGCGCCTGCAGCCGGGCAAGATGTTCCTCATCGATCTGGAGGCCGGGCGCATTGTTGATGACGCCGAGCTAAAACTCACGCTCTCCACCGCCAAGCCGTATCGCACATGGATTGAGCAGTCGCGTTATTTCCTCTCCGATCTGCCGGGGCAGCCAGACCCGAGCGCGCTCCAAGAATCGCTGCTCGACACCCAGCAGGCCTTTGGTTACACGCAGGAAGATATCAAGTTCATCCTCGCGCCCATGGCCGCCACCGGCGAAGAGTCGATTGGCTCGATGGGCAATGACGCCGCGCTGCCGGTGCTCTCGCATAAACTCAAGCCGCTCTACACCTACTTCAAGCAGCTCTTCGCGCAGGTGACCAACCCGCCGATCGACCCGATTCGCGAAGAGATCGTGATGTCGCTCACCTCCTTCATCGGGCCGCGGCCGAATCTGCTTGGGGTGGATGACACCACGCCCGCGCCGCGGCTGGAGGTGACCCAGCCGGTGTTGAGCCTGGATGATCTCGCCCGGCTGCAGGGCATCGACAAAGCCACCGAGGGTAAATTCCGCGCACTCACCCTCGACATCACCTGCCCGGCGGCAGACGGCGTGACCGGCATGGAGGATGCGCTTGATGCGCTGGCAAGCCGCGCTGTGGCATCGGTGTCGCAAGGCTTCAACATCCTGATTCTGTCCGACCGTGCGGTGAGCCGCGAGCGGGTGGCAATTCCGGCGCTGATGGCGGTGGCGCGGGTGCATCATCATCTGGTGCGACAAGGCCTGCGCACCAGCACCGGGCTGGTGGTCGATACCGGCTCTGCGCGTGAAGTGCATCACTTCGCGCTGTTGGCAGGCTATGGCGCGGAAGCCATCTGCCCGTGGCTCGCGTTCGAGAGCATGGCCGCGATGGGGGCTGATCTTCCTGCGAAGGAGGCTTCCAAGGACGCCGCCAAGCGCTACATCAAAGCCCTCAACAAGGGGCTTCTGAAGGTGATGTCCAAGATGGGCATCTCGACCTACCAGTCCTATTGCGGCGCGCAGATTTTCGAGGCGGTGGGCTTGAATGCCGCTTTTCTGCAGCAGTATTTCCCCGGCACCGCCGGGCGCATCGAAGGTGTGGGCTTCAATGAGATCGCCCAAGAGGCGCTCGCCACCCACGCAGCGGCCTTCGGCGCTGACCCGGTGCTCGCCCATGCGCTCGATGCTGGCGGCGAATATGCCTATCGCGTACGCGGTGAAGATCACCTGTGGACACCCGATTCGATCGCCAAGCTGCAGCACGCGGTGCGCTCGGGCAAATTCGACACCTACAAGGAATACGCCCGCCTCATCAATGACCAGGGCACGCGCATGCTCACGCTGCGCGGATTGTTTGATATCCGCCCCGCCGGCCCGCCGGTGGCGCTGGAAGATGTCGAGCCGGCGAGCGAGATCGTCAAACGCTTTGCCACCGGCGCCATGTCGCTGGGGTCGATCTCCACCGAAGCCCATGCCGTGTTGGCGATTGCCATGAACCGCATCGGCGGCAAATCCAACACCGGCGAAGGCGGCGAAGACCCGGCCCGCTATGCCCCGGTGGCCGAGGACACCACACTGCGCGCCATGCTGGGCGACATCGCCGTGGCCGCGGATGGCATCAAGGTGAAAAAGGGCGACACGCTGCGCTCGCGCATCAAGCAGGTGGCCTCGGCGCGCTTTGGCGTCACGGCGGAATATCTCGCCTCGGCCGACCAGATCCAGATCAAGATGGCGCAAGGCGCCAAGCCCGGCGAAGGCGGCCAGCTGCCCGGCCACAAGGTCTCGGAATACATCGCGCGGCTGCGTTTTTCCGTGCCCGGTGTGGGGCTGATTTCGCCCCCGCCGCACCATGACATCTATTCGATCGAAGACCTCGCGCAGCTGATTCACGATCTTAAAAACGCCAACCCCAAGGCCTCGATTTCCGTGAAGCTGGTGTCCGAGGCCGGGGTGGGCACGGTGGCCGCCGGGGTGTCCAAGGCCAAGGCTGATCATGTCACCATCTCCGGCCATGACGGCGGCACGGGCGCTTCGCCCATTTCCTCCATCAAAAATGCCGGCACGCCATGGGAGCTGGGGCTTGCGGAAACCCAGCAAACGCTGGTGTTGAACCGCCTGCGCGGGCGGATTGCGGTGCAGGTTGACGGCCAGCTCAAAACCGGGCGCGATGTGCTGATCGGCGCGCTGCTGGGCGCGGATGAATTCGGCTTCGCCACCGCGCCGCTGGTGGCTGAAGGCTGCATCATGATGAGGAAATGCCACCTCAACACCTGCCCCGTGGGCGTGGCCACGCAAGACCCTGAACTGCGCAAGAAATTCACCGGCCAGCCCGAGCATGTGATCAATTATTTCTTCTTCGTGGCGGAAGAAGTGCGCGAGCTGATGGCCACGATGGGCGTGTTCAAATTCAATGATCTCATTGGCCGCGCGGATCTTCTCGACAAGCGCGCCGCGATTGATCACTGGAAGGCGAAGGGGCTCGATTTCTCGCGGATTTTTTACTCGCCCCCCACGCCGGCCGATGTGGCCCGCCGCCATGTGGAAGAGCAGGACCACAACCTTCGCAGCGTGCTGGATCACCGCCTGATCGCGCTCGCTGAGCCCGCGCTCGCCAGCAAGACAGCGGTGGTGACCGACGCCGACATCCGCAGTTCCAACCGCACCTGCGGCACGCTGCTCTCGCATGAAGTCGTCAAGCGCTACGGCCACGCCGGGCTGCCGGATGACACCATCCGGGTGCGGCTCACCGGCACTGCGGGGCAGTCGCTCGGCGCGTTCCTCGCCCATGGCATCACGCTTGAGCTCACGGGGCAGGCGAATGACTATGTGGGCAAGGGGCTCTCCGGCGGTCGGGTGGTGGTCAAGCCCTCGCCCGCCTTCCGCGGCCGGCCTGAAGCCAACATCATCGTGGGCAACACCGTGCTCTATGGCGCGATTTCGGGTGAGGCGTATTTCTGCGGCGTGGCGGGTGAGCGCTTCGCGGTGCGCAACTCGGGCGCCTCGGCGGTGGTCGAGGGGCTGGGGGATCACGGCTGCGAATACATGACTGGCGGCACCGTGGTGGTGTTGGGCCAGACCGGGCGCAATTTTGCCGCCGGCATGTCAGGCGGCATCGCCTATGTGCTGGATGAAGATGGCAGCTTCGCCAAACGCTGCAATCTCGCCATGGTCGAGCTCGAGCCCTTGCCGGCGGAAATCGCGCTCTCCGAAACTGGCGAGCTGGAAGGCCACGGCCGGGTGAAGGTGGACCACCTCAACATGGCCGATGACGACATCATCCGCGCCCTGGTGGGCAAGCATCTCGCCTGCACCGGCTCGGAGCGCGCCCGGCGCATTCTGGAAAACTGGGCGCATTACCGCAGCCGCTTCGTCAAGGTCATGCCCACTGAATATCGGCGCGTGCTGGACACCTTCGCCTCAACCGCAAAAACACCGGAGCTTGTGTGATGGGAAAGACAACCGGCTTTATGGAGCTCGAGCGCTTGGCCGAGCCTGCTTTGCCCGTGGCCGAGCGGCTGGGCAATTACAAGGAATTCGTGCTGCATCTATCCGACAGCGACGCCGCCCAACAAGGCGCGCGCTGCATGGATTGCGGCATCCCCTTTTGCAACACCGGCTGCCCGGTCAATAACATCATCCCGGACTGGAATGACCTGGTGTATCGCAACCGCTGGCGCGAGGCGCTGGAGGTGCTGCACTCCACCAACAACTTCCCGGAATTCACCGGCCGCATCTGCCCCGCGCCCTGCGAGGCGGCCTGCACGCTCAATATCAACACCGACCCGGTGGGCATCAAATCCATCGAACACGCGATCATCGACAAAGGCTGGGAATCGGGTTGGGTGGTGCCGCAGCCACCCGCCCTCAAGACCGGCAAGCGGGTGGCGGTGGTGGGCTCGGGCCCGGCGGGGCTCGCGGCCGCGCAGCAACTGGCGCGCGCCGGGCATGATGTCACCGTGTTTGAAAAGAGCGACCGCATCGGCGGGCTGCTGCGCTATGGCATCCCGGATTTCAAGCTGGAAAAAACCCACATCGACCGGCGCATCGCGCAGATGGAAGCCGAGGGCGTGAGCTTTCGAACGAACGTGAATGTGGGCGTGGATGTGATGCCCACTGAGCTCACCCGCGAATTCGACGCAGTGGTGCTCTCAGGCGGCGCGGAAAACCCGCGGCCCCTGCCGGTGCCCGGGCGCGAGTTCCCCGGTGTGCATTACGCGATGGAGTTTTTGCCCCAGCAAAACAAAGTGGTGGCGGGCGATAAATTGAAAGGCCAACTCTTGGCCAAGGGCAAGCATGTGGTGGTGATCGGCGGCGGCGACACCGGCTCGGATTGCGTGGGCACTTCCAACCGCCAGGGCGCGGCCAGTGTGGTGCAATTTGAGCTCTTGCCCCAGCCGCCGCAGGCTGAGGATAAGCCGCTCACCTGGCCCTATTGGCCGATCAAGCTGCGCACCTCCAGCAGCCATGAAGAAGGCTGCGAGCGCGATTGGGCGGTGGCGACCAAGGCGTTCCTTACCGATGAAAAGGGCCGGCTGCGGGCGGTCAAGGCGGTGCGCCTCATCTGGACTAACGGCGCGATGCACGAGCTCGCCGGCAGTGAGTTTGAAATCAAGGCGGATTTGGTGTTGCTGGCGATGGGGTTCATGGGCCCGCAGGCGAAGGTGCTCGATGCTTTCGGCGTGGAAAAAGACGCCCGAGGTAACGCTCGCGCCACCACCGATGGGGTGGGGTGTTATGCGACCAATGTGTCCAAGGTGTTTGCAGCGGGCGACATGCGACGCGGGCAGTCGCTGGTGGTGTGGGCGATTCGTGAAGGCCGCCAGTGTGCGCGTGAGGTGGATGCGTTTTTGATGGGGGTGAGTACGTTGCCACGGTGAGGGGTGGGAGGTGTTTTGTCTGCTGTTTTGTTTTCTCGCGATGTCGTGCTTGGTGCCGACTCGACGAGCGTTGAGGGCGGTTGGCCGGGACGGACTCCCGGCCAACCGCCCTCAA
>Ga0079301_1001323_pt1 | contig 11464 bp, 10 predicted proteins | sample Wag4_2014_7_11_3_FD_74797 | JGI IMG/M metagenome (GOLD analysis project Ga0079301, IMG submission 74797) | Fresh water mixed with fracking chemicals microbial communities from Ohio, USA - Utica-2 Time Series FC 2014_7_11 | ecosystem: Engineered > Industrial production > Chemical products > Input...
GTGGTGCCTCTCAAAAGAAAATGGATATCAACTGATAAGACCAGATAACAGCAGCGGGACTATCTTTTAGGTGATGGCATCAATCCATTCCTTTGGTTGAGAGCAGATGAGCCGAGTGTAATCAACCGAACCAAAACATGTGGCGTGGCAAGCTTGTCAAAAAGAAAGGGACGATCCGAAAATCGTCCCTTATTTATTTGGCAAAGCAAGCCGCCGTTTTCTCGTTTAGTTCAGCTAGTCATCTAATGCTTTTCTCAACCCCGCAGCCAATCGCGCCACCCCAATTTCAATCGCCTGTTCGCTGGCGTGGCTAAAGTTCAAACGCAGATGACCAAGCTCGACTTGGTTTTCTGGATAAAACGCCTCACCCGGCATCACGGCCAAGCCTTGTTTCAACCAATCGGGCAGTAATAGGCGGGTGTCTAAACGCTCTTTTAACGTCAGCCAAAAGAACAAACCACCAGCAGGACATTGCCAATCGGCGATGTCTGACAACTCAGCTTGGAGTGCGCGTTGCATCACATCACGTTTTTGCCGGTAGTGTTGTTGTAGGGTGTGCAAATGGCTTTGATAGCTGTCCGAACTCACCGCCTGCAACACCAAATATTGCCCAAGGCGGCTGCTGTGTAAGTCGGCGGCTTGTTTTAAGCGCAGCAAATGTGGAAATAAGTCGGGCGAGGCAATTAAAAAGCCAATCCGCAGGCCGGGGGCAAGGGTTTTCGAGAATGTCCCAAGATACACCCAGCTATCGTCGGCGGTCATCTGGGCACACAAGGGCCGTCTTTCGACTTCGTCATACACCAAATCACGATAGGGATCGTCTTCAATCAACGGCACCCGCGCCGCTTGTAAGGCCTGCACCACCTGTTGCCGATGTTCGGCATCGTAACAACTGGCGGCAGGGTTTTGGAAAGTCGGGATTAAATAGGTAAAGGCTGGCTGTTGTTGTAATGCCTGTTGTAAGCGTGGCAAGTCGATACCCGTCGGCGACAGCGGAATCCCCGTGATATCTGCACCAAAAAATTCAAAGCATTGCAACGCCGCCAGATAAGTGGGCGACTCGGTGATAATGGGGGTGTGGGGGTCGATAAACAGCTTGGAGACCAGATCAATCCCTTGTTGCGAACCGGACAAAATCAGCACTTGCTGTGCCTGACAGTCAATGCCCAGTTGTTGCCGTGCATAGTTAGCAACATATTCGCGCAATGCCGGTTCGCCTTCGCTGGGGCCATATTGCGCCAGTTGTTTGGGCAAGGGTGATTCCGATTCATGCCAGAACAACAAAGCCGGATCGGGCAAGCCACCGGCGAAGGAAATCACGTCTGGCTGTTGTGCGGCAGCCAAAATATCGCGGATTAAAGAAGATTTGAGTTGTGCAACTCGTTGAGAAAACGCCATCATCTCACCTTTTACGTCAACATAATTGACGTAATAATGCGGATAATCGAAAAAGAAAGTCAATATGCTTGACCAAAATTCACCCTCTCACCCCAACCAGCCCGACGAGGCAATTGAACTGTTTTTTTATGCTTTTAGAAATTTTACCGCGAGAGCAGATGAGATATTGGCAGAATATGGCCTGCAACGAGTTCATCACCGCATTTTATTTTTTATCGGTCGTTATCCACAGCTCACGATTCAACAGCTGTTATCGATTTTGGCAGTCAGTAAACAAGCGTTGCACGCGCCTTTGCGCCAGCTCACCGAACAAGGCTATATCCTCAGTACTGCCGCTGAGCACGACCGCCGTAGCAAACAACTCACCCTCAGCCCACAAGGCCAAACCCTCCTTGCCCGTCTTAGCGCAGAACAACGAACATTATTAGAAAGTGTGTTTGATAGTGTGGGAACAGAGGGGGAAATGATCTGGAAAGACATCATGCGGCGGGTAGCGGGGTATCATTAGCTCGACTCTTCCCCGACAGACATAAAAAAAGGCACATTACCATGTGCCTTTTCCAAAAGACTTCTCTGATTTAAGACCGCCGCAACGACACCACCGCCACCGCCGCCAAAATCAACACCGCCGCCAACCCCTCTTGCCAGCCCGGTTGCTCACCCAACAACAACGCCCCACCCACCACCCCAATCAACGGTGTAATCAACGATGACAAAGACGACACCGCCACTGGCACCATCATCACAATCCGATTCCACGCCCAATAGCAAAACATAAACGCCACTGTCACGTTATACACCATCCCCAACGCCGGCCATAACGAAGGCCAACGCAGGCTGTCCACCTCGAAGCACAACGCCCCCAACAACATCGGCGCACTGCCTAACAACATCATCCAACCGGTTAACACCGTTGTATTCACCGGCAACACAAACCGCTTCATCAACACCACACCCAATGCCCAACTCCACGCCGCCCCGACCATACACAACACACCCGTTGGCGCCTGCAACAAGGTCTGGACACTCCCCCCCATCAACACAAACACCCCACTCAAACCCAATAACAAAGCTAACAACAAACGCAGGGTCAAGGGTTCACGCAAAATCCACACCGATAACAACACACTCCACAACGGCATGGTGTAGCCCAACAACGCAGCACGTCCAGATGGCAACAACGCCACGCCATAAATCGCTAACGCATTCCATCCAATAATATTAAACAGCGTTAGCCATCCCAGCTGCCGCCAATACTGAGAGGGAATCGCCAACGATTGCTGCCGCCGCGCCAGCGCCAACACCCCTAAACCGCCCAATAACAAACAACTGCCACGAAAAAACAGTGGTGGAATGTCTTGCAAGACAATTTTCATCACCGGCCAATTTAGCCCCCAACCCAATGCCAATGCGGCGAGCAACAACAATCCCTGTGGCGGAAGGCCAGCAGATTTTTGCGACATCGTCTTATTCCCACTCAAGCAAAGACAAGCAGTCTACGCCGAGTTGAAACAAAAAAATATCTTGGCCTAGCTGTCAATTTGTGAGGTTAATTCGGCAATCAGATTGAGTTCAGTGTTTAATTCTTTCGACAGCTGCTGACGATCTTGCTGATTCATCGCTGCTTTTAACAAAGCGGCCAACGCTTTTAACCTTTGCGTGGCTTCGGCAACCAACTGGCGGAATTGTTGATCGAGGGCTTTTTCTTGCTGATTAGCAGCATCCCCATACGACACCGTCACTCGAGGGGTATCCGCCTCGGCTGGATCAGCTTCTTCTGCCGCCGCGCCAGTCTCGGTCTGTGTTTTATCCACCGCTTCTGCCTTATCCACCGCTTGATTTGCCGCACTCAAAGCGGCTTCGGGTGTGGCAGTATTGGCTGTAGCAGCATTCTGCCCTGTTTGCGCCTCTTGTCCACCACTCACGCTGACCTGCAATGAAGGACTCTCCCCTCCACCTGCCGAAGCATATTGCTGCACAGCACCGCGCAACTGCTGTGCGATGTCTTTTAACTGTGCCGCCAATGCTTTCGCCGCTGCCGGTGGCAAACCAACGGCCAGTTTTTGCAACATCTCTAAACGCTGTTTTAACTCTGCCACCCGCGCCATCGCACGCGATTTTTCTTCTTGTCGCTGTTGTGCCAATAACTGTTTCTTTTGCTCATCAATTTCTTCGAGCGCTGCACGCAGTTTTTGCAAAGCCTGTTGCGATACCGACACTTTTTCTTGTGCTATCGCTTCTGCTAGATGGCTCTGGCGTGGTGTCGAACGAGACACACGCTCATCACTCGCCGGTGTCACCACCACCCGCGAAGACAATAAAGAAGGGGCAATCCTCATGATTATGACCTCCACAAAAGCCTATTATCGACTGCCCCATCGCAAAACTGATCGGTAATTAACAGTATTGTTTACGCAGTGCTACCTTATTTAATTTGCCTACGCTGGTATGTTCTAACGTATCGACAAAACGAATTTCATCCGGAACAGCCCACTTGGACAAATGACCAGCCTCAACCACTTGCAACAAATACGTACGTAAAACGTCTACTGTACATATCTGCTTGGGTTTCAATACCACTAAGGCCATAGGTCGCTCTCCCCATTTAGCATCAGGCACCGCTACCACCGCCACTTCACTGACAGCAGGATGTTCCGAGATACGGGATTCTAGTTCTAGGGAAGAGATCCACTCGCCACCTGTCTTAATCACATCTTTTAAACGATCAGTAATCCGTAGCGAACCACGCACATCCATCACACCAATATCATTGGTATGCAGGTATCCCCCTGCCCATAAATCAGCACTAGCCTCAATATTTTTGTAATAACCCTGTGTCAGCCAAGGACTACGCACAACTACTTCGCCAGGTGTTTTGTCGTCTTGAATAACCGACTGCATTTCTGGACTTACCACACGCAAATCAACAAGAGGAATCGTTTGACCCGTTCGAGCACGCAGAGGAACCTGTTTTTCTGCTGATAACGCTAATTCTGCAGAACTCAAATGTGCCAAGGTTAGGATTGGGCAAGTTTCAGACATCCCATAACCCGTAAAAACATCCATCCCAAAACGAGCCGCCTCTACCGCCAAACCTGAAGGCAAAGCCGATCCACCAATCACCATTTTTAAGCCACGCAGACGTGTCGTGCGTTCAGCAAGCGGATTTTTCAACAACATATGCAAAATAGTCGGCACACATTGTGAGAAAGTCACATGCTCTTGTTCAATCAAATGTAATAAGTGATCTGCTAAATAACGTCCGGGATAAACCTGTTTGATACCTAATAGCGTGGCAACATACGGTAATCCCCACGCATGAACATGGAACATGGGAGTAATTGGCATATAGACATCTTCTCTATGCAAGCGCCCATGTGCTGCGGCACTTCCCAACGCCAATGCGCTGCTTAAGGTGTGTAAGACTAACTGTCGATGTGAGAAATAAACACCTTTTGGCAGTCCTGTTGTGCCAGTGGTATAAAATAAAGTCGCGCGTGTATTCTCATCGAAATCAGGGAAAATAAAGCATTTTCCAGCATATTCGGCTAATAGTGCCTCATATTCTCCTGCCCACGGTAAGCTAGATTGACAAGCACCGCCTTCGTCGTCTAGCAAAATAAACGTTTTTACCGACGTGAGTTGGGCCGCAATATGTTCAATCACCGGTAAGAACTCTCGATTAAGCAACAACACTTTTGGTTCTGCATGATTCAGTGTGTACAACACCTGATCAGAAGCAAGACGCACATTGACATTGAATAGTGTCGCACCCAACGATGGCACTGCAAAATAGCATTCTAAATAACGATGGCTATCCCAATCCATCACTGCAACCGTGTCCCCCATCACCACCCCTTGTGCGCTTAACATTAAAGCAAGTTGCTGAATACGCTGCCAAGTCTGTTGATAGGTATGGCGGGTGGTGCCACGATAGACAATTTCTTGTGCCGCAGTTTGTTGTAATGGAGTGTGCCAAAGTTGTTTGAGTAACAGTGGATACGTGTAAGCAGTCATGATTTTCCTTGAGCAGGGTTAGAAAGTATGGTTGATACCGACCATCAATGTACGGGGGTCAGCGCCTTTGCCAGCAACACGTCCGACCGTGCTGTCGTTTAAGTTAGCCGTCGACACAAAGGTGTATGCCGCATTGCTGTCATTCAGGATACGAGCATATTCTGCAAACAGTAGCGTACGTTTTGACAACGAGTAGCTACCAATTAGGCTGATAAAGCGGGCACCTGTGTCCTGTGTGGTCGCACCACCACTGACATGACTCTCAACATCATCGGCCTGCCCAAGATGGACTCCCATATAAGCAGCAGGGCTGAAGGTTTGGCCAAGATGAACGCCATAAGCATTTCGACTGACTTTCCCTTCGGGAAACCGCGTTTCTAGGCGTTCAAAACCAACACCTAACACGGTACCTGAGCCAAAGTGATACATCGCCACCGCTTTCACGGCTCGCGAACGTGTCCCCTCAACTGTCATCGACGGTGGATAATGGGTATAACCGCTACCCAGAAAACCATTGCTATCACGACTTTCCAACCACACAACGTTAGCAGCTAACTTAGCGTCTTTATAATCAAGCTCGCCCTGTACTGCCCAAGGATCACTTTGGCTTACCCCCTGTTTTTCTGCGGTGGAGAAACTGAGGGTACTCGATACCCCATACCAACTCGGCGTCTCATAACGCAAAACATTTGGGGCTCGACCGCCAGTTAGCGGTGCAGTAGGACGATCTGCGCGTGGTGCATACCCACCGAACGTCCCAAATAAGGAAAGAATAGAACCAGCAATACCGGTGCTGATAATCCGCCGATCCATACCAGGGATATGCGACGTCCAATAGATGTCGTGTCTCCCTGCTAGCAAACGGCCCCATTGTCCCTTTAATCCAACATAGCTGTTGCGATTGGCAAAGCCACATTGACGACATTCATCTGGATTAATGTCCTGTTCAACTTGCCAAATCGCACTCAATCCATGCCCTAAATCTTCGCTTCCACGAAAGCCCATATAAGATAGATTGCTGGTCACACGCTGCATTGATTCGATATCACGACCGTCTTTTGCACCTTTGGCAGCAATGGTTTCAAATGCCAAATTGATCTTGCCGTATAACTGAACGTCTGCTTGTACCCACGTAGGAAATAATCCAGCGCTAAGCCAAATCACTGGCCATGTTTTCTTCATCATTTCTCCTGAATTTATCGTTATATCACCGTGATACGGTGTTCAGGCTATCGCAAAAAACAGGCCAGCTTTTCAAGTGTTTGTTTTAATTCAAAAAATAGATATGCTTAAGCGTCTTTTGTCTCTAACAAAGACAAGAAAAATATCAAAAAAACATAACACGTTGAATATTAAAGTTTATTTAAATTCTACAAACGGAGACAAACTATCTCTTTTATGAGACTACAGAGAAGGGGAAGATGACGTGATTTGATGATATTGGATTTTTTTATATAACGTGGCACGTCCAATCCCAAGTTGTTTTGCCGCAGCAAAAACATTGCCCCGATGAGTTGCCAACGCATCACAAATGACCCGCCGTTCACATTCAGCCAGTTGTTGTTGTAGAGTCAGAGAAACGGTAGTGGGAGAAATCGAGTCAGAAGCTTGGGGTAGCACTGTTTGTAACTCATTCACACCGAGAGTTAACGTATCAAACAAGGTCACAGCTTGCTCCAACACATTCCATAGCTCACGCAGATTGCCCGGCCAATCATAGCGTGTTAGCCATGCTAAACCTTGTGGATCAATGTCGCGTGGGACTTCTCCTGTGTGATCAGCAATACGTGCCAAGATGTGCTCACAAAGCGCAGGCAGATCTTCTCGACGTTGTCGTAGGGGAGGTAAAGTCAGAGGTAAGACGTTCAAACGGTAATATAGATCGGCACGAAATTGTCCATTGTGTACCATCGTTACCAAATCTCGACTGGTTGCTGTGATAATACGCACATCAATGTGTTGAACCTGATTCGACCCTAAGGCCTCAAACTCCTTTTCTTGTAAAACTCGCAAGAGTTTAGCTTGAAGGGATAAGGGCAAATCGCCAATTTCATCCAAAAACAAGCTTCCGCCCTCTGCAAGCTTAATTTTTCCTTCGCGACCACGCCGGTCAGCGCCAGTATAGGCACCTCCTACAGCCCCAAACAATTCGCTCTCTAATAAAGTTTCAGGAATCGCCGCTACATTAAGCGCGACGAATGGCCCAGCTGAACGTGCACTTTCAGTATGAATCGCATGAGCAAATAATTCTTTACCTGTTCCTGTTTCACCTAATAGCAAAACAGCCCCTTGCCCCCGAGCAACACGCCGTGCCCGACGTTTCGTTTCTTGCATCACTGCTCCATGACCAATGATGTCAGAGAGCGAATATTTAGTAGCTCGACTCCGAGTTAAAGCCTGTCTCACCGACGCTAACTCAGCCTCTAGACGTCTAAACTTAGCTAACAATGGTTTCAAATGTTGACGGGTTTCATACAAAGCAAAACCAATCGCACCGACAATTCGTCCTCTTTCATCTTTGACTGGTACCCGTGAAATAATGAATGAACGCTCACCTACCGTAAAAATATCGAGTAATACGGGTTCACCAGTGGCTAAGACCTCTGGCATCCTAGTATGAGGGGTGAGTTCGGCAATCGGACGACCCAACACTTGCTGCAGCGGCAAAGCCAACGCCTCAAGGTAGGTTTCATTAATCCAAATAACCTGTCCCTGACAATCAACAGCAATCGCACCTTCGCAACGTTCTGCTAACCACGAAGCCAATGAAGAAGCAATTTGTTGTCGCCAAATCGATAAGTCGGCAGGAAACGCCATGTGATTTTTTTCCATGTGCTGACGATATAACAACTCACCCCTTGGCACAAACCATCCTCTAAGCGGAAATGATAAGATGCCGCCTCTTTCTTTTGTCACGAGGTGTCTGTGCTGATTCATCCTCAATTTGATCCTATCGCCGTGAGCCTTGGCCCACTTGCCATTCGTTGGTACGGGCTGATGTATCTGGTGGGTTTTGTGCTGTTCATTGTGTTGGGCAGTGTGCGGATTAAACGCGGTTACAGCGTCTTTACCCGACCGATGCTAGACGACCTGTTGTTCTATGGCATTCTCGGCGTCATTCTTGGCGGTCGTCTTGGCTATGTTGTGTTCTACAAGCCGGCGGAATATCTTGCCGACCCGCTATCCATTCTCAAAGTCTGGGAAGGTGGCATGGCGTTTCATGGTGGCTTTTTGGGGGTGTTGGTGGCGATGGCGTTGTGTGCGCGCAAATATCGCCTCAGCTTTCTCCAAGTCACCGACTTTATTGCACCACTGGTACCGCTTGGACTGGCCACAGGGCGGATTGGTAATTTCATCAATGGCGAATTGTGGGGACGGGTTACCACACCCGACTCAGCATGGGCAATGGTCTTTCCACAGGCCTATCACGAAGACTTACGCACCGCCATGCACAACCCAACGCTGATCGAGTGGATGAGCCAATATGGCGGCTTGCCCCGTCATCCCTCACAGCTCTATCAATTCGCCCTCGAAGGCGTGTTGTTATTCCTGATTTTGTGGGGCTATTCCAATCGACCCAAACCGGTTGGCTGCGTCTCGGCGTTATTCTTAATCGGCTATGGCAGCTTCCGTTTTATCGCCGAATTTGCGCGCGAGCCGGATGATTTTCTCGGTTTGTTGGCAATGAATTTGTCGATGGGACAATGGTTGTCGTTACCCATGATTGTGATTGGTGCCGTGTTGTGGGGAGTCAGTAGCCGACGCCCTCGGTATTAAGCACAATTGCGCTGTGCGCGGGCAAGCAGGCATCGGGTACAATCCTTTGCTTTCTTGCCCGTTTTTTTGGTCTTGCATGCTCAGCTATCGTCACGCTTTCCACGCCGGCAACCACGCCGATGTGCTCAAACACACTATCCAACTGGCTTTGTTGGACTATCTCAAACAAAAAGACAAACCATTTTGGGTGGTGGATACCCACGCTGGTGCCGGTGGCTATGTCTTAGACTCTGACTTTGCCTTAAAAACGGCGGAATGGCGGGATGGCATTGCCCGTTTATGGTCACGTCAAGACCTGCCGCCGCTGTTAGCAAATTATGTGGATCTGGTGAAAAACCTACATGGTGATGACGAGCTACGCTATTACCCGGGTTCACCTTGGTTTTCATTACAAGCCGCACGCGACAGCGAACACCTGCGCTTATTCGAGTTACATCCAACAGATTTCCCCCTGCTGGCACAAAACATCTGCGACCCTCGCGTGCGTAGCGAACAGAAAGATGGGTTTGCTGGATTAAAAGCGGTACTCCCTCCGCCACCACGACGCGCCTTGGTGCTGATCGACCCACCCTATGAAGATAAAAAAGACTATCAGCGGGTGGTCAGTTCGCTACAAGACGCGCTCAAACGATTTGCCAATGGGGTGTATGCGGTGTGGTATCCCTGTTTGCAGCGATTTGATGCCCGCGATTTACCAGAACAACTCAAACAGCTCCCCGTAAAAAGCTGGTTGCGCGCTGAATTGCATGTGCAAAGTCCGGCCAGCGATGGTTTTGGGATGCACGGTAGCGGTATGTTTATCCTCAATCCGCCGTGGACACTGGCACAACAGCTCGCAGATACCTTGCCTTATCTTGTTCAGCACTTGGGACAAGACTCTGGCGCCCGATTTGTGTTGGAACAGCAAAGCGCATAGGACACGTTATGTTAGTGCTTGGAATTGAATCATCTTGTGATGAAACTGGCGTGGCTTTATACGATACCGAACACGGTTTACTGAGCCATGCGCTACATACACAAATGGCGATGCACGCAGAATATGGCGGCGTGGTGCCAGAATTGGCCAGCCGCGATCACATTCGCCGTGTGTTGCCTTTAACGCGGGAATGTCTGCAACAGGCGCAAAAAACCCTAGCAGACCTCGACGCGATCGCCTACACCGCTGGCCCGGGTTTAGGGGGGGCGCTGTTGGTCGGTTCGGCTATCGCCAATGGTTTAGCGTTTGGCCTTGATATTCCAGTGATTGCAGTGCATCACCTCGAAGGCCATCTCTTATCGCCGATGCTGGCCGATCCTCGCCCCGAATTTCCGTTTGTGGCTTTGCTGGTGTCGGGGGGGCATACCCAGTTAATGGCGGTGCATGGCATTGGCCAATACGAAACACTGGGGGAAACCCTCGATGATGCCGCTGGCGAAGCGTTTGATAAAACAGCAAAACTGCTGGGTTTACCTTATCCGGGTGGCCCTGCATTATCAAAATTGGCCGAACAAGGCGATCCGAACCGCTTTAGCCTGCCACGTCCGATGCTGAAAAGCAGTCACTTGGACATGAGTTTTTCTGGTTTAAAAACAGCGGTGTTGACCTTAGTACGCCAACAAGAACAACACGGTGCGATAGATGACACCACACGCGCTGACATTTGCCGCGCCTTTCAGGATGCAGTGGTGGATGTGCTTCTGCATAAATCCGCCGCTGCATTAAAACAAAGCGGTTTACGGCGGTTGGTGGTTGCTGGTGGGGTCGGTGCCAACCGTCAACTACGCGAAGCACTCAATCAATTTGCCGCCAAGCAGCATATCGATGTGTTTTATCCGCCGCTGTCGTTATGCACTGACAACGGCGCCATGATTGCCCTCGCCGGTGCCATGCGCCTGCAATATGCCCGTCCCGCTGCTGGCTTTAGCGTGTTCCCTCGTTGGGAACTGGCCAGCCTGCCGCGCCTTAATCCACCACAGGATGCCGCATGATTCAGCTTAAAAATATCACGCTCCGCCGTGGCAACAAGGTGGTCTTACAAGAAGCACAATTGACCGTCCACCCCGGCCAACGGGTGGGGGTAGTCGGTAAAAATGGCGTGGGTAAATCCAGCCTATTTGGTCTGTTGCGGGCCGAATTACACCAAGATGCTGGTGAATGTAGCTTACCTGCCGCATGGGTGATTGCCCATGTTGCCCAAGAAACCCCAGCTCTGAACAGTTCCGCCTTGGATTATGCACTGGATGGCGATAAGGAATTGCGCCAGTTGGAAGTGGCACTGGCCGATGCCGAAGC
>Ga0079301_1001324_pt1 | contig 11456 bp, 7 predicted proteins | sample Wag4_2014_7_11_3_FD_74797 | JGI IMG/M metagenome (GOLD analysis project Ga0079301, IMG submission 74797) | Fresh water mixed with fracking chemicals microbial communities from Ohio, USA - Utica-2 Time Series FC 2014_7_11 | ecosystem: Engineered > Industrial production > Chemical products > Input...
TTGTAAAATTGTTTAATTTCATCAACATAATCAAATAATCCAGCAAAACCAGATTTGGCCATACGTATTGTATCAGGTCCTTCTTTTACTTCCCATACACTACCATCGTCTAATTTTAAATCTTTTTCTTCAGTACCACCAGATGATGCACCAGCAATTGCCATTACAGCCATTAGTTCGCCGCGGCCGGTGCCTTGCTTATCACCTTTAAATGTGAAATAATCTTCAAAATATTTATACGCATCATTGATGTAATCATCTAAAGTATATTTTCGAAAATGTGAATCATAAAATACATTTAATTCATTTTCAGGTATTTTTTTTAGATGTTGAACCATTTGCTGCACGGCTGTTTTTGAAATACCAGATGCATTGATAGTCTCTTCAATATCTGCAATAATTTCATTGGCTGGTATATTTGCCTCTGTTATAGATTTTTTATTACGTGGTAGAATTTTATTTAATGAAATACCTTGTTCTGTCAATACATCACCTAGGACACGCAACTCTTCTTCAGTATATGGTGCGTCCGCATAACCTTTGGGTAGTCTGTAGAACCATTCTCTTACAATGTAATCAAAATCCATAGATAAACTTTTTTAATAAATATCAGACAACTCGAGAAGACATGTCTTTCATGTTATGATAATTTGTACCAGCTTTAATTTTAACTGGATATTTACCGTGTTCCGATAAAATGTTTTTCATTCGAATGATAAATCGTTTACCGTCATTCATATCATAATCAAATAACATGGAGTCATATGTATACAATACCAATTGGCTACTGCATTGTTTTAATGCCTCCAATGTGTTTGCAATGATGATCATGTTATGTTCTGTTTCAGTTGCCTGTAACATGTAATTGAAAAGTTTATTTGCATTCATGTCTGGTAAATGCGTTTTTGATAATCGGCGATGCAGTAATGGTGTTGTCACATAACCATCACGGTTAAACGATTTCCATAATGCCTGTATATATTTTTTTGTTTCTCCAAAGAAAGGTATCTGTTCAAAGTCTTTGTCTATACCTCCATATAACAAACGAAATGTGATCTGCTTGGATTGTTCATATTCATCATCGCTCAATTCTGGTTTATTGAAATATTGCCTACCAAAATATGTATGAACTGATTCATATGGCAATTGATATTTGATCAGGTCTGCTATCAATCGCACGTGAAATGCATCATAGTCATATTCCAATAAAAATCCATCTTCAAACCGCGATTGAAATGCTTCTCGTGAACCATCTTCTTTATTTAGAGCCGCGTAATTAATACCGCCAAACTTGTTAGAAGGTCGTCCCGTTGTAGTATATAAATTATACTCTGTATAAACTTTATTATCATGTATACCATTTGTTTGAAATTTTTCTTTGAAAATATCTGTATCAATTTGCAAACCAACCTGTTCAATCTTGGCAAATGTATCAATTGCTAACTCATTATATCTACGGAACTCATCTGACATTTTGAATTGCGAATATGCGTTCATAAATTCTTTTCGCATTGACTGACAACGTTCAATATGTTTTGTTATTGGCAACCAATCATTGATGTCAGTTTCGTTATGCCACCAACGATTCCATATGTCATGCGCCGCTGTATTTGTTTCATTTAATGGTAGCATTGCACCGGTTTGCCACCATGCCATTAGGTCAGCATCATAGCATCGATGAGGATAGAACTTTTTGAAACGTTTTTTGGCTAGTATATAGATATCAGCCTGACTTGTAAGGTGTTGCACATGTTCGATATCGAGGCTCAAACAATCGTAATGACGGGCTGGAAAAATGAATTCTTCGTCACGTTTTATACTGTATATATAAATGAAACTGATCTGATTCTGAGTGTAATGTTTATACGCGTCAGAGTACACAGGAATCCAGAAACTGTCATGCTCATCAATTATCTGTTGCAGATATTTTAGATCGGAACTATTCTCAATTATAACCATTACATAAATATAATAACTATTTTTCGAATTACCAAATTATTTCACAGGAAAAAGTTGTCGATTAATTCCGCTGATTTCACGCGGACCTTGATATACATCGCCATTGGCACGAATATGATATGTTCCAATGTAATTGTTTGCATTTGAATCTGTGTATAATCCGCCAGCAGTGAACAAGTTATTCTGCGCGCCAGTATACGTTATTTTTGCAAATTCAGTTGGATCTGTCAATACATATGTACCGATGCCTGGTAATGAGCGTTCCAGTGTTTGTATAGCAAAACTATTTTTTGCGCGCAATGTATTGACATCACCTACAATGGTCCAATTGATAAGATCACGTCTATAAATTCTTCCATTTGGTCCAGGCTGATTAGATGTGTTTAATGCTTTGAATTGAGCTGGATTGACCTCGTAAATTTTAAACGGTTCATTTATTTTCTGAATAAAATATCGTGTAATTGTACCGTTCTGATAATCTTCAGGTGTTACTGTGACAAAATGATTTGTAGGTGCAGTATGTTGACTAAACAATTTTTTTGTTAATTGTAAATATGTTTTGCATTGAGGTGCCTGCAATGGACGTATCAATGGCAACAGTTCTCGACTAGTTTGTGGATTGTATTCGGCATCTGAATAAAATGCATTGTTTGGGTATACATGATATTCGCCAAAATATTCTTGTAATGTATCACCAAACATTAATTCACCACCTAAAGTTATCCCAACTTTAATGTTTTCTTTGGTTGTAACATATGGTCTTTTCAATCCTGGCATATCTCTCCTTTATGGTACTAGCCTTGCCACCGTAGTGATGTCAGTTGTCCAATCTTGACCTTGAACTGTATGTTCGACTCTTGTAACAGTAAATGCAGTATTATCTGCCCAACGCGTTGCTTGCAATGATTGCATTTCCAATGCCTGGCCAAATTTAACTCCAGATACACCATTTACTTTCAATGACAATCCAATTGGATAAGGACGATCAGTTTTTGATTTAGCAATTGCTTTTGGAATTGCATCAATAGCACCTCTCAACGTTGCTTTGATTCCACCAGCTTGTCCACTATCAAAACCTGCTTTAGTCAATGCTTCTTTAGCTTCTTTCCAACCTTTATATGGATTAGGCGGTGCTGAGTCATTAGCTACTGAACCTTTTGCAAATGCTTCTTGTTGCCATGCAGATGGCACATCGCCTGAAATACTCGATTCACGCACTCCACCTTCACCAGAAATATCATCATATGTAGCAATACCACCGCCTTCATTTTTATCTTTTTTATTGATGATGATTAATTTTGCTTCTAATCCTTTCTCATCTGGATCTTCTAATAATTCTAAATCGCACCAACCACCAGAAGCCTCTGCTATCAATGAAAATAAAGAACTGAAAAATCCTTCGAGATTCATAACAGTGCCTGATGGATCTGTACTTGAATCTTTTTCTGACGATCCATTTGTTGATAAATTTGTCTCGACCGTTTTCAATGCGTCATATGAAATTAATATATCACCGCATTCTGCAAGTCCTGACATATGGTTAACATCTGCGTTCTGAGTAAATATACCAGTCGGTAATCCTAATAAATTTTTGATAAGATCTGATAAATTTTGTGCATCACCATTAACAGCATAATCAGATTGACCGTCATTTCGCGGAAACAATATGTTTAATGGGTCACCGGATATCAACGGCGTACTAGGAGGAATCATCATATCAACTTTAGCTTTACTAAAATCAATTGCTTTTTGTCCGCTATCTGTTAACGCTTTATTCACATATTTCATAAGATGTGAAAATGTGAAATACACTATATGACCTTTTGGTCCAATACCACTTTCTGGTGCAGTACCTGCTGCTACGCTGCTTGGTGCAATGAAATCGACAAATTGGCCTTTAATTCCTTTACCAGATTCAGCTACTAACGTTAATGGATTAAGCGATGTTGTATGCTGTAACACTTCCCACATCATGTAATCAATTAGTCCACTTACTGGAATTTTTTCCTGCCATGGAATGATACCCCATAAACTTCCTAATCTATAAAAATTTGCAGTAGCGCCTTTAGGAATACCAAACGCTGGCTGACGCAGCACTTCCATACCTTTACCAACGCCGGTACACGTCAATGTCCATTTACCATCTTTTGATGAACTAAATGACTGCTTATAAATTCTTGTAACATATGATTCACCGCCTCCTGCACCAGGACCCGATCTACCTATTGTGACAGTAATTTCTTTTCCAACTTTAAATTGTGACAATAATGCATCAAATGTGCCAGCATCATATGCAGTTACTTGAAATTCAGTACGACGCAATGAACCAGCCGTACCTTCCAATGTAACCTTAACATAATTTAATATAGTCGCCGGTCGACCGGTGCCCCCACCGGTGGCGATGGTAGGACTATCCGGTCCCCCTCCTCCGGCACCTACAGATGCATAGGCATTACCTCGTATGGAATAACCAACTCCGCCGGAACCGCCGGGAGGTGTAGGTGCAGGTCCTATGTTATATATACTTGGCATATTATTTATCTAATTCTGCTGCTTCTAATTGTCGTCCTAAATAATCTAAATTACCAGGAATACGTATTTGAATTCCTGGAGGTACAATCAATGATGCAACCCGTATATCATTTGCAATTGCTATCAACCACCATAAAGCTACATCTTCATAAAATTCTTGAGCTAACAGATCAAATCGATCACCTTCACGTGATATAATGTATTTATCATCTGGTTGTACAGGAGGTTTAGCCATCCGTACAGTTTCAAATCGCGAATTCGTTGTTTTTGTCGAAAACAAATATCTATTCATTACAGCCATACTAACTCCTATTCACCCCATTTAACATAACCTCCTCCTTTTTTCGGTTTAACATTACCAAGATATTTCAATGATAAATCAACTGATGTATACATTGGTAATCCGTCAACTTCTTTTTTACTAGGAACTTCAAATGCATTATCACGTCCCATTTTACCAGCTATAGACCATGGCGTTTCATTATCCCAATCGAATGATATAGATTCAATGACCATTGGTATATTACGATAAAGTTTTCCTATTGTAACTTTAGGTGTTTGTGCCCATGGACCTGACCCATACCCTGGTAATGAATAATCTGCCAATCGTTTTAATTTTGGCCATGGTGAATCGCCAGAGCGTTCAAATACTGCCATAAAATTAACAGCCACAGACCGTTCGAACGATGTATATAAATATCTAGGATCTGCTCGGTTTTGATCTGACTCACCACTTAAGGACGGCGAAAAAGAATCTGATAAACTTATAATATATGCTGGAAATGTTACATCGCCAATTTTAAATGTTATCAATTCAGAGTTTGCTACCTTATCATTTCCTGCTGCGTATGCTTCGCCTGCTTTCCGGAAATCAACTATTTGTGGATTCTTATAATTTAATTTACGTTGTTTCGCTGTTGAACGAATTTCACCGTATGTCATTGTTTTGTATGTCTGCAATGAAATTGCACCATCAGCAGGTTGAACAGGTGTTGCTACATTTCGTTCTGGAACTTCTCGCGATGGATTTGCAAACCCGGTGAAATCATCGCCTTCTATTCGTGCAGTTGTCGTATCTTTTTCATCTGGTCGTGCACCTAAATATGCTGCAAATCGATTACCATCAGTATTAGTTCGAAAATCTATGTCAGTATTTCGATTCTCGCGACGCGCCTGAGCAGCTCTTCCTATATCATAATATTCATCTTCTGACGGACGTTCATCAGAAAATTTACCTGTTAATGGATCACGTGTTCTTATTGTTTGAGCGGCGTTATCTGCTTTTGCTCGATCACTATCACCAACAGCATTAAAACGATTGCCAGACGATGCTTCTTCACGCAATCGTATGATCATTGCCTCTTCACGTTTAGTACGATTACCTTCAGTTGTATCTGTATCAATTTTAAATGATTCCCCAGGTTCGGCTACCTGACCTTTGGTGCTAAATGTAGCTCTAAAATCACGAATTGCTGATTTATATGGACCAGAATTTTCTCTATCATTAGCTGCCTGTCGTAGTAATTGATATGCATTTTCTCGTACATCTGGCTTTACTGTCTGTATCTGTCCACCGACTGATGTTTGAATCCATGTACGTTTTGAACGGTTATCATCAGTAGGCGTTTTTAATTCGTCTCGATCATTCTCATGTGCATTCCAATTAGATGATAATGCATACCATTTACGAATTAATGAATCTCTAAATTTATATGGAGCAGGTGTTTCTGTTGTACGATCATCTGAACCTAATTGTATTCCTAGATCTGATGAGTTTAATCCTCGAGGTTTATACGGTGAGGTATATGAATATTCTCTATCACGTATTTCAGAAAATGGTAATGTAGTAATACCTCCTAAACGAGTACCTACCGGAATTTCTCTGTTTGGATCTGGCGTTGTTACACTCCATCTACGTAAAAATGTTTCTTGAATTGTACCGTCAAAGGATATTGAATTAGGACCTAAACGATCTGTTAATTTTGAAAACGCTTCTCCGATGCCAGGTCCTGGAATCCATCCTTTTTTCTTGTCACGAATTGAATCGCGATATATTAATACCAATCGGTTGTTATCAGTAGGCGAAACAGTTTTACCAGACTGCGTAATTCCAACAGCGCGTTCTTTATGAATCTGCTCATAATTAGATGGCGGTGATGGCGGAAAAGGTAAATACCCAGGTGTATCATATGGAAACTGTCCATGCTTCCTATTATGCAATCCCGTATATGTTAATCCTACCTGATCAAGTAAATTTTGTACGACAAATACTTTAGGCGAGTTGGCATTCCAAGCAGGTGACTGAGGAGTTCCTTCAACGCCTTCTCTGTTTGGATACATCAAATGTAATAAATTCTGCTTGGTAATCCACCATTGGCCAGCCGGACGTGCTAAAAATTTTGATATACGTTCAACGTCTAATTTAGCTCTTTCCTGTGCAATAGATAATCCTCCACGTGGTATATCAGCGGCAAATCCTTCTTTACCAAATCGTTGCGGATCACTACTATCATCACGTTGTATACCTGTTAATATAAATGGCGGTGCTGGATCGCCATATGGATTATATACTTCGTCACGTACTTTAAATTTATTATACATTGCTTCAATTGGCTTGCGTACTGTATATGTATCTGCTAATCCAAAATTTGTCAATGAACTGTATATTTCACTGTATTTTGATGTTACATTAAATCCTGTTCGTGGTTTATCAAATTGATATACTTGACCTAGTGGTCCAATTGGAAATTTTGTTCCATTACCTAATTGTGCTTTACGCGAAGCAGTACCACGGTTGCTATATGAATTATCATCGATAGTGAAATCATTTTTTGATATGCGCGGAATAAATGTTGATGCAGCACCATTATTATCAAAACCACGTGGCTGAGCACTGACTGTCAAATCTTCATTGTTAACAAATCGAGTAGATGCTTGATCAGCATTAGGACGGTATCCCGCGGGTTTACCATTGGAACTATACCATGACAAATTTGATTTTAAATCTATTAATGCCATTACAATCCTCTATTACGTGACTGAGTAGCTGTCACTGATTGACTGACTTTACTACCATCCAAATTAATTTGCGGTGGATTTGCTGCGATTGCAGCTGCTACAGCTGCTCCTAATGCATTATAATCTATGGCAGGTGCACCTCCACCGGCTGCTCCACCATGGCCCGGCGACATTGAAACGCCGTCATTTTTAGTACCTTGATAAATACCACCTTCTCTCGGTGATGCAACTACTGGGCCGCCGTTTGGATCTATTGCCAAATCACCGACGCCCATTACACCACCCATCATGGCTTCAATACCTTTTTCTTTAACCATTCCGCCAATATCAGAATTCATAAATCCGGTAGCTGCGCCCATAATTTTAGCACCAGCGCCTCCAAATAATCCTTTGGCTTTACCTAACAATCCTTTTCCACCGGCGGCTCCTCCGCCCGGTACTGCGTCAGTTGGACCGGATACTTGTGCATTTTCCTGTTGGATTGCCCCTTGGTCCTTTAACGCTTTATTTTCTTCTTCGATTAGCTGTATACGCTCTTTTTCACCAGTCAGTGATTCTTGAACTTGTTGAGATATATTTTGCTGTTGTGATTGTTGGTCTGCTAATAATTTTTGAAGTTGCATCTGGTTTACGTTTCGCTGCGTTTCAATATCTTTTTGTTTTAATGCTTCTTCTGTAGCTTTAGCATTTTGCTTTGCTATCCATTTTTTATATACCCACCATAAAAGTAATGCTACCCCGACGCCTTTAATAAGAGTTCCTAAAGGACCCATCATATCCATTATACTAGTTAAACCACTAAAGACTTTTTCAACAGGCCAAAGAACTAATCCTAATAACTTTCCAATGGCTGAAAATCCATCACCTATAAAACTTACCACTGGCATTATTGCACCAAGTACTTTACCTAACGTTTCTGCTAAAGGTAAGAAAGCTGATTTCAATTTTTGTATTGTTTCTTCAAATGCAATTTTTGCTTTTTCAGCTGATTGCTGTTCTTTAATTTTTGATTTAAGCTGTTCTGGACTCATTTTTGCCATTTCTTCAGCTGATAAATTTAAAGATGCAGCGGCCGCGGCTTGTTCTTCTGATAAGTCACCGAGTTTTGATTGCAATGTTAAACTTTTTTGCAATTCAGACACTTCCATGCCGGTAGCTTCTGCTAATGCTTCTTTTTCCAATCGATTCATTTTATTGAAATCAGCAATGGAACCGACTTGTTTCATAACTTCTTTACTTGCACCGGCGATGTCACCATCCAATGCTAATTCTCTAGCTTTATCTAAATTAAGTTGTTTACCAGTAAGCGCTTGAAATTCATATTGTTTTGTCAATGAATTCTCAATGTCTAATAACCCATCGGCTACGTTGACCATTGATTCTAAACTCATTCCCATTTTAGCTGCTTCTACTGCCGCTTTAGCTAATTCTTTGGCACCACCTTTAATATACTTCGCTGCTTTATCAGAATTTTGAGAAATGTCTTCCATTACAGCACCGGTGTTTACGCCAGCCTTAAATGTTTCTAATGCAACTGTTTCCTGTAATTTTGCTGCATCAGCGGCGGAAGCGCCTTGCTTTTCAAATGCTGATTGCACACCGGCAGCGGCTTCAGCACTATAGCCCATCATTTTTGCAGTTTCAGCAACGGATGCTGCCACTTCAGTTGATAATTGACCGGCAGTACCAAATTCTTTTATCATTGCTTTTTGTACATCTAAAATTTCTTCGGAATTAACTAGTTCAGTCTGTCCTAAATTTAATCTTGTACGCGTTTCTTTTACTAATGCTTTTGATTGAGCAACTGATAAACCTGTTTCGGCTGTAAACTCTTGAGCCGTTTTTTCTACTTCTGATAACAGTCCAAATAACGCTGTCCCAGCTGCTACTACTAATAGCAATGGATTCATCATTACTACTGAATTGAAAGCGCTCATACCAGCTTTCAATGGTCCCATACCTTTACCGCCGTCAGCAATAGAAGCATTCATTGCTTGAAATCCAGCGTTAACACCGCCTTGCAATTTATCTGTAGCTTCATCTAATCCTAAAGCAGATTGCAACATACCGCCGCCAGGTAATTTACCAAATAAAGTATCAATACCAGTACCTAATTTTGTAACACCTTCACTTGCCGCGTCATAACTAGATTTCATTTTTTCAGCAATATCCGGCTGAGCTTCATATAATGCATTGATTTTTTGATAAGCTCCTTCTTGGGCATCTAACTGTTCTAATGCCTCTCCTAAAGCTTGTTTTTGCTGTTCTGATAAATTTTGTATTGTTAACAGCTCTTTAATTTCATTTTTTCGAGATTTTATCAATAATAATTGAGAATCAGCTTGATCTTGAGTAACTGTATATATATTAACGTTATTGTCAGTTATTTTTTTAGTTTCATCTACGATTGCCTTTGATATATCTCGTATTTCTTTTTGTACTTTGGTTTGGTCTTGTTGAAGTCCAATTATTGCTTTTTGTTCTCGAGTATACTCATCCGCGCGCACAATCGCATCTTCTAACTCATTATTAACTTTTATTTGCCCATTTTGGATACGTGTTAAAATTTCAGTTGTTTGCACAAGCGATAAATTAAACTGTTCAGAATATTCACGCGCTGTTTTTATTAACGCAATCTGATCTGAACTTAAGCCTTGATTTTTATCTTCTGCCATATACTAAAATTTATTTATATCCTTTAGCAACGCGTTGTAACGATTTATGACGTTTCTGCATATCACGCAAACGCTCAACTTGAAATTCAAAATCTAACAACGCAGCTTTAAATTCTGGACTAGCCTCATCAGCTGCTTCTGCCGCCTTTTTTAATTCTTTTTTGAATTTATTTCCAAATAAGAAGTTAAGAATTGTAGAACCTAATCCTTCATCAATTCGATCGATAGAATTAATCTGTTTAAGAAGTTTTGATTCAAATGCATTTTGATTCATGCCTTATCCTTTTCTTTTTAATAAATATGACTACTTACTAAATCTGGGCGGCTTGGCTCGAGATGAATTTGTCTGTGCTTGTCTATTAGCTTTTTCTTGAGCTTTGTTACGATCTGAGAAAATTTTGTTGATCTTATTGATATAGTATACTCGTAAATATACTGGCATATCAAATGCATCGTTATATGAAAATCCTTTTCCGTAATAGATCAAATCAAATATCTGATCATATACATTTAGCCTATACTTTTGAGTCAGGCCAAAAAAAGTCCAATCCGATGGCAACGTTACCACGAAAGGGCTCTCGGGCCTCCTCGTCGAAACAATCGACTTCTAATTCAACATCAGGTGTAAAATCTTTTAATTGATTACGAATATATCTGGAATCAATGGCAAATAGCTCGTTATCAACAAAATGACGAATTGATTTGGTATCACGGTCACCATCAATTGCTGTAATCACATGTTTTAACAATGTAGTGATCATTGCATCTTTTTTGATCTTTTCAAGGCTTTTCATTTCTTCATCTATTTTACGTTGAAGGCCTTGTGTTACCAATTGCACAGTAACTGTACGTTTAGATGCAGGTAAATCAAATTCAAATTCGGTATTACCAGAACTTACACGATTCCAGTCAATTTCTTTATCTCGCAATTGAGTTAGATCGACGCTGATTTTTTGTTTGTTACCTGATGGTGTTACAACAGTAACATCATAATCTTTACCATATCCTAATACTCGAGCTGCAACCATTACTGCATTTTTATCACCAATAAGCAGATCATTATAATCAAATGGAGTTATGATCAACGACTTAAACAGTTTATCCAATACCACACCTTGCTTAATATAAGACTGATTAGTAAGAATATCTTCTTCTCGCGCAGTCATATATTTCATTTCAATTGTTCCGTTTGATAGCGGATGTCCTTCAGGATAAAATTTTCCTTTAGATGGCAATTGAATAATCTCTGTTGGAAATTTATTTGTTTGAGTA
>Ga0079301_1001325_pt1 | contig 11454 bp, 10 predicted proteins | sample Wag4_2014_7_11_3_FD_74797 | JGI IMG/M metagenome (GOLD analysis project Ga0079301, IMG submission 74797) | Fresh water mixed with fracking chemicals microbial communities from Ohio, USA - Utica-2 Time Series FC 2014_7_11 | ecosystem: Engineered > Industrial production > Chemical products > Input...
GGTGTGTTCGAAATCTTGGTCATGAACGATGGCCTGCGCTCGTCTGTTTTGGCCCAAGCCTCCACGCAAGAACTGCGCGAAGCGGCCCGCCGCGCGGGGATGCGCACGCTGCGCGAAGCAGCCGTCGAGGCCCTGCTCGCCGGCCGCACGACCATCGAAGAGGTGTTGCGAGAGACGGCGGGGCAGTAAGCTCACCCACGACGACCGCACCTGACGCAACGCGTAGACGACCATGGCAAAGAGACTTCAACGCTCGACCTCGCGACCCACCGCGGCCGCTCCCGCTTCGCCCTCAGCCGGTACGGCGGAGGCACCGCGCAAGCGTGGTGGACGCGTCTCGGGCACTGCGGTGACGGAGTTCACGATCCAGCTGGCAACGTTGACCGAGGCCGGCATTCCGATCGTGAAAGCCCTGGCCATTCTCGAAGGGCAGACACGCCCCGGTCCGTTCAAGGGGGTGTTGCAGGACTTGGTCGAAGATGTGAGCTCGGGTACTCCGCTGTCGGAGGCAATGGGCAAGCACGAGAAGGTCTTCGATCGCCTGTACAGCTCGATGGTGCGCGCTGGTGAAGCCGGCGGTGTGCTCGACAAGGTGCTCTTGCGGCAGGCCGCCTTCTTGGAGAACCAAGCAACGATGCGGGCCAAGATCCTGCAGGCCACCATCTATCCCGCCGTGATCGTGTTCGTCGCCGTCGTGGTGGTCGCGGCGGTCATCGTGGGCATCGTGCCGAAGTTCCAAGAGATCTTCCGTAGCTTCCGCATCGAACTGCCGGCCATGACGCAGTTCTTGTTGGATGTGTCGGACTTCGCCACCTCGTATTGGTGGCTGGTCTTCGGCCTGCCGGTCGTGCTGCTGTTCGCGCACCTGACAGCTATGAAGCGCAGCCGCGCGTGGCGCCTGCGCATGCATGCGCTGTTGTTGAAGCTGCCGGTCTTTGGTCAGGTCGTTTCCAAGTCTTTGATTGCCCAGTTCTCGCGCACCTTCGGCACGTTGATCCAAGCCGGCGTGCCGCACTTGGATGCCTTGGGCATCGTGCGCGATTCCACGCGCAACGAAGTGCTGGCCGATGGCATCGAAGATGTGCGCAAGGTCGTGCGCGAAGGCGAGGGGATCGCCCGTCCCATGGGCGAAACCGGCTTGTTTGATGACCTCGTCGTCAACATGGTCGATGTAGGCGAAGCCACCGGTGAGTTGGACAAGATGCTGCTCAAGGTTGCGGATGCGTACGAAGTGCAAGTGGACCGCCGCATCACCAGCATGTTCAAGCTGATCGAACCGGCGCTGCTGATCGTCGTTGCCGCCTTTGTGGGCTTCATTGTGGTGGCGCTCTTCCTGCCGCTCTTGGAGATCATGAACCAAGTGGGCAGCGTGTGAGGTTGTTTTGACAGCCAGTTTTCCGCGGCTATCGCTGCGCTTGCGCGTTTTCGCGCTGGTGGCAGCCGTCAACGCACTGGTGTTTGGTGCGGGCTTCGTGTTGCTGTCGCGTGACCTTGAAGGACGCATCGGTGCGTACTACGCCGAGGCGCTCTTTCAGCGCTTAGCCGGCACCATTGACGATCGCGGTGAAGTCAATGTGGCCTCACTGTTGCGCGCTTCGAACTGGAACTGGTTCGAAGACGTCGTCGTGGTGCACAAGAACATCGAATCGGATGCCAGCGGTCGTGTCACGGCGCGCGGTGCCTTGCTGAACCCGCTCGGTTCGGATGGCCGGCATGCCGGTTGGGACCAGCGCGCCGTGTTGCGTGCGTGTGCCTCTGCGATGGCCGAGCGCCGTGCGATTCCCGCCATCGGTGGAGTGGCTGTGCCCATCTATGAGCCCGATGGCGACATCTGGGGCGGATGTTGGTTTGTGCTGGGGGAATTGGAGGTCGCGCAAGGCATCGGCCGTACCATGCTGCCGTGGTTCTTGGGGTCCACCTTGCTGCTGACCTTCGGCACGTTCTTGCTCTTGCGTCGCTATGTCTTGGTGCCCGTCGAGCGCTTGGCGCGTGGCGCGCACGACATTGCGGATGGTCATGCAGGCGTGCGCGTCGTCGTGCCTTCGCGCGACGATGAACTGGCCGAGCTCGTGCGTGCCTTCAACGCGATGGCGGAACGAGTGGAGGGACACCGCGCCGAGCTGGCCCAAGCGGTCGAGGATGCACGCGAGCAGACGCGTCGTGCCGAAGCTGCAGCCATGATGCAACGGCGATTGGCTGCCACGGGTGAGCTGGCCGCAGGCATCGCGCACGAGATCAACAATCCTCTGGGTGGCTTGATCAACGCCGTCGAAGCGCTGGGTACCGGCACGCTTCCGCCGGAACGCCGCACGCGCTACCTGCAGCTTGTCAGCAGCGGCCTGGAACGCATCCAAAGCACGGTCGGCAAGCTCTTGCGCCTCACGCCACGCAGCGCGCGCACAGCGCCTTTCTCTCTCGCAGTGCCCTTGTCGGATGCCTTGGCGTTGGTCGCCCATCGTGCCGCGCGGCAGGGCGTCGAGTTGGTGGGCGCGTGGGACTCGGGCTCGTCCACCGACCGCGATGAAGTCCACGCGCAGTGGCAACGGCTGCCGCAGCTGGAAGGCGAGTCGCATGAAGTCGCGCAGGCCGTGCTCAACCTGCTGGTCAATGCGCTTGATGCCTTGGAAGACCGTGATCCAGCGCAAAGTCAGGGGCGCGTGGTGTTGGCGGCGCGACTCGAGCAAGCATCTCTTCCTGGCTCCGTCACCAAGCAACCTTCGATCGTGGTGGAGGTTTCTGACAACGGGCCCGGCGTCAGCGTCGACGAGTTGCAGCGCGTGGCCGATCTCTTCTACACCACCAAGGATCCTGGCCGCGGCACCGGCTTGGGACTCGCGATCGTGCACAATGTGGCCAAGGAACACGGTGGCGCAGTGCATATGTGGTCGGAACCGGGGCAGGGCTTTCGCGTGCAAGTCATCCTGCCCTTGCCCACCGGCGCTCTAGCTTCACCAGAGGCCCACGCATGAACGGACTGGAGTGGATCCTCTTGCCGGTGGTGATGGCCGTGTCCTTCGCGCTTTCGGGTTCCGAGACGGCCTTCTTCGGCCTCGATGAGGACGAGCGCAATCGCGCTGGCCTGCGCGTGCGCACTTTGCTGGATCGTCCGCAGGCGTTGTTGATCGCGCTTCTGCTGGCGAACCTCGTGGTCAACATTTTTTACTTCTCCCTCATTGCACGCCTTGCGGATGGTGCGGAGGGCTACGAGGCGTTGTGGTGGGCTGGTGGTGCGCTGGGTGCTTTGGTGGTGTGTTGCGAGATCTTGCCCAAGGCCATCGCGTGGCGTGTGCGCGAGCGCTTTGCGGCCATCGTGGCCCTGCCGGCTGATGTGCTGGTGCGCGTTACTGCGCCGGTGCGCTTTGTGATCGAGAGGCTGCTCGATCTGTTGCTCAAAGCGTTTGGTTTGGCGGCCCGCGAGCAAGAAGGGGTGGACGCCGACGAGTTGGGCGAAGTCTTGGCCCGCAGCCGTGGACGCGACTCTTTGGACGCGCGCGAAGCGGGCATGTTGGCCGAAATCGTCGAGCTGGAAGACATCCGCGTCAAAGAGATCTTGGTGCCGCGCGTCGACATGATCTATGTGGACCTCGAGCAGCACGATGAGGAGGCGCGCTGGTTCCATTATGCGCGTGCGTTGTCGCGGCGCTTGACTTGGGTGCCCGTGGTGAACGGTGGTCCTGATCGTGTGGTGGGGCAAGTCCATCTGCGTGATGTGCTCGCGCGTCCGGATACACCGCTCGAAGACCTGATTCTTCCGGTGCACTATGTGCCCGAAGTTGCTTCGGTGCTCGATCTCTTGCGCACTTTCAAAGAGAGCGGCGCTGCCGAAGCGATTGTGGTCGACGAGCACGGCGGAACCGCAGGTCTGGTCACCATCGAGAATGTGTTCGAGGAGATCGTCGGCGACTTGCGCGTCGAAGGCGAGCGTCCCAGCACTCCGGTGGAAGAGGTGGCGCCGGGGCACTTCCGCGTGGCCGGCGACCTCTTGGTGCGCGACTGGAACGAGGCCTTCGGCCGCAGCATTGTGCCCGAAGGTTTCGAGACCATCGGTGGTTTTGCCACAGCCTTGTTAGGGCGCGTCCCCAAGGTTGGTGATGAAGTACGCAGTGGTGGACTGGCCTGCCGCGTTACGCGCATGAGTGGGCGGCGCGTGATCGAGGTCGAGGTCTGGCCGTCAACAGAACTTGACGCGGAGGGCCACGCATGAGCAGTTGGCTGATCGTCCTCCTCGTGTTGCTGTGCGTCTTGGGCAACGCCATCTTCTCAAGCGCCGAGACTGCGTGGTACCGCGCCAGTCGCGTGCGTTTGGAAATGGAGGAACGGCGTGGTTCGCGTGCCGCGCGCGCCATGTTGCGCCTAGCACGCTCCGACACTGCCAGCGTGGTGCTCTTTGTGCTGGGCGTGAATGTCTGTGTCGAGACCTCGATCTTCGTCGTGGAAGCGCACTTCGATGAGTTGCAGTTGCCGGGCTACGCCCTGCAGCTGGTTATGGCGGTGGTACTAACCCCGCTGTTTTTCTTGTTTGGCGACTTGGTCCCTAAAGAAATCGCACGCCGACGCCCGCATGCCACATTGCGCCTAGTTGGCTTGGCGGTGGGGCTCTTGCGCATCCCGTTGTATCCGTTCGAACTGCTCTTGCGCGGTATTGTTGGCCTCGTGGGGCGTTTAGTCGGCACCGCGCCGCGCAATGAAGTGCGCGTGAAGGGCCGTGAAGCCGTCTTGTCGTTCATCGCGGAGGGTCGCAAGAGCGGCGCGGTTCCCGCGCATGCCGAAGAGCTGGCGCGCAATGTGCTCGCCTTGCGCACGATCCAGCTCTCGCGCTGCATGGTGCCGTGGAAAGAGGTGGAGTGCCTCGACGCGCGGCAGAGCGATAGCCAGATGTACCTGCAACTGTCGCAGTCCCGCCGCAGTCGCTTGCTGTGGCGCGATGCCCAAGGCCGCGTCACCGGCTACATCCATCAGCTTGATGCGCTAGGATCGGGCGACCCGGCCGCTCTGCGCACGCAAGTCCGCAATCTACTAGCGATGGAGCCCAACACCCCGGTGGACAAGGCCTTGGCCCGCCTGCGCGCGGCAGGGGCCCGCATCGCTCTGGTCGGCGACCCTGCCGGCCCCACGGGCATCGTGACCCTCAAGGACCTGCTGGAAGAGATCTCCGGGCCGCTGGCGAAGTGGTAAGCCGGGCTGGTACACTCCCGCGCCCATGACCACGCCCTCTACCTCGCAGCCGCGCGGCTGGCGTCTCGACGGCTTCCACCTGCTGCTCGGTGCGGCTTTGGTGGCGGCGGTCCTGACCTCGCTCCCGATCCAAGCGCAACAAGACGGCGGCGGGAGTGGTGGCAGCGGCAACCAAGGCACGCAGCCTCCGCCCCCGCAAGTGGTGCAAGGACTCGGTGCGATTGCCAATTCCGACTCCAACGGCACCATGATCGCGGTTACGGGCACCGACCTGACGGGTAGCTGTGTGCTGTATCTGATCGACACAGAGACCAAGCAGCTCGCCGTGTACCAGGCGACGGGCGGCACCAAGTCGCTGCGCGGTGTCGAGCTCGTGGGCGCGCGCCGCATCGATCTCGACCTCGCTCTTGAGGGCTACAACGACAAGAGCGAATACAGCTACGCCGAGTTGGAGAAGCAGTTCGCCAAGGGCGGACAGCGCTGACTAGGCTTCCCCCGACCCAATCCCCCCGATACTCTCCTCAGAACGACACTCGAGCGCTCGCCGTTCGAAACGCACAAAGGAATCACAGCGTGGCCGAAAAGGAATTCTACAGCTTCGAGGAAGCCCTTCGTGAACTGAGCCTCCGTGAGGAGGAGCTCAAGCGCCTCGTGTCCGAGGGCGAGATCCGCGCCTTCCGTGATGCGGGCACGATGAAGTTGCGCCGTGCCGATGTCGACACGCTGCGCAAGGAGCTCTCGGGTGGTGATGTCGTCGATCTGGGCGAAGGCGGCGAAACCGTTGTCTTCGAAGATGACGCGATGACGACGCAAGAGATCGGCATGGCTACCGAAGAGATCGTCGCAGAGGTGGCGGAAGTCACGGAAGCACCGGCGGCCGCTCCGCGCGCAGCTTCGGCACGCACGGCTGCTGCGACGGTGGTGGACGAAGACGAGTCTTCGTCCTCTGGCCGCGCCGAGCGCTCGCGCCCGGTCGAGCTGCCCGAGGAGTACGAGGGCGGCGCGATGCGTGCTATGGTCCTCGTCGCCAGCTTGGTCATGCTGTTGACCGTGCCGCTCGTCATGGGCGCCACCTCCGGCAAGTTGAACGGCGTGGCCAGCGCTCTGGCCGGCATCTTCAAGTGACCCTGTCAGCTACCTGAGGCTGCCTCAGTGGATGGTAAGCAAGGCTCCTGCGGGAGCCTTGCTGCGTTGGTGGCGCCAAACTCCCGGACGCGAGCAACGCCGGCACGCAGCGCAAAGCCCTATTTTTCTCGCTCAAAAAAACCACTTGTGGATTCCGGGCGCGCGCTTGCCTAGCTTCCTGCCTGTTCGGACCCCCGTACACGGTACACACATCGACCTCATGATCGGCAACACCAAGAAGCACGCAAGCCTGGCCGTTTTCGGCCTTGCTCTGTCCCTGTACACCTCTTCCTGCGTCAGCCAGCAGCAATACGACGACGCTGTCTCGCTGGCCAAGCACCATCAAACCACTCTGCACGAGCGTGAGCAGTACATCGCGCAGCTCGAGTCAGAGCGCGACCAGCTCAAGCGTCAGCTGGCCATGGACCAAGTCACGGCTTTGTCCAACGCTGGCTACGGTGATGACATCGACTCGCGCTTGTCCGAGTTGCAGCAGAAGATCAATGGCCTCGGCCGTCCGCTCAATGACATCGAGCGTTTCGATGTCGAAGGCGGTTATGTGCTGATGGTGCAAGACAAGATCTTGTTCGACCTCGGCAGCTCGGAACTGTCGACCGCCGGCAAGGACGCCGTGGCGAAGGTCGCCGCGGAAATCGAATCGCGTCCGCACGGCCGCGTGTGGGTGCGCGGTCACACCGACTCGACCCCGATGGTCAAGGCTTCCACCAAGGAGCGCTACCCGCACGGCAACTTGGAGTTGTCGGCTGCGCGCGCCATCGAAGTGGCAGCAGCCTTGATCGGCAGCGGCAAGGTGCAGCAAAAGGATGTGGCCGTGGCCGGCTTCGGCCCGCATGACCCCGTCAAGCCGAACGACAACCCCGACAACAAGCGCATGAACCGTCGCGTCGAGATCTTCGTCGCTGACGCCAAGTGACGCTGCGTTAAGTAAACGTGACAGCTGCGGTGACACGCGCGCCTTTCCTAACAAAGGCTTTGGCCGTGCGCGCTTCGGCAAGCAGTCATCTGAGGGTTCCTATGTTCAGAGCCCACTGCGCCACTCGCGCGGTGGGCTCTGTCCTTGTGTCTAGTTTGCTTGTCGTGTCTGGTTTGCTTGTCGGCTCGGGTTGCGCTGGTGAAGTTGCCAGCACGGATCCTTTGTTGGATCAGCTTGAGCGCTTTGCTTTTGTGCCAGCGGCTTCGGTGACTGTGGCGCCCGGCGTGGTCGTGGGCAATCCACGCCCGCTGCTGGTGGAGCGCTTCGAAACCACGCGGGCCCAAGCGCGCGATTGGTTGGCAACGCTGCCCGCAGACAACGACCGCGCAACCCTGATGGGTGATCCCGATACGGCTTGGAACCTGCCGATGACGGGGCTCACCCTGGCCGAGGCACGCGCCCTATGCGAGGCGCGTGGCTTGCGACTCTTGAGCGCAGGCGCATGGTTGCGCTGTGCGGTCGGCCGCACGGGCAACGACTACCCGTTCGGCGGGCGCTGGGTCTCTGTCGCCAATACCGTGGAGTTGGGTCTTGGGCGTCCGGTGCCGGTGGGGTCGTTTGGTCATGGAGCGTCTCCCGAAGGTGTGCACGATCTCGTCGGCAATGTGTCCGAATGGGTGGACGACTCGTTGGATGCCTCCACAGAAGTCGCCTGGGCCATGGGCGGCGCTTGGACACAGCGCATGCGTCCTACCGTCAGCCTAGGCAGTGGTGGGGTGCTCGAGGTGTCGCGCTTGGAACTCGACCCGCGCACGCGCGATGAGACGGTGGGCTTGCGTGCCTGCGCAGATGCACACCAGTGGCTAGCTGCTCATGCAGCCCAATTGCCCACCGATGCAACGGCGAAGTCGCGCCTGGTAGCGATCGGCCGCGCGTGGGGGGCCGAAGCTGCGCCGCTCTTGATCTCCATGCGCACCACGCACGCTAGCGTCGCCTTAGATTGGTTGCGCGAAGGAGCGGGCTCATGAGCGTGACCGGAGGTGATGATGGTCGTGCCGAGTGGAAGGCTTTCCGCGCCGAGTTGGAAGCTCTAGGCTTTCAACCTTCGCGTCGCTTTGGTCAGAACTTCCTGATCGACGAGAACATGGTGCGCGCCATCGTGCGCGATGCACAGCTGGAGCCGGGTGCGCGCGTGCTGGAAGTCGGCACTGGCCTGGGCTTCTTGACTTTGCACCTGCTGCGCGTGCCAAGTGAACTTGTCACAGTCGAAGTGGACCCGCGCTTGTACGAACTGTCGGGGCGCGCGCTGGCTTCCGAGCGCCCGTGCACGCGCGTGTTGGGTGATGTGCTGGATGGCAAGCATGCGCTGGCGCCACAAGTGCTGGCTGCCCTGTGGAAGGACGAACCGTGGCATCTGGTCTCCAACCTGCCGTATTCCATTGCCTCGCCCTTGCTGGTGATCTTGGCGGATTTGCCCAATCCGCCGAGCGGCTTCACGGTCTTGGTGCAGAAGGAGGCCGCCGAGCGCGTGGCGGCCAAGCCCGGCACCAATGACTGGGGGGCGTTGTCGGCGCGCCTGCAGGCCGACTATGAATGTCGCGTGGTGCGTCCCGTCGGCCCTGGGTTGTTCTGGCCGCGCCCGCAGGTGGATTCCTCGGTGGTGCGCGGCGTGCGTCGGGCCGCCCCCTTGGAGCGCACGCGCCGCGTGGCCTTGCAGGTCCTGCTGGCGCGGCTCTTTCAGCGTAGGCGCCAGACCATGGGACGCGTCTTGGCCGAGGTGGCAGGGAACCGTGCCGCAGGGGAGCGCTGGCTGGCGGCGGTGGGGGTGGATGCGTCTGCGCGCGCCGAGGATTTGGGCTTGGAGCAGTTCTTGGCCCTAGTCGACGCGGGCCTCGCCACTCCAGCCTTAAGGACTGTGTTGCTGGGTTCCGATTTGTTGGATTCCGAGGGGTGGAAGACCGCCACTGATGGGCTAGACTAGGGGGCTCCACAAGGCTCGAGCGCCTTGCGGAATCACGCACCCGAAGCACCTGCCCCCGCCTGTTGCGCCACCGCTGCGCGAGGCACAGACCGCTCGTCCTTGGCTCTCGCGTGATGCAAGACAGCTCCTATTCCAAACCAACGTCTGTTGGGGTGGGCAGGCGTATTGGTGCTCGACTTGTGCCGGACTGCTGCAGCGCAGCTATCGGCTCAGTGCCCTCGTTCTTTGGATGCGAAGTCTCCCGCCGTGACCGTGTGTTGCTCACCCCTGCTGTGCTAGACGAGACGTGTTAGACGACGACTTCCGCCGGGCCATCGAAGCCATCAAGAACCGCGCCGCCATCGAGGACGTGGTTCGTGAACGCGTACCCACGCTGCGCAAGCGGGGTGTGCTGTGGGAAGCGTGCTGTCCTTTCCATGAGGAGCGCACGCCCAGCTTCAAGGTCGACCCGCGCCGCGGTACTTGGCACTGCTATGGTTCGTGCAGCACGGGCGGCGATCAAATTTCCTTCTTGGAGCGCATCGACAATTTGTCGTTCGTCGAAGTGCTCGAGATTTTGGCCGCGCGTACCGGTGTCGAGTTGCCGCGTCGGCGGCGCGAAGACCCTGCGCGCCGCGATGAAGAACACAAACTGCGTGCAGCTTTGGAGTCGGCGGCCAACTACTACCGTCGTCATCTCAAGAGTCCCGAGGGCGCGCGCGCGGGTCAGTATGTGGCGGGGCGAGGGCTGACCGATACCACCGCCGAAGCATTTGGTGTGGGGTACTCACCTGCTGCCGGTACGGCTTTGGTCGAGCATTTGCGCGCGCAAGGACACGAGTTTGAGGTCCTTGAGAAAGCGGGGCTGGCGCGTCGTAATGATGCAGGCCGTGCCTACGACTTCTTCCGCGGCCGACTGATGATTCCCATTCGCGACAGCGAAGGGGGGGTGATTGGTTTTGGTGCGCGTCGCTTGGCGGATGACGATGCCTCAGGCCCCAAGTATGTCAACACGCCCGAGACCGAACTCTTCAAGAAGGGGCGTTTGATCTATGCCTGGGATCGCGCCTTGCCCCATGTGCGCCGTGGTGGCCGCGTGGCGCTGGTGGAGGGCTACACGGATGTGATGGCCGCGCATCAAGTGGGCGTGAACTTTGTGGCTGCCGTGTTGGGCACAGCGACCACCGAGGATCATGCGGCGCTGGTGCGCAAGAGCGGTGCACGCGTGGTGCAGTTGGTGTTCGATGGTGACGAGGCCGGGCGCAAGGCGGCCTACAAGGCGTTGCATGGTTTGTTGCCTTTGGAGCTCGAGCTGCAAGTCGCGATGCTGACGGGTGGAGACGACCCGTGTGATGTGTGTGTGCGCGAAGGCTCAGCCGGTTTCTTGGCGCATTTGGATACGGCTCAGCCGTGGTTTTCCTTCTTGATCGAAGGCTTGCGCGGCAAGCGCGGGATGGAACTCTCGCAAGAGATCGACCGCGTGTTGGGTTTGTTGACGCGCCTGAAGAAGCCGGTGCTGCGCGAGTCGTTGATTGGCGACTTGGCCAAGGCCATCGACTTGCCGGTGGCCGCACTGCGCGAACAGTACAACTCTCTGCCGGAAGTGGTGCGCGAGCGCCAGTTGTCGCGCGGGACCCTGATTCCGCAGCGCCCGCCTGCTACGCAGTCCGCGCCACAGCAACCTGCTCAGGCGCGTGCGGCGGGTCCGGTTGTGACGGCTGCTGCCGTCAGGGTCGATCCACGCGAGCTGGCGGCGTGGCAGGATGTGATCGGCGGATTGCTGTTGGCACCGGCCTACTTGCCCTATATGCGGGGTCGCGAGCACCAGATTCCTGATGCTGACCTCGCTATCCTTTTTGGGGCCATTGCGGCTCTGTACGAGGAGGGGGTAGGTGAGAGCGGCCTCGATCTGAACTCGTTGTTGGCGCGCTTGGGGGACCACCCCGCGCGGCACCGGGTCAGCCCGCTCTTGGACCGTGCGAGCCGCGCGGATGACCCCAAGGTCCTGCTCGAAGGGGCACTACGCACACTCTGGAAGCTCGACTACGAGCGCGAACAGCGCCGTATTCAGGCCAGATTCAAGGAACTGGAGGGGCAAGAGGGCGCGTCCGAGGAGATCGGACAGCTCGCCCTGCGCCTCCGTGAACTGCAAACCATGAATAAATCGGTCAAATAGGCGCGAAAGAATTTCTTGGGCCATACTTCTGTGGCTTAAGAGACAAGCTCGAACGCCTACTAGACCAAGGGCACGCCTCCCCCC
>Ga0079301_1001327_pt1 | contig 11451 bp, 8 predicted proteins | sample Wag4_2014_7_11_3_FD_74797 | JGI IMG/M metagenome (GOLD analysis project Ga0079301, IMG submission 74797) | Fresh water mixed with fracking chemicals microbial communities from Ohio, USA - Utica-2 Time Series FC 2014_7_11 | ecosystem: Engineered > Industrial production > Chemical products > Input...
GCGACGCTCCGCCTTGGTGATCAAACAACCGGCATCTTGACATTCAATTTGTAAAGCCGCGTGGTCAGCATACACTTTGATAGCAATTTCACTGTCAGCCGGAGATGAGGCAGCGGCGTGGGTCAATAATTTATCAATCATCGCCACGACAATACCGCCATCAAATGGAGCATGTAAATGGGGCATCACCGACCAATTGAGCCGCTGTTGTGGCAACCGATGCTGCCAGCTTTCAAAAGTCTGTTCTAATACTTCGGCCAAGGCACTGCTGTTTGCCAAGGGTGGCGTAACAAGGCGAGCAGTGTTATAGGCCAGTAAATCCTCGATTAAGGTTTGTAGCGTCTGACTGTTTTCTTTCATTAACGTCAGTACGTCCTGTTGTCGTTCACTGCTAAGCGGCATGACATTGTGTTGTGCAGTATCGAGTAACTCGACACTCTCCCGAATCGCAGACAATGGCGCTTTCAATTCAAAAGCCATATCACGCAAGAAACGTTGTTTCTCTTGCTCAACCCCCGCCAAACGACCACGTAACCATTCCAAACGCTCGCCTAAATACTCCACATCCGCCGGCCCTTTGATATGAATGGGCTCATTCAACAAACCGTCCCCCAAATCACGAATCGCTTTGTCCATTTGCCGCACTGGACGATGCAAAACATGACTCAGAAAGACTGCCAATACAATCGCCGCTGCCACCACTGCGAATAACAGCAGGGTAAGCGTGTGTTTTTGTCGGTCAATTTGTGCCAAGAGCCGGTTGGCTTGTGCATCGACTTGACCTTGGCTGACTTGGACAATCTGATGACTGACTTCAGCTAAATGTGAGAAATAACGAATAAGCTTTTGTCCTTGCTCCTGCGATAAAGGAAAACGTGACAGCGCCGTGGCAATCAGTTCATCCTGTTCTAACCATTCATCAAGGCGAATCGCCAGCGCAGGCGAAGCCAAGGGACGCAGGGATAACGCAGTTTGTCGGGCGTGTTGGCGTGCTTCGCGGTAGCGTTGCAACAGATTTTTTTCTTCCAATACCAGATATTGGCGGACAGCACGCTCCATCACCACGCTATGTTCAGCCATCTGCCGCCCACCGCCGGTCAAACGCGCGGCATGTTCAATCCCAATCCGGCTTTCTGAAGCCACTTGATCAAGGGCATATAATGTATGTAGCAAGACAAAAATTGCCGGCAAAGCCACCAGCATAAATCCAGCTAACAATAAACGTAAAAACGATTTTGGGTAAAAACGGGGCAAAAAAGAAAAAAGATTGGACACAGCAAGAGCATTCTTGACCAGAGAATCGGCAGGCCGCACGATACCACAAGCCAAGGCAGGCGGCCATGTTGCCAAGGCGCGCCTACCGATTAAACGTATATGATCAGACAGAGAATTGATTGACTAAACGCCGCAATTTGTCTGTCATGGCATGCAGTTCGTTGGTTGCTGCAGCAGTTTCATGGGCAATCGCAGCGTTATTTGATGCACTATGCGCCACTTTTTCCACATGCTGAGCAATTTCATTGCTGGCACTACTTTGTTCACTCAAAGACAGTGAAATATCGTCCACCACACTAACGACTTGCTCGGTGCTGGCATGGATATGTTGCACAGATTCACCGCCTTGCTCCGCCATTTGCACCCCATGCACCACCCGTTGCACCGCCTCTTCCATCGTTTGACGTGAAGCATCCGAACTGGTTTGGATTTCTGCAATCATCGAAGCAATTTCTTTGGTGGATAGGGCAGTGCGCTCTGCCAACTTACGCACTTCATCCGCCACCACCGCAAAACCCCGGCCTTGTTCCCCTGCGCGGGCGGCTTCAATCGCGGCATTCAACGCCAGCAAATTGGTTTGTTCTGCCACATCTCGAATCACAGCCATCACATTCGAGATGGCATCAGTTTTCTTGGCCAACTCGGCAATGGTGTCAGAAGATGAGGCAACAGACTCACGAATCCGTTGCATCTCACCAATTGCCGCCCGAATCACGTCTGCCCCCTGCTGGGCTTGCGAACCAGATTGTTGGGAAGATTGGTGAGCATCACGCGCCCGTTCAGCGATGTGGTTAATGCTGCTGGTCATTTCTTCAATCGAGGCTGCCATCGCCGTCGTTGCTTGGTTTTGGGCCTCGGCGTTTTGTGCCCCTTGATTTGCATGTCGGGCAATGTTTTCTGTCATCTCAGACAGCCGCTGGGCGGTGGTCACGATATCGTGCATCAGCCCACGCAGTGTGTCTTTCATCGTCGATACCGACGCCAACACACTGTTCGGATAACGCTCTGCCCCTTGGATAGGAACGGTTAAATTGCCATTGGCAATTTTCCCTACCACCTCCACCACATATTTGGGCTCACCACCAAGCTGTTTTAACAGGTTGCGCATCATCGACAAAGAAAACAACAGCATAATCGCAATCCCCACGACACAGACCAAACCAATCAGCCGCAGATTTTGCATAAAGATCGCATCGACATCGTCAATATAGATGCCCGTCCCGACTCGCCATTGCCATCTCGCTGACGTTTCCATATAGGAAATTTTGATGACATCACCCACCGTATCGTTTTTCTTCCAAACGTACTGTGCCATCGCCTTACCGTTATTTGATTTCAGCCCACCGATAAACAGCTCGCCAAGATTCACCCCCTTGCTATCTTTGAGCTTTAACAAACTCGTCCCCACCAGTTTTTCACGTGGGTGCACAAGGAAATTCAGTTCACCTTTATTGATGTCACCATCCAAAGCAAACAAGTAGTTATCTTTATCAAAGCGCATCGCCCCAAGCGCAGCACGGGCACGCTCTTTGGCATCTTGTTCAGAGAGTGCGCCTTTTTGTGCCAAATCTTCGTAACGCTCAACAATGTTGCGAGCGGTCTCAACCAGATTGTGAATCCGCTCCTTACGGTCTAACAGCATTGTTTCGCGTTGGGCGAATAGGGCAACGGCGCTGACGACCAACAAGCCGACGAGGGCCATGAAAATCAGCGTCAATAATTTTGTTCGTACCGTCATAGCGTCAAACCAGCTACTCATCGTCCCTCTCCACTTTCTCCAGTGCCTTTAACAGCTTTTTGGAATTTTTATTCACTTGACACGCTTTATTTGTATGATATTTACGTGCTAAAGAAAGTGTATTACAGAAAAGGACTTCGTGGATAGCCTAAATCGATAGACAAAAAATAAGGTGGCCTAGAGAGGCCACCTAAATAAAAATGCTTATGCTTTATTTATAGATAGTTCATTAAACTACCAAAATAATTAAATTTGGAATCGGCTCACCATTTTTCTCAGGCTATCGGTCATTTGGTGCATTTGATTGGTTGCTTGGGCCGTTTCGTGAGCAATGCCAGCATTCTCTGCTGCAACTTGGGCAATTCTTTCCACATTCATTGCAATGTCGTTACTGGCTTGGCTTTGTTCACGCAAAGCATGAGAAATATCATTCACCACATGCAACACCTGTGACGAGCCCTCATGAATCCGGTTTACCGCACTGCCACCTTGTTCAGTCAAATCAACCCCTGCCCGCACCCGTACGACGGCTTCTTCCATATTTTCACGCGAGACAGTTGAACTGGTATGGATATCGGCAATCATGCGGCTGATTTCTTGTGTTGCAGTGCCGGTGCGTTCCGCCAATTTCCGTACCTCGTCTGCCACCACAGCAAAACCACGTCCCTGCTCACCAGCGCGAGCGGCTTCAATTGCCGCATTGAGGGCCAACAAATTGGTTTGGTCGGCAATGTCATGAATCACATTGGCAATTGACGAGATGGTTTCAGTTTTATCGGTCAACTGCACAATAGTACAGGAAGCCTCTTCTACCGCTTGGTTAATTCGTTGAATTTCTGTGACAGCTTGTCCCAATACCGAAGCACCTTGCCCAGCTAGATCGCCTGCTTGAGCAGACGATTGCCGCGCTTGTTCTGCATGATCGGCAATGTGGTTGATACTGACCGTCATCTCTTCAATCGAGGCAGCCATCGCAGTGGCAGCACTGCTTTGATCTTCAGAACTTTTTGCCGTACGGTCGGCATGATCGGCAATATTGCCAGCCATACTACCTAGAGAATCGGCGTTCCCGACAATTTCACGAATCAGGGTACGCAACCGTTGTTGCATATCAGCAATCGCCGCCAATAAGCTGCTATGGTCATTAGGGCGAAGTTGAATATTTTGCCGTAGATCACCCGCAGCAATCGTGCGGACCACATCAGCCGCATAGCCTGGCTCACCCCCCAATTCGCGAATCAAACGTGACGTAATCACCCCACTTAATGCCAATAAAATTACTGCCAAAATAACAATCGCGATGCCCATCCATAAACTGGATTTCAAAAATGCGGTTTGCACATCATCTACATAAATCCCTGTGCCATACCACCATTTCCAACGCTGAGAAATGGCCGCATAGGTTACCTTACCGACCTCACCAACCTCGTCATTTTTTTTCCATACATATTCAATCACCACCCCATTGGGTGCGGTTTGCAACCGTTGTTCAAACAGCTGATACAAACTTGGCACCACCTCACGCATTTTTTTACCCAACAAGTCGGCGCGTGGATAAGCCAACCAAGTGCTATCAGGGGCAATCACAAACACATATTCAACACCATCATAACGGGCCTTAGTAAAAGCCTCTTGTGCTAATTTTTGCGCTTGTGCATCAGATAACTTGCCATTTGCCGCTTGCTCCTCAAAATAAGCAATGACCCCCCCAGCTACTTCAGTGATATTGCGCACTTTGTCGGTTCGGTCGGCTAACATAGCAGCCTTAAGGGAGTACATGGCGACCATGCCAAGAACAATTAAACCGGCCAGCGCCACGCCAACCAAGACCATTAGCTTGGTGCGCATGGAGAGTTGTGCAAACATGCGTTAACCTTTCGTCAAAAGGGATTACTTAAGTATTCATTGTAATGACAAATTTGCAAATTTATCGGCCAAGATCGTAATTTCCTGAGCCAAGTTCGCAATATTTGCATTAAGTCAAGTTTTTTCGTGAGGAGTCATCACCATGAGCGTTACCTTAAAAGGCAATCCCATCACTTTGAATGGCCAATTTCCTCAAGTCGGTGCGACCGCTACAGCATTTCGCTTGGTTGCTGCAGATTTGTCAGAACAGGGCTTAGATAACTTTGCAGGGCAACGCAAAGTGCTCAATATTTTCCCAAGCATCGATACACCAACGTGTGCGACCTCGGTACGTAAATTCAACGAGCAAGCGGCAGCGTTAGCGAATACGGTGGTATTATGCATTTCTGCTGATTTGCCTTTTGCGCAAAAGCGGTTTTGTGCTGCCGAAGGCTTGGATAAAGTGTTGACGCTGTCTACCTTCCGCAATCAAGATTTTGCTGAACAATACGGTGTCGCCATTGCATCTGGCCCATTAAGTGGTTTAACCAGCCGCGCCGTGATTGTGTTGGATGCAGATAATCGTGTCTTACATGCTGAGTTAGTTGGTGAAATTGCAGAAGAACCAGATTATGCCAAAGCTTTAGCTGCTTTGGCATAAAAACATTTCAGTTTTACCTGTCCCCTTTTAAATACAATATCAAGCGGGACAGGTTTTTTGTTACAAATACGGATTATTTATACATCATTTTAATTGATTATTATTGATAAATAACCCGAATTTGTCATAGACAGGGAGTGGGGGTATGTACGGTAGTGATGAAATGATATTCCGTGTTTTTGATACGGATTCTTTTCCCGACTTTGTTGATTCTTTGGCAGATTTAGCGCCAGCAATTGAACGCGATGTCGCACGCCTACGCGACAACCCTACTTCTCGCGATATCCTGACTGCCCTATTTCGTGCAGTACATAATCTAAAGGGCGACTCGGCCCTGTGTAAGTTAGAACTTGGGGTACGTATTTGCTTCCCCATTGAAAGCTTGTTGTCGCGAATGCGAGATAACGAGCTAATCTTTACCCCACTGATTGGTGAAGTGTTTTTGCTTGCCTTAGACAGGTTGGAACAAGCCATAGAAGCGCTGGCCGAACACCGCACCCTTGCCCCGCTACATCTGCATGAAATGTTGATTGGGCTTGAAATGCTGTCGGTACAACCGAAGGACCGCATCGAAACCCAAGCAGCAATTTTTATTGAAAACATCACCGGCTTTCGTCCTGTTGCAACACCAGAACAAACCCATGAGCTCAATTTTGCGCCTTTCAGCAGCAATGACGCTATGCCAACTGAGGTTGAACCCGAACCTCATACTAGCCAAGAAGCACAAGATCTCGCCTTTTTCCGCTCACTCGCCCAACAATTAGAAACCCGTTCGCCTCATTTGCTTGGCCGAACAGCACGGGTCTTGAAATTAGCCGAAGAAACCAATAGCGAGGCAGGTTATCCGGTGAGCCCTGCTCAATTAGAGGCGGCGGTATATATGCACGATGTTGGCATGATGTTCTTACCAGAAGCCGTGTGGTTGAAAGTTGAACGGTTAAGCGATAGCGACCGTGCCGTTTTACAATCACACCCCAATTGGGCTGCGGATTTGCTGGCAAGGATGAAGGGATGGGATGAAGCGGCACGAATGGTGCGTGAACACCATGAGCGACCGCTGGGTGGCGGCTATCCACAAGGCTTGTTCAGCCCAGATATCTGTGCCGGTGCAAAAATTTTGGCGATTGTTGATGCGTTTGAAGCGGTGAATCTCAAACATAGCCATCGCGGTCACAGCTTATCTGCCTTGCGTGCCGTCGCTGAAGTCAATGCCTGTGAAGATCAATTTGCCCCAGAATTTATCAAACCGTTTAATCAGGTGATTCGCCGTTGGATTACCGGCAATCCTCAGCGTTAACTCGGATATAACTCACGCACACACACCATCACTTTTGCCAATTCAGTTCGTACGGCCTCACTGCATGCGGGACATTGTTCAAGTTCTTGCTTACGCAGTGCGGTTTCGAACTGGCGGGCTAAAACACTGAGCTGATTTGCCCCAATCATGCTGGCCGCACTGACTAAGCTATGCGCTAATAAACGTGCTGCAGCCATTTGCTCTTCGGTTTGCCACAGGCTGAATACGGTTTCTGCATCAGCATAACGCTGTAAAAACATGCCGCATAAGGTTTGATGCAGTTCGGCATTATTCATCAGTTTTTCCAGTGCCATCGCACGGTCAACTGGAAGATATTCGGCAGACATTTAGCTATCCTTTTCTTGTGCAGGAAACAACACGCCGGGGTTAAACAACCCAGCCGGATCAAGCCCCTGTTTAAGCTGTTGCATCACCTGTCGCGCTAATGGCGAGCGATATTGCCATAGCGTCTCTCGCCGCAATCGGCCAATCCCATGCTCTGCCGACAACGTACCACCAAGCTGGTAGGCCGTTTCAAAAACAATCCGATTGACCCGTGGCTCATCTTGATAGATATCAGCAGCAGCACTTCCGGTCTGACTGACGTTATAGTGCAAATTACCATCACCCAAATGACCAAAAGCGGTGATACGACAATCGGGGAAAGCCGCACGCAACTTATCACCGGCTTGTTGTAAAAACATCGGTACGGCTGATACCGGCACCGCAATATCGTGTTTTAAGCTGATACCTTCACAACTTTGTGCCTCAGAGATGGCCTCGCGCACCAACCATAGGGCTTGGCGCTCTTTGCGATTTTGGGCAATCACGGCTTCACCATAGCGCGGAGCAGATGGCAACCATTCCAATAATTGTTGTTCAAGATGCGCGTCTTCGCCGCCATCCGATAACTCGAACAACACCGCCCAAGGCGCGTGAAACGGCACGCGGGCGCCACTGATATGGGTTTGCACCAACTGCAAACAGCGTCCTGAAATCAATTCAAACGTGGTTAAACGATCATCAAAGCGCGCTTGTAAGGCATGCAACCACGCCAAAGCCACATCGGGCGAAGCCACTTCAATCATGGCAGTGCAATACGCAGTAGGCAACGGAAACAGCCGCACTGTTGCGGCAGTGACAATCCCTAACGTCCCTTCACTGCCAATAAACAACTGTTTTAGATCATAGCCACTGTTATTTTTCCGCAGCCCTTTGAGTTCGGATAACACCTCACCATTGGCCAATACCACTTCTAAGCCTAGGGTTAATTCCCGCATATTGCCATAGCGCAGCACCGCTGTCCCGCCGGCATTGGTCGCAATATTGCCACCAATGGTACAACTGCCTTCAGAAGCTAAGGTCAATGGGAATAAACGTTCAATAGTCTGTGCGTGTTGATGCAGCTCCGCCAGCGTGAGGCCAGCCTCGACAGTCATCGTATTGTTATTCGCATCAATATGACGAATCTGCCGTAAGCGGCGCAGAGACAATACCACTGTCTGCCCTGATGCATCCGGCACCCCACCGCCAACCAGACCCGTATTGCCGCCTTGTGGTACCAATTGCACACCATATTGCTGACAGCACTTTACTACCTCAGCCACTTCTGCTGTGGTGCTGGGCAATACCACCGCCAAAGCTTGGCCATGAAAGCGTTTGCGCCAATCAATAACAAAAGGGGCAGTTGTGGTGGCATCGGTATAGACACATTCATGACCGACAATTTGACGGAGTCGAGACAAAATAGGCGCAGTATCCACAAACTTTTCCTACCCGTTAACGCTGCCAATAGGTTTTGACATTCACAAATTCATAGAGGCCAAACTCGGATAATTCGCGGCCATAACCCGACGCTTTTACCCCACCAAATGGCAAACGTAAATCTGAGCTGGTATAGCGATTGATAAACACGCTACCAACATTTAACGCCTGTCCCAAGTGCCAACCATGTGCTTCATCAGCAGTAAAGATAGAGGCACCTAAGCCAAAAGCGGTATCGTTGGCAATCCGAATGGCATCAGCCTCATTGTGTGCCCGTATCACGCTGGCGACAGGGCCAAAAGTTTCTTCGTGATAGACCCGACACTGGGGGGTGACATGATCGAGTACCGTTGCCGGATAGAAAAAACCACTGCCTTCAGGCATCACGCCACCGATTTTGCACTGTGCCCCGTGTTGCACGGCATCAAGCACTTGTGCGTGGAGTTTTTCACGCAAATCGGCACGGGCCAAGGGCGCAAGGGTGGTGAGGTCTTCACTCGGCGGGCCACAACGCAGTTCGGCCACCAGAGGCAAAAATATCGCCATAAAGGCTTCGGCAATGTCTGGCACCAAAATAATCCGCTTGGCAGCATTACACGACTGGCCCGCATCACGGAATCGTGAATGACAGGCCTCTTGTGCCGCCAAGGTTAAGTCTGCATCGGCCAGCACAATCAATGGATTGCTACCACCCAGTTCTAACACGCTTTTTTTGAGATGTTTACCGGCCAGACTGGCGATATGGCGTCCGGTTTGTGTCGAACCAGTAAAGGCAACAGCATCACTCAACGCAATCGCCTGTTCGACGTGTTCATGGTCAATCCATGCCACTTGCAGATAATCGCTTAAATTCGCCTCTGCAATCGCCTGTTCAAGTAATGCCGTAGTTTGTGGTACCGATGGAGCGGGTTTCACTACACAGGCATTGCCTGCCATTAGAGCAGGAATGGCAAATCGCAACACCTGCCACACAGGGTAATTCCACGGCATGACCGCCAACACAATACCGAGAGGTTCAAAAGCAACGGCACTGCGGCTGGCAGACGTGGCAATGGTTTGTTGAGCGAGAAGACGCGGCGCCAAATCAGCGTAATAGCGGATCAATAAAATGGATTTATCAATTTCAGCTAAACACTCTGCCGTCCGCCGCCCCACTTCTTGTGTCACATAGGCAGCCAATCTATCGCGGTGATCGTGCAAACGGTCGGCGAAATTGAGTAAAAGTTGTGCGCGCAGCGCGGTTTCGCTGTTTGCCCACACGGGATGCTGTTGTCTAACTCGTTGAAAGCAAGACAAGAGTTTTTCCGGCGGCCACGTGGGTCGGGTAAATAACACATCCCCATTGGCGGGGTTACAACTGGTAAAGGCGCTCATAATTGTTGCACTGTAACAAAAAAGCGCCACCTTGCGGCAGCGCTTGAGCAGAATATCCGGTTTTATGGACTATTAATAAGCAAGATTAGCGGGTTTTTCGCCGGTGGTAAGATAGTGCAACAACTCACGTGCCGAGCGAATGGCGCTGCCAAACGGCAGGGTTTCCGAACCACGGAAGAACAGCCCTTTATTGACTTCGCCACGGAAAGCCGCAGCCAGTTTCAAATCAATGCAGAACTGACCCACTTTTGACAAGCCATCGCGTAAACCGCATACAGACAAGCAATTCAACCCTTGAGTACAACGGGCAGGATCGGCTTTGGCATTGGCTTGCAACTTGTCTTCGCGGCGTAAATAGCTCTTTAAGAAAGGGGTCATCACACCACGCGCAGGCAAACCGGCCACACTCATAAAATCGACAATATCCTCTGGTTTGGCCTCTGCCAAAACACGTTTGAAATTGTCGTGGGCATCGCCTTCTTGGGTGACTGCAAAAGCGGTACCCACTTGCACCGCTGAGGCGCCCAGCCCCACATAGGTCTTCACTTTCTCAAAACTATTGATACCACCAGCCACCACCAGCGGCACTTTTTCGCGTTCTAAGCCCAGTGTTTTGAATACTTCGAAGGTTTCTTCCAACACACGGGCAAAATCGAACCGTTCGTGGTTGATTTCATCACGTTTAGCAGCACCCAAGTGACCACCGGCATAGCGAGGGTGTTCAATCACAATCGCATCGGGCAAACGGTTTTTCTTCATCCAGCGTTTTAATACGATACTGATTCCGCGTGATTCACTCAAAATCGGCAGCAGTGCAACATGGGGGTAATCATTGACCATATCAGGCAGGTCTAATGGCAAACCGGCCCCCATCGTGATGGCTTGAGCGCCCGACTCGCAAGCTTGTTGCACATATTTCGCGTGGGCATCCACTGCCTTCATCACATTGACCGACACGATCCCTTTGCCATCGGCAATGGCTAAAGCCTGTTTAATCTCGCGATCAAGTGCAATCAAATTCAAACGATCATAACCGGCAGCATCGGTGACATGTGCCGATTCCTCCATTAAATCGGGGTGCAGATGGCGCAAATCGACGCTTGCAATGGTACCAACCGCATTTTCATGCGCCACAGCCCCTGCCAAACGGTGGGCCGAGATACCAACCCCCATACCTCCTTGCACCACGGGTAACAGATTCTGGCCACGCAATACCAACGGAGGAAACACACTGTCTATCATAAAATCCCTAACCCCAAACCAGCAAAAAAGAGAGTGTCTATCTCACCCGCTTTAAACGGTTTGATACAAATCAAACCAGCGGATGAGAGAATTCTAACGTCTTAGGTGCGGAAGCGGTTAACTTGTTGTCCCAACTCACCCGCCAACACACTAATACTCTGGGTGGTGCGAATCGCTTGTTGTACCGCTTGGTCGGTTTGTTGTGCCATCGCGCTAATTTGCTCAACATGCTGTGCAATATCATTGCTCGCCAAC
>Ga0079301_1001328_pt1 | contig 11451 bp, 11 predicted proteins | sample Wag4_2014_7_11_3_FD_74797 | JGI IMG/M metagenome (GOLD analysis project Ga0079301, IMG submission 74797) | Fresh water mixed with fracking chemicals microbial communities from Ohio, USA - Utica-2 Time Series FC 2014_7_11 | ecosystem: Engineered > Industrial production > Chemical products > Input...
GCCTGTACCAACAGCAGCTGCTGCAGCTTTCGACAATGTTGTACAGGGCACCAGTGGAAACGATGCTGCACTGAACGGCACTGTTCAGCGTGACTTGCTGCAAGGCTTCAACGGCAATGATCAGCTTTCTGGTGCAGCTGGTAATGATCGCCTTGAGGGCGGCAACGGCAATGACACACTCAACGGTGGTGCCGGTAACGACACCCTAGTTGGTGGCCGTGGAGATGACACCTATGTGTTCGCTGCAGGTGGCGGCCAGGATGTCATTGATAACATTGGGGGCGGTTTCGACACGCTGCGCTTTGAGGGCATCGCCTTCAATCAAGTATCCAGCGGCTTGATGAAGAGCGGAAACGATCTCGTGCTCAAAGTTAGTGGTGGCAGCGATCAGGTCACCCTGAAGAACTGGTTCTTGGGCGGTGACCATGTCGTTGATGTGATCAGCTTTGCCTCCGGTGGCCAACTGACAGCTTCCCAGTTGTTTGGTGCGTTTGGCCTTACAAATCCGGACGTCGCAGGTTCGCCGAACTACCAGGGTGTGCCAGATGAGCGTTCCTTTGGAACCATTCTGGCAGGGCAGGCTGGCGATCAGAACATAATTGGTTCGTCCGATGCTGACCTGATTGACGGTGGCGCGGGTAACGACAAGCTGCGTGGCGGCAAGGGTAATGACTACCTGCTTGGTGGCGACGGTAGTGATACTTACTACTTCGCCGCGGGCGATAGTCAGGACACGATCAACAACTTGTCCAATACTCCGGCTGACAACGACATCTTGAGTATCGAAGGCATCACTCGCGACAACCTCTGGTTATCGCGCCAAGGCGACAGCCTGATGATTGATGTTCGAGGCTCGGATGACCGAGTGACCGTGCAAGATTGGTATGCAAACTCGGCCCAGCGACTGGATACAATCCAGGCAGGCGGTTCGACTTTGTACGCCAACCAGGTCGACAACCTCGTCAGTGCCATGGCCGCCTTTGGCGCGCCAGCTGGCGGGGAAATCAACTTAAGTCAGGTGCAACGTGATCAGCTCAATGCGGTCATAGCAGCAAACTGGCAGTAGTACAGCGTGCAAATAAACAGCCCGCCTTAATGGCGGGCTGTTTATTTATTCAAACTGTAAAGCGCATATGAGTGATCAACGAGCTATTGCTCTGATGTTAGCTACCCATGCAATTTACTGCTCTGCTGTCATCGGTGTTAGCCGAAGGAACAAGCCTGAAATCTGGAGCGGCCATAACGGCCCCTGTCAGTGCGTGATAACTGAAGCCTGATAGTCGCACAATGATATTGCGCCTAACAGATCCAGTTGCTGACGATTGGCGGGGGGAGACATGAGCCCCCGCACGCTCACCTCAATACGAATGCGCTATATTTGGCAACCGGAAACGGCTTTCGGGGCTAGGGGGCTAGCTCCCTAGCCAGCTTTTCAGTCGCCATTTGGCTGCTGCTCTGACCGAAATCACATGCTCCCCATACCCAGTTGAGAGCCGATGTCTTTCGACGAAAGCATCCTGAAGATGCTCGCGTCAAATGCCCTCTTGAAATCCGGGTCAGACGCATAGCGTTTATAGAGGTCGAGCTCCCGCCTCCGCTCGACGCTGATTGCCTGTTGGCTCAGGCGCTCTAGCGCCAACTGACGGTTCTGACTGTCGGGGTTGTCTTCGACCTGGACTTTGTAGTCGGCGTGGCTCATCACATGCTTGGCAATGTTGATGAACTTCACCCGTTGCTCTTCCGGAGTGGCCTCCCAGCCCGCGAAGTGGCGTTCGTTGAAGGTACGCACAATCTCATCGAGCGGGTCTTTGTCGCCGTCACGGAAGTGGCCGCCACGAATATTCGGGTTCTGAGGCTCCAGTTCGGTTTCCGATGCATCCAGGCCGATCTTGACCTCAAGGCGTGAGCGCTCCAGGCCATAGGTGGATAGATCAACGCTGTTCAGCAGCTCATCCAGCTTGTCTTGGTCCGGGTCCTTCACCTTCAGCTTAGGAATTAGGAACTTCAGGAACCAGTGCAGCATTTCCCAGTTCACATTATTGAACGGGATGATGGCCGCTACTTGGGCGTATATCTTCACGAACTGCTTGGCCTTGATCTTGAAGTCAATGCGCTGCTCATCGTCTAGATCAGCCTCGAATCGAGCGACTACCACATCGATGATCGGATGAAGCTCTTCTGCTTCCGCACTGGCGAAGAATTTTTCATTGAACAACGTCACCTCCGGCCAGTCGTAGATACCGAAGTCATTCAACACATCCTTCAGGTCGTGCAAGACGTTGACGTCAGTAGGCTCAGCACCTCCACCATTGAGGCGACAGAGCGATGTTCCTTTTCGGCAGCCATTCGCAGCAGCTGCTTGATGTCTGCCGAGGTGCGAATGATCAACGTTTCATCTTTTGGGCGCTTCAGGAGGCAGTCCAGTATGGTTGCACTGCGAATGTACTGAGTTTCACAGACACAAAACAGCTTGGCATGAGATGAATTCTGGGAGCTTTGGCTAGCGTCCCGAAGACACCGCCAGTGATGCTTCTTCAGCGAAAGGAGCCAATGCCGCCCGCATCCATTTGGGCATTCTGCAGGCAAGCAGCGTGGTCAATTCGTCCGGGCTCAGGGTATCGGTTATTTTGGAAAGCGCGTGGGGACACGCCCCGTCTTTACCGAGGTAGTAAAGCGCCGTGAGCGCCAGGCCTACCTTATTTCCGGCATGCTGCAAGCGATCACTGGAAACATGGTTGAGACGAACCAAAGCATTGCCGGCCTTGATTTCTCGGGTTCTGCCGCTGGTGTAGTAGACCGGCACCACCTGCATCTGCGTGCTGAGCCCCAACCTGCGCACGGCCTCAGCTCCATGTATCTGAATCGTCTCTCCATTCACCTTGGAAAGAACATTCATGATGGCTAGTGGACTAGGTTTTACCAGTTGGCTGGTGTACTCGCTTAGCTTGGGGCGCATATAGACACCGCGGGCTACACGCTCCAGACAACCTGACTGCACTAGCCTGGAGAGCGCTTTATCGACCGCTGCACGCGAACCCAACTCTGCGAAGAGGTTGCGCACGAAAGGCTTGCCCTTCTTCATGCGCTTGACTCGATTTGAGATGGCTTGTGCGACAGACATGGAAGCCTTCTAGGACCTGTGCGTCTTCTGAAAGATCGAACGCAGATAGACCTAAACAGCAGGTGTTGAGCGTTGGTCTGCCACGATCCTCTCCACCTCGTCGACGATCTCAGCTGCCGTGCAGCCCAAGGGGATGGCCAGCTTGATCAAGGTGGTGATCGTTGGCTGATGGATGCCCCGCTCCATCAAGCTGACATAGTTACGCTGCAATTCTGCCTCATGAGCCAATCGCTCCTGGGTGAGCCCTGCTTCGACACGACGTCTGCGCAAGACCTTTCCGAACGCCAGTTCGACTTCCACAGATGCCCCCCCCAAAAGGGAGGACTATCTGGGCGACGCCGCTCCAGGTCTTCACAGTATACTGTGAATTTGGTAAAACATGACCCCATGAGATGGCGCCCACCTCCACCGAACTGAAGGGCCACCTTCCTACAAATGCCGGCCTCTCAATCCGCTGTAACTCAAATAAAAACGATTAATCCCCGATAAGCAATCAGTTAAAAAAGGATATATAGACATGAGGGCTATTGGCATAACTGCCTCTGTTGCACTTGCAATGCTTCTGCAGTCAGGAGCAATTGCTGGGGAAACTGGAGTTCAGAAGCTTGTTAAAAGGTGCGAGTCCGCTTCTAAAGCGCAAGGGACATCACCTGCACTATGTTCGTGCACATTGAAGAGGATGCAGGAGTATGGATTCTCTGATTCGGAAATCGTTAACTTTTCTCGACGCGACTTCAAACCAAAGGACCTACATGAAACTGAACGCCATATGGACTACAGCATTAAGATTCGATTAATAGGAGGCCAGTGTGGCTGATTAGTGTTTTTCACTGCCGCCAGCCTAGTCGTACGTCATTGATTATGGGACTTTCCATAAAGGATGGGGCGGGGTCATGCCTTAGCGAAATGACCGATCACGACCAACCGAAACGGCGGGTCACGATACTCCAAACCCGCAACTCAACGCATCACAGACGTCCATTTCGCGTCCCCGCAAATATAGAAAGATGCTGCGTTGACGAACAATATATTACTACAAATATATTGCTCATCAATCGGTGATTACATCCCATCAAGGAGCCAAAGGTGTTTAAGACCAATCGCAATGCGGAGCTGCTTCCTGGACTCTCCAATGGTCCAGATGGCGTGCAGTTCTGGTCATTTGTCGAGCAAGAGGTGGCCTGGCCTTGGTTCTACCTTCAGATGGTCGAGGATGATGGCAGGGAGGCCTTTCAAAGCATGCTGATGGTTCCCACCCTCCCATTGCTTGAGCAGATCGTGGGAGCAAAAAGCGATCATGCCTGGATTGAACAGGCCCAACTCGTGACCCCAGCGCACATAAACAAGACGGGGCGCTGGATGATGGAACCGCTGCTGGAGGTCAGCGCGATCCGTAACGAGCAAGGGCAAGAGTTTGGGTATGAGTGTGTAGTGGAGGGAGGTCGAACGTACTCCATCTCAGCAGCCCAGCTACCAGACGGACAGCTGAACACTCACACGATCTTCTCTGCAGCATTACATCTTTCGAACTGAAGATCTTTGACTCAAGAACTGGCAGCGTAAGCCTAGATCAAAACATGACCATGCCCCATGAGCGTACCCGTGCAGTTGTACAAACACATGATTTCTTGATCGAGCTAGCTCGCGATGCGTCTCTGCCCGAACGTATTCGGCGGGACGCTCGCTTCCTCCTGCGTCATTACCCAAGCCGGAGAGACATGTTATTGGCCGGTCGGATTGAGGAAAAGGCAGATACATTCCCAATTGGAGCGCTCGGCCCTGTTTTCAGCTCAATAATTCCAGAATAACTTATACTCAAAACGACCGCTTGCGATGCAGAACAAACTTCAAATATCACCTTTCACAGCGCCCCTACCATCAAACGCACACCAAAATCATCAACATATAACCCCTCAAAAAAATAGCAAGAAAAATAATTTCAAGTCATCCTATTGATCTGCTGATAGCCAAGCTGGGGCCTTACTTTTTCTAGTTCCTTTACACAGTTCCATAATTGTAAATTCTGAGTCAGCACACGATCACGTTGCTCACATGCAATTGCAAGCTCCCTCTCTAAATGCTCAATTTTATTCTTCATAACCTCAATCCGCTTATAATGCGAAGAGGCAGATACCTTATCAGATCTAGAGCGCGCAGCCTCAATCCTTGCCAAAATTGCGAAATGTGCCTTGCGAGATCTTTTAAGGTAGCCACGATCAAATCCGGCTTCATGGCTGACTATGCTAGCCGTAAGCTTAGAAAGATCCAATCCGACATAGTCGGAGACAAAAGGTTTTCCATCCAAAATCCGCTGCAAAGCAGCCTCACAAGCGATCACACCCTCACCTCTACCCCCTGCCATATTAAATTTTCACCTTATCAATCACGCGAGACTTAAACTCCATTAAACGTTCAACCTCGACCTGTACTATTTGATGCTCACCAGAGCCCTCGACATAGCCCCCTAATTCTCTCATTGATTCCTCAATTACCGAGTTCAGTTTGGCAGGCTTAATGATCGCGCCCTCGCAAGACAAACAACTTGCATAGTCACCAAGCAAAAAAGAATCGCAGCGCCCTACCTTAGTACAGCCTCCCAACAGCGTGGATCGATAGCTAATCTCTCCATTTCTCACCCGCCGCTCCGTATCGGCACGAACATCCTCAACATTTATGCCACCAAGCTTAATACGCTCTCTCTGTTTCTCTGCATAAGAACCAGTACCACCAAACAAAGGTTCTTCACTAAACATAAGATCGGAAATAAGCTGATTTGCCACCGACATCGGCATTGCCATTTGATACTCAAAAGCAAAGTGATTACTTGGAAGAACGAAGCCACCCTTAGCCTCATCATAATACCCAAAAATCGTGCGTAAATTTCCGTAATTATTCGAATAATATCTAGCCATCTCAATAGTCGTGTGCTTAAACTGAGCACGCACGGTTGGCAGCGAGAGAAAACCGCTATTACTCCCATAAAAAGCCAGTGAGCGGCGAAATTGATGACTGGTCAACGGCCACGGTTTGCCAATTGCAAAACCCGGCTCACTATAGAAATCTCTTAATGGATCGCTCTGAGCCAACTCCTGCAAATCCTCTGCTTGAATCAACAAACCATGAAACGCAGTTGTTCTTATAGACCTGGCAACAAATGCTGAAACTCCGACTTCGGATTTTTTTCTCGAATAACTCAAAATTGACGGATTTAAAAATAGCGGACAACGCTCATCCAACTCGACCTTGTAAAGCTTGGCTAGGCCACGACAGATTTCCTTAGCGATATCTATAGCTTTTACGACCTCCCTCGGCGCAAACCATGCACCTTCTTTTTTGTAGCCAGAAAACTTTGTAGAAGAAGATATTACACTTACTACCTGCCCTCTATCACGCACAACAGATTGATCATCGACAAGTGCCTGCCTAACAACTTTGTCTGATAGGCAGAGATAAGTCATTCGCATGACCTCTTGATCACGCATACCCGTATATAAGTGAATGACATTTTTGAGCAAGTACTGAATATTTAGCAATACACGCTGTAAATTACGTCTATGCGCGCATTGAAAAGCCCCTGAAAACACACGTCCCAAGCAATGGCTTTCAATTGCTTGAGTCATATCTGGCCTATAATTTTTTTTGCCACCTAGTCGGCGACTCTTTTGCTGACTGTGAGAAACACCGTAGCTCTCATCATCAAAGCATTCTATGAAAGACTCTAGCCTTCCGACACCAGAAGAAATCTGGTCAAGGAAATCACCAGCAGTGTTGATAAGACTCAAATATATTCGGGTAGGGATGACCGGGTGCTGATGCGACTCCTTCCGCTTCAACGAAAAATCACGTGGATTCAACACTGCATAACCCAGTCTCTCCTCTCCGACCCTAGCTAATCCTCGCAATATTCCAGAAAGGAATGCTTTATCAAAGCTAACATCGCGAACAAAAGCGGCTAGATATACCGGCACGGTAAATAGCTGCTGTAAAGACAAGCTACCCACCATAGGTTTCTGCTTTTGCGCATAACAAAATCGCATAGCGGCGCGAATTACGAACCAATACTGAGCAACTGTCCCGACACTTAAGGCCCCCATTCGTCCACCACCCGCAAAATAGATAAGGCAGTACAATAAATATTTAGACTCCTCAATCAGTAGTGCCTGCCCAACCTCCGCCTCGTCAAACACAGAATCAAAGCGAATTCTACAACGTTTTATTGCACCCAACCTATACGGATTAAAGTCCCACGCAGGATCTCCATATACCGCTGTAGCAACTCCCTTTTCGTTGCGACAAAGAACAAACTCAGAAGCAGGCCTCCCATAGAATTGAATAGCATTATCTGGTTCACACTGCTTCGGAAACTGGCCAGCAGAAAATAAACTACTCACTGACCGGAGAGTCGCAGTCAAAACACCACCCCCAATTGCTCATAACGAGCCAAGCGATTTTCCCAAAATCTAGTTAGCACACCACAATCAAAAACCTCAGCTCTTACAACTTCAATCGTTTTCCTTATCTCTACAGAGCGGTCGCCAAGCGCATCAAGTATGAACTCGACTCGAATAGACAGCTCTTTGTAAAGCACCTCTGCATGTCCCACATCGGGAGCGGTGCTACGCACCGCGTTAATCACATATTGCAAGCTAAGAAGCTTACGCAGATCTTCTTCATCGCTGTGGCATATATAGTGCTCGCAATACAAACAACCGTATTGTGTGTGACAGCTAGGCTGAATAGGCCTGTCAGAGCCGTCTATCGATAATGGCTGATTGAAGGATTTACAGTGACCTGCCGCTGTTGCAATATCCTCTCCGACCGAATTTCGGCTGCGTTCACGCACCATATGAGCAGCATGGCGGATGGAACTCCAAAAAAGACCTAATTCTGCCTCTTGCTGCTCAGGCGTTGCATCTGAATAAGCTGAAAGATTCACTTGTTCGCTATGATTTAATGCCGCGGCCACCGTGGATGGAGAAATACGGGCATAGTGCAACGTGTTACTTTTGTGCTTACGCATTTTTCTGGGTGAAAGGATAGGCACTGCAGGATCGAGAAAAACACCACTAATAGAGCGATAAAAATGCTTAATTGCACTTGAGACTGAAAGCTCGGGAAAATTTTTGTGCGCTATACTTCTAATAGCATTGGGGACAGTGAAAAATAACCGCTCATGTGGATATCCGTCTAAAATCCACTCACGGATCTTTAAATACTCCTTTAGAATTGATAATCCATCGCCCCGTCCGATATTATATAAAGTTGACTTCCCGCCCGCCCTAAACTTCACAGCCGATAACTCCTTCTTAATTGGAGATTTCTCAACCTCAAGTGCATCTGCGTATTTAAATTGAGAAAACTCAGTTGGCGTAGCTCCTGTGATCAGCAAGAAAAGAAAAACATATGACCTCGCGGCAAGAGCCGCCAAGTGATTCCGGTGCCAGTGACGTTCATTTTCGTTAGCCCGATCAAAAGAGGCCTGTGCAATCTGCAGATCAACTGATATATCAGATCTATATGGTCTCTTTCGCCCCAAATTATCACAGGCGAGGAAATACTCCTCTACCGTAGAAAGCCGCCGTTCAGCAGCTTGGTATATGGGAGCAGAAGTCCTAAACGGGCCGACAGCACCCACCGTCGACGGAAATAGCACAACTTCATAATCCAAAACACTTACAACACACGGGTATTGCCTATTATTTAGAACAAAATCACTACACTGCCGAGCAATAGCCAAACAAACTTCTCGATATAGAGCAACATGAGCAGCGCTTGCCATTGCCGAGCCCGATTCTCGCCTTATTCTTGCCGCACCAGCAATTATATGGTGACTATTTTCAGGATAAAGGGCGCTGAGCAGCCTGGAAATTACAATTTGATTATTTGAGGCACTGATAAGTTTCCACTTCCCATGAAGAACCAAGCTATTTAAGTAGGCGGAATAATCTCGATACGCCTCTTGAGCATGGACTTCACTTTGAAACGTATCCCTGTAGCCCTGAGTATTTAGCCAATCAATGAAGTGTCCTACGCAGCGATAATACATTAATACACTTGCATCTCGCTGACCGGAACAAATATCTAGAAAACTCACAACCAGCTTGCGACGACTTTCTACAAATGAATCCAACACGACCCTAACGCCGCGATCATCATTTCTACATTCATTTCTATTGCGAATAAAATATGCAAAACTACCCACATCTAGCGGTTTTTTTCTAACTCTCCCAGATAACTGGATACGTAAAAGCTCAGGCTCTGGAAACTCTTGGAACAAATCACTCAAAGCAACCACTTTCGTGTTAGCGCGATACTCATAATCCTGCAAATCAGTCATTTCTCTCCCCCCAGTACTGCGCAGCCGCCACCAAAAAGCTCTTTCTCCCAAGCTTCTTGGGCGACGACTTTATCTTGAGTCATCCTAAATAACTTCAGGTAATTTTCCGTCGTCTCCCTCGCTTCGTGATGCAGGCGTTTTTGAATGAAATCGATATCCTCGCCTAGCTTTAAATCCCCCCTATTAACCAATACTTGCAAACGTTGATATAACTGAAAGGCAAAAGTTGCTCGAAGCCAGTGATATGTAAAATCACTCGGGAAGGGATCCAGAACCTTTTTAACCAATTTCCTTTTGATCGTATCCGTGACCTGTCCCGTCTGCGGAGATTTAACAAGTGCATAGCGCGGGTCACTCGTAGCCATGTAATAGCAATTGCCCTGATTAGAAAGGAACAAGTACATATCCTCCTCGTCCATTGATAGACCGGGATATTTTGCTTTTAATTGCGCATGGAATTTTTCCCGTCGCCGCTTCATCATCGGGCTATTGGCTAGAACAACCATCTCCTCAGCAAGTTGCCTCGGAACATAAAGAACTTGCGCCTTGTCGTTTTTTGTGTCAATTCCAGTATAAGGACCAGCATTCAGCTTATAGGTACCATCCCGCCCTAAGTTTTCTTCTGAAAACGCTTTCAAATTCTTCAGGCGTATGGTCAAAACGGTTTGTTTCCGAGCGCCTGTCATAAGCGAGATAAGCAAGATTAGACGCTCAACAGTTGACCATTCTTTTACGTCACTAATAGTGCAAAGAAGGGTATCCAACTCTGGATTGGAAAGGGGGCGCAGATCCTCTCCGTCCTCCCGCACAAATCCTATCGGCACCGAACTACTGGGTGGGACCCGCCGTGTCTGACTGCGCCGTTCAGTGTCTATCAGTCTCGCCCCCCTGACCCCTTGAATTAAGAAACGCACCTGCTTTGTTGTGTCAACACGCCTCATATCTAGATCGCACCAATGCATCGAAACGTAATTATAGAATTGATAAACAACCGCAGTGTATTGATTGATCACCGCAGAACTACGGACACCAGCGCTAACTAGATGATGAAAATATCTATATGTCGGGCGATGCAGAGGGCGAGCACCAGAAAAATCCATCCAATCTATATTTTCCCTTTCACAAAACAGGAGATAATCCAGCAGCTTACTTGCACGACGCCTTACATCATCAAACCGTTGATTAAAAGACACCTTGTCACGCATGAGGCCAAGCAGATAAGCATTTGCCTCTGCCCATGGAACTCCATTAACGTGAAATAGAAAAGGAACGTGATACAAGTCAGGGTACTTGTCTTCACATATTTTATGTATAACTTCGGAGTCGCAACCTTCAAGTAAAATGCAACCTGTGCACGACACTTCAGAGGAGCTCAGACGAGCGAAGGCATCCCGAACGACCGGAATTTGTACTAGGCGACCTTCGTGCTGTGAATTTCGATAGGACATGACTCACCTTTTATGTAGATGAGTCGACACTAGCGATCAGGCGTTTACGATGCATCCGAAGTCGCTGCACTTACTCCTCATCGTGAGGATCTGCAGCCGACACGCCTCGTACTCCGGTACAGCCGAAAGTCCAGCCATAGCAGTCAACAGGTGTTCTTAAAGCCGAAGCGCTTGAGATGACAGGCAGCAAAGTCCCTTCGGCTACCGTTTTTCAGGCCGTATCACCGCTCTCTCAGATTTTCAGGAGCAATCTGTCAACGCCCTGTGTTAGGGGAGAGCCTCCCTAGAGGAAGGGTCAATCACTTCTTGTTAAGCGATTCCACCCAAGGGTCCAACTTATGGAATAGCTTCGGATACCGACCTTTCAGATCCTTCTTCACCTCCAGGTAGGTATTGGCCCAGAAGCTGGCCAGGTCCTGGGTCACCTGCACCGGCCGCCGCGCCGGCGACAGCAGGTGCAGCTTGAGCCCCTGGCGGCCGCCGGCGATGCGCGGGGTGGCGGCCAGGCCGAACAGCTCCTGCAGGCGCACGGCGAGCACCGGCGG
>Ga0079301_1001331_pt1 | contig 11436 bp, 9 predicted proteins | sample Wag4_2014_7_11_3_FD_74797 | JGI IMG/M metagenome (GOLD analysis project Ga0079301, IMG submission 74797) | Fresh water mixed with fracking chemicals microbial communities from Ohio, USA - Utica-2 Time Series FC 2014_7_11 | ecosystem: Engineered > Industrial production > Chemical products > Input...
CCCTGACCACCGAGACGATGGCACACCGCACACTTGGAGTCGTACACGCTGCGCCCCAAGGCTGCATCACCGATCAAGGAAGCCGCTGGCAGTAGACGCGCGTAGACCTCCGCCCGGGCAGCATTCGACGCCCCCAACACACGCTCGATGCGTGCACGCTGTTCGTCCTTGGCGCTCGCCAACAAGCGTCGACGATCGTCGGCACGCAGCTCATTGCGCGGCAAGACACCCGACTCAACCGCAGACAACAAGTGGCTATGCCACGCATCGCGACGCAACAACAGCTCGATGCAGGTGCGCCGCGCGCGATCCGATGCTGCTGCAAGCTGGGTACACAGCAGTTCAGGCAGCTGAACCTCGGAATTGGGCTCCAAAGCTGCACTGATTCCGGCAAGGAAGCTCTCGCTCGTGCTGCTGCCCAACAACGGCACCAGCGTGCGTGCCGCGAGAGCTGCATCAAGCGTTTGCAGCCGTCGCGCAGCCGCAACGCGCAGCTCCACCGCCAACTGTTCATCACGCACACGAGCAGCGTAGCGCTGCGTCAACTCGGCACGGGCAAGTGACAAAGAGTCGCCAGCTCCCGCGCGATCGAACCACACCACGAGTGCACTCGCAGAGTCATCATCCAGCGCGGCCAGCTGCGCGCTCGCCACCACCTCGCCAGCTTGCTGCAGTGAACGCCCCTTCGGCCAATCGCGCGCAAAGCTCTCCAGAATGCGCAACCGCACAGCAGGATCGGCGCCCCACACATGGGTGAGCAACCGACCAGCCGCTTCCGGCTCACGTTCGAGCAGCGTGCTCACCGCCACTTCCAAAGCGCGGGCTTGGGACAGCGTCAGCGCACCTACAGCGGCGGTGTCATCTACTTTGGTCAGAGACACATCGTCCCACCAAGCCCGCCCCTTCGACTGCCCCCAACCACCAAGCAGTAGGTTGATCGACAGGTGTTGCTGGCCAGGAAAGGTCTCCACTACCACGGACACGCGCGTCCACTCCTGAGTACCTGTCACCGCGTTGGTGACACCATCCGGATGCGCGTGCGCATTCAGCAACGCCCCCATCGCACCGGAGAGTCCTTCCGTCTTCACCCAACCAGCGAGTTCATAGCGAGATGAAGGTTCTACGACCACATCCACGAACACGGAAGAGTCGGCGCCCGCCGTGCTGACGGCGGTCACACACCCTCCGCCATCACGACCACCCGTTGCAAGGTGCTGCCATTGGGCTGAGCCGCTGTAGGTGCGCTCTGTCCATCCATCTGGCAACTTGGCGCGCGCGACTTCCATGCCGGCGTTCGGCAAGAGATTCGGCTTCGGCCTCGGCCCGGCGGATGCAGTGTCCACCGCCGGTGCTTCCTCCAGCGCAGCAGCTAAGAACCCAGCAGCATGCACACCTGCTGCAACCAGAGCTGTCTCGGTTAGGCGACGATCATGAGTGCTATCGAGTAACCCATACACCTTGCGGCCAGCAGGTTCGTAGCTGGGCAAGACTGCCATTGCAGCGCAAGCGGCGCGACGCACTTGCGGCAAAGAGTCGTCAAGCAAACTAGACGCAAGTAGAAGCTCTGCTCCGTCGGTGCTGGGTGGCACAGACGCAGCAGCAGCCATCCGCACGCTGGGCACCTTGTGGCGCAGCAGTGCACTTAGTGCCTCCTTGCCTTCGCTACCCTGAGCGAACCAGCCTCGCTGCGCTAGGACATGCACCGCATGCAACACCAAAGGTGCAGACCCGATGCCATCCACCGCTTCGTCCGCAAGTGCCAACCGCAGCAAGTCATTCGTCTGTGCATCCGAGCTTGCCACCAAGAGAGCTTGCGCCAACAACCGACGATCAAGGCCAGGCGAGCCGAGTGCAGCCACTTGCTCGCCGGTACTCAAGCGTGACAGCGGACGATCCCGCTCCAAGAGAGCGCCAATCGGACGTACACGCCAGATGCGCGCATGTGTCTTATCACGCAACGGAGTCTCGTATGCATTCCCCGCACCATTCTCGAAGCCTTGCGGTGTGGGATTGTGCTGAACGATGTAGTTGTACCAATCGATCACATACACAGCGCCACTCGGTGCAACCTCGGCACAAATCGGCGCGAACCACTCATCGCGCGAGGCTAACAAGGTGCCTCCATCGAGCGCCTTCCAGCCCGAGCCATCGCGCTCCAGCAGCGACGCATGCACTAACTTGCCGGTGGGCTCGCACACCAGAGCCATCCGATTCCAGTAGCGCTGTGGCCACAAGCGATGCGTGTACACACGCGCGCCCGCTGCAGCGGTGTACATGCCAAACCAATCCACTTGACGCACGGCAGAGGTAACAGGATGCATGCGCTCATAGGTGTAGATCGTCTCGACTGCGCGGGCACGCACACCCTTGACCTGTTCCTTGAGCGGATTGGGCAACGACAGGTGCATAAGCACATCGTGGTTGGCCGTGGAGAGAAACGCTTCCCCTTCCTCAGAGAGTCCAAAGCCCCATGTGTTGTTGGTCGTCGAGCCGAGGAACTGCAGTTCGGAACCATCGCGACGGAAGCGATAGACACCTTGGCCGAACGACATAGGCTTGCCGCCTACCTCACCGGCAAAGCCCGAATAGCCCACACAACCCCAGACCCAGCCATCAAAGCCCAACTGCAGGCTCGATGGACCAGCATGCGTGTCGCCGGTGCCCCAACCGCTGAACAAGACGCGCCGTTCGTCACACACCAAGTCGCCATCGCGATCCACCAACAGCAGCGTGTGCGGTGCTTGCTGAACGATCACGCCCTCCGGCACGAAGCACACAGAAGTTGGAATCGACAGCTTGTCGGCGTACACCACATCCTTTTCATACGCGCCATCGCCATCTTCGTCGATCAGTACACGCAAGCGATCGCGCCCCTGGCCGGCCGGCTGTAGCTCGTTCGGATAGTCCAGCGTCTCACACAACCACAGCCGGCCATCACCGTCAAAACGCATGGACAACGGCTTGCCGATGCGCGGCTCGGACGCGACGAGGTCCACCTCCATGCCGCTGGCCACATGCATGAGCGCACGGCTTTCCTCGGGCGAAAGCGGTTTAGGCATGGTGCCTTGCACCTCTTTGCCGCCGGTTGGCTTGTAGAGCGGCACGCGCGCCGCCACCCGCTCGATCACTGGCTCTGCAAGCCGCGGCCGCATAAACCGATCGCCCGCCGCCCAGCGCACCCCGCGCTCGACGAGGTCATGAAAGCCAGATTGCGTCCATGTCCGCGCATCGTGTCCCCAAGCCGTGTAGAAGACACGGCCACTCCCTTCCGAACGCGTCCATGTCCAAGGCTCATCACGATCACCCTCACGGCGCGTCTCCAGCAACACGCGATCCGCAGCGTGCCGATGGTGCACATATGTTTCGTCCTCGCAGGCAAACGGCAGGTAGCCCGCCATTGCGGGATGCGTGGCCCCTACGAGATCCGTGGTGAAGTGCTCGAAGCCGTGCCGCTCGAACTGCCCTCCTACTAGGCGCACATACTCGTCGCTGTTACGGAAACAGAAGCTCGCACAATGCAGCGGCACAAAGCCCTTGCCACTTTGGATCCACGCGAGCAATGCGCGCTCGGACTCAGCCGGTAGCTCGTCAATGTTCGCGTAGACGATGAGCGCGTCCTTGTCCGACAAACCTGACAGCGACAAGCGCGCCACATCTTCGGTGTACTCCAAATCGACACCCGCACGCTCGAGCGCAGGCTGCAGCTCTGCGAAGCGCACGCGCGGCTGATGATGCCCCTGATCACCCAAGAACAGCACCCGCACGCGCGCAGCCTGCGTTTCTGCGCCGTTCGCGAGCGTCAACAGCGACAGGACGGCTAGAGCGTGCAGCAGCGTGCGGAGTCCTCTCATGGACTCCGATCCTAGTCGAGTCGCGCTCAGATGCGGTGCATGAAGCGGAACACCCGCTCATGCATCACGCGCACCACATAGTCCTCGGGCCCCCCCAAGCACTCCATATGGCGCTTGACCGCGCCAAACATGGTGCCCGGCGGCAACTCCACGGTCACCACCATGTGGAAGTAGCCCTCGACCATCTTCTGCGAGATGTCGTGCACACTGCCCTGCGTCGCCGCGATGGCACCCGTGATCTCGGCCAAGATGCCGGGGCGATTGCGTCCCACCGCCGTCACCACGACACCGGTGACCACTTCGTCGGGGTCACCTTGCGGTTCCGGCAAGTGCGGCAAGGTGCGTTGCGCACGCTCGGCATCGGGACCGCGATCCGGCGTGGGCTCTTTCCACGCACTCCCGCGACCCGTCACGATCACAATGCCGTGGGCACGCGCCAACTCTTGCGCAGCTGCAGTAACGATCGTCTCTTCATCGACGACCACTTCCTTGCCACCTGCGGCCATGCGCCGCAGGTCTTCGCTGGTGAGGAAGCGCCGTGCCATCACAGGTGCCGGACGAGATCGTGGTGCGGACTGGGAATGACCACTTCACGCGCCAAAAGCCCGCGTTCTTGCGCCAGCTTGGCGCCGGCGGCCACCGAGCTCTTCACATCGCTGACCTCACCGGTCAGCACAAAGTAGCTCTTGCCACCCAGGCCATTCGCCAAGCGCACATCGATCAGATCCACCGTGGCCGTCTTCAACGCCACATCCGCTGCAGCAATGGTGGCCGCCACGGTGTTGGTCTCGATCACACCTACTGCATCCAAGGTGCCATGCAAGCGCCCGGTGCGCTTGAGCATCGGCACGATCTGCGGATGCAGCTGCGGAATGACCAGTTGATCCACGAGATCACCACCGGCCAACTGAGCACCACGCGCCGTAGCCGCGCGCACATCCTGCACCGAACCGGTGTACAGCATCACATACTTGCCTGGCTGTACCGGCGTGGCGAACAGCAGCTCGACTTGCGCTTCTTTCAAGACCGCATCAGCGACCTCGATGCCACGCGCTACTGTCGAAGTTTCGAGCACACCGATGGCGACGGCCAGCGCCACATCGTCGCGCACCACGGGATTGAGGTCGTTGCGGTTCATGAGTAGCTCTGGGTGGGATCAGGTCGATCTAGTGCGATCTTCGGAAGGTGTAGGTCCGACGAGCGTGCCGTCGGCGAGTTCCATGCGGTCGATGATGCCAGCCACCGCGGTTTGGAAGCCGATGTCGTGGCTGCGACCAATGCAGTGGCGTGCCGCTCGACCAAACACCACGAGCACGCGCTCGCCGATGCCTGCGCCGAGTGTGTCCACCGCCACCAAGGTCTCGGCCGAGGCTTTGCCATCGGTCGTGTACGGACGGATCACCAACAGGCGCAAGCCTGTCAGCGTGGGATCCTTCTTGGTGGCCCAGACATTGCCGACGACTGTGCCGATCAACATCTCACGCACCCTCCACAGAGAGATCCGCGCGCCAACTCGCCGGCGCGCCGGGAATGTCGAAGTCGTCGACGATGCCGACGACAGCGGCTTCGAAGGCATAGTCGCCATCATGACCGAGCGTGGCCACGCGCGCGGCCTTGCCAAAGGCCACGACCACGCGCTCGCCGAGCTTGGCACCCAAAGCATCGGCACACACCACAGGCGTGACCTTGGGCGCGCCAGGTTCGCGACGCTCATCCAAGGCTTCCACAACCAACAGGCGCAACGCCTTGAGGTCGTCGACCTTCTTGGTTGCCCAAACTTCGCCCACCACGCGGCCGAGGAACATTAGTCCACTCCCTCGTTGCTGCGGCCGGGCAACCCTTGCAAGGCGCGCTCCACAGCCTTCACTGCCTCGTCAATCTCGGCGTCCGTGCCGGCCAAACGCAAGCGCCCCACCGCACCTTCGGCACCGAGACCCACGATGCGAATCGGCGAGTGCTTCTCAGCCTCATTCGCAGCCAGAGTCACATACACCGCGGGGTTCACTTCCAAGGTGTAGAGCGTGTCACCGCCCAACACGAGCATCCCCGCGCGCGTGCGATTGATCATCATGGCTTGGTGATCGCTCAGCTTGCGGATGATCTCGCTTGTCAAAAGATTCGGACGCAGCGCATCGCTCGTGGAGACACCCAAACTGGCCAGAATCGCCGCGCCGGCTTGACGCACCATGCCCTGATCCGGGCCGTGCACCTCAAGCGTGCCGTAACTGCGCTCCGTCACGAGCGCGCCCGGCTTGACATCACAGCTCTTCAGCGCGATGTCCATCAAACGGTTGATGACGATGCCCGGTTGCACCTCCAGCCAAAAGGCCGCCTCACCCGCGACAGGGAAGTACCCGTCGGAGTTCGTGGCGACTGTGGCGGCGAACTGCGGCTGCATCTGATCGATGTAGACCGCGCCGCGCAGCGTGACCGCGCGCGTGGACATGGAGGTGCGTCTTAGAGCGATGCGTCCAGAGCCCTACTCAGCCCTGCTCGGGAATCGGCGGCAGGAACAGGTCCAAGTCCGCAGCAGGGCGCGGAATGACATGCACGCTGACCAACTCGCCGACGCGCTTGGCAGCGGCTGCGCCAGCCTCGACCGCGGCCTTCACCGCGCCGACTTCGCCGCGCACCATCACGGTGATCAAGGCACCGCCGGAGCGTTCCTTGCCGAGCAGCGTGACCTTCGCGGCCTTGCACATGGCATCGGCTGCCTCAACTGCGCCCACGAGACCCTTGGTCTCGATCATGCCTAGAGCGATCATGCCTTCCATTGTCATGTTTCCTTTACTGGGTAACTGCGCGCTGCATTACGACCAAGGCTCATGCCTTGCACGAAGAGGTTGCAGCATCGTGGTGTTTGCATCCCTTGCACGGCCCGAGCGGACAGCCCGAACCTGCTTGGCTCATCATCGAGAGGATCTCGTTCGTGGAGAGCGAGGATCCTGCCGCGTGCCCGCCTGCAGGAGGCGCGCTCTGCGAAGGCGCACTCCTCGGTGGCAGGCTCTTGGCGCCACCGCCGACCTTGGAGGCCCAGGCGGCAGCGACGGGTGCGGCCACAGGAGCCGGCGCCGCGGGGCGCTCGATCAGCGGCGCGTTGCCGCGCCAATTGCTGGCCGCATCGGGCTCCATGCTCGAGCGCGACAGCGGCGCGAGCCCCCCGCCGAGCGCCGGATCGCCCGCGAGTCCGGAGCCGCGCGGCATGCCGTCCTTGGTGAGCGCCGCCACGCGTGCGTGGTCCTTCTTCTCGATCTCGGTCCAATCGCGCCGCACAAACGCAGCGCGCTTGATCGTGACCATGTGGCGCGCGCTGATGTTGTCGCTGGTGATGTTGCCGGCCTGCGGGCCGCAGCCCAGCGAGAAGCTCGGCACGAGCTGCGTGCTGTAGCCGACCGCACCTTGCGAGCTCGGACCGTTGACCACAATGCGTGAGGCCGGCTTCTCGAGGAAGAAGGCATCGAGCACCTTCTCGTCCTTGGCGTGAATCGCGCAGGTGTGGCCGAGGCCTTCCGCCTCGAGCATCGCCATGCTGATGCGGCAGCCTTCTTGCCAGCCATTGACCTTGTGCACCGACAACACGGGCGCAAGGATCTCGATCGACAACGGCCACTCAGGCCCGACGCCGCCTTGCAGCGCGAGCAAAACCGTGGTCGTCTTCGGCACCGCGAAGCCCGCCGCCTCGGCGATGCGCCAAGGATCGAGCCCGACCACATCAGGGTTCATGTGCCCGCGCACATTGCAGTACTTGGCGAGCTTCTTGGTCTGCTCTTCGTCGCACAGGTGCGCACCACGCTTCTTGAGCTCGCCGAGCAACTGGTCGGCGACCGGTGCGTCAACCACGATGCCTTGCTCTGAACAGCACAAGGTGCCGTTGTCGAAGCTCTGGCTAGCAACGATCGAATGCGCAGCCCATGCCACATCCGCGGTGCGATCCACATACACAGGCACATTGCCCGGACCGACGCCATAGGCCGGTTTTCCGCTGGAATACGCGGCTTTCACGAGGCCGGTCCCGCCCGTGGCAAGGATCATCGACACCTCGGGATGCTTCATCAGCGCGCCGGTCGACTCGATGGTCGGGTTCGGCAGGCACTGGACCAAGTCCGCCGGCGCGCCTGCGCGTTCCAGCACACGCCGCAGCACCTCGACCGTCTCGCCGATGCAACGGCGCGAACGCGGGTGCGGGCTGATGATGATCGCGTTACGGCCCTTCACCGCGATCAACGACTTGAAGAGCGTGGTCGAGGTCGGGTTCGTGGTCGGGACGATGCCCGCGATCACGCCCACAGGCGAGGCGACTTCGACGATGCCGCTGCGTTCATCGCGCTTGACGATGCCGACGGTCTTCTCGTCCTTGATCGAGTTCCACACACCCTCGGAGCCGAAGAGGTTCTTCAGCACCTTGTAGTGCACTCGACCAATGCCCGTCTCCTCGACCGCCAAACGCGCCAAGTCATAGGCCGCAGCTGCGCCGGCCTTCGCCATGGCGGCGCAGACATCATCCACGCGCTTTTGGTCCCAGCCGTGGATGGCCTCACAGGCTGCTGTAGCGCGCGCGACACAATCGCGCACGTCTTGCAGCGCCCGGAGGTCGGGATCGATGCCCTGGCCCATCGCGAATGCGCCTTAGCGACTCAGTCCGCGCTCTTGTCCGAGTTCTTCTTGGCGGCACCCGCGGCTGCCTTCGGAACGGCGGCCATCTTCGGCAGGATGCGCCACAACTGATCGTGCGGACGCGGGATCACATGCACGCTGACCAGTTCGCCTACGCGACGGGCAGCGGCAGCGCCTGCATCAGTAGCGGCCTTGACCGCACCGACTTCGCCGACGACGAACATCGTCCAGTAACCGGCGGTGATGTTTTCGCGGCCGTACAGTTCGACCATGGCGGCTTTCACCATGGCGTCGGCGGCTTCTACGTGACCTACGAGACCCTTGGTCTCGACCATGCCCAGCGCGGTCGGCTTCATAAGAGAGGGAGGATGCGGTTTCTTGGCGGTCGCGCCGTCGGCGATGAAGCCCGGCGCGGGGTGCAGAGTCTAGCCGTCCTGCGCCGCGGGAGGTAGCGCCAAGAATTCTGCGCGGAGCGCGCTCGCAGGACTCTACTCTGAGGCCGTGATCAGTGACTGGACCAAGCGCCTGCTCCGGCTGCGGTTGTGGCTGTACCGCAGGCTCACGCTCGACGAGGCCCAAGCGACCCTGCTGCTGGCGGCCTTGGTGGGAGCTCTGGGCGGGCTGTCCTCGCCCCTGTTTCATGAGGCGCTGGAGCTCGTCACAAGGCTCTTCACCGGCACGGAAGGGCCGCTGGTGGCCGTGGCACGCAGCTTGGAGCCGTGGCAGCGCGCCGCAGTGCCCATTGTCGGCAGCTTGGTGGCTGGCTTGGTCTTGCACTACGGCATGCGCCTGACGCGCCACAAAGCCGTCGACTACATGGAAGCCGTGGCGCTCGGCGATGGCGTCATCCGCACCAAGGCCTCGCTGGTGCGCGTCGTGTCCTCGTTCTTCTCGATTGGCTCCGGCACCTCCATCGGGCGCGAAGGTCCGATGGTGCAGCTATCGGCGCTGATTGCGTCCAACATTGGGCGGCGCATGAACCTGGGCGAGCCGCGCCTGCGCTTGCTGGTCGCCTGTGGTGCCGCGGCGGGCATCTCTTCGGCCTACCACGCGCCGATCGGCGGAGCGTTGTTCGTGGCCGAGATCGTGCTGGGCACGATCGCGACCGGAACCTTTGGCCCGATCCTGATTGCTTCGGTGATGGGCACCTTGGTGGCGCGGCCCTTCTTTGGGAACGAGCCCATCTTCCTGGTACCGGACTTCGACATGGTGTCGTGGTGGGAGTTTGTGCCATGTGCCGTCGTCGGTGTGTTGTGCGGCCTGGCGGCAGGGCCCTTTCGCGACAGCCTCACGGTCGCGCACCAACGGTTTGGACAACTGCCTGTGCCGTTGTGGGCCAAGGTCACGCTAGGGGGCGCGGTCACGGGCGGCGTGGCATGGTTCATGCCAGACATCTGGGGCAACGGCTATGAGTCGGTGGCCACCATCCTGTCGCAGAACACCTATTGGCTGGCACTCGTAGCACTGCTGATCCTCAAGTGGATTTGCACCGCGGCAGCCGTGGGTTCCGGTGCCGTGGGCGGAATCTTCACTCCCACCCTGTTGATCGGCGCGATCGTAGGCGCGTTGATTGGCGCTCCATTGCATGCGTGGTTGCCCCACGACACGGGCTCAGCCGGTGCGTACGCATTGGTGGGCATGGGTGCCTTCTTGTCGGCGACAACTCTGGCGCCCTTCATGGCCATCGTCATCCCGTTTGAAATGACGCTCGACTATGACTTGGTGCCGGCCTTGATGGTGTCGTGCGTGGCGGCCTGGGTCACGGCCAAGAGCCAAGGAGCCAAAAGCGTGTACGCGCATTCGATCGGCGAAGGCGAGCGCGTCGATGCGCGCGAAGTGCGCCGGCAGCGGGTCGAGAGCCTGATGCGCCGCAAGACCATCTCGATCGCAGCGCAAGCAAACTTTACAGCCGTCGTCGACACCTTCCTGCAGAACCGGCACCGCAACCTGTTCGTCGTGGCTGCGAATGGGCGCTTTGTGGGTGCGATTCCGTTGGATGCGATCCGGCCGTGGTTAGAGGATCGCAGTGTGCCGCCGCCGATGCTGGCCGAGGAGTTGACCGCGGAAGGCTATCCCACGCTGCAGCTGGACGACCCGCTCGACACGGCGCTCGATCGCTTTGCAGGACATCCGTTCGAGCGACTGCCGGTGCTCGATGAGCACGGTCGCTTGGCAGGCGCGCTCTACAAGACGGATGTGCTGCTGGCCTTTGCCGGCGGTGCGGCGCCCGTCAAGGCTACCTGACAAGCAGCCACTCCGGCCATTCAAACACCGAGGCCGGAAGCGAGACTCCTGTTTCGGGATGCCGCAAGGCGCGTTTCAAACACAGGTCCATGAGCCACGGATTCCACTCGCGAATCTCGGCTAAGGCACGTGCATCATCAGGCAGCAGCAGGCCTAGATCGACCAACTTGTCCAAGTCCCACAAGATGCTGAAGGCGGGCAACGGCCAGTCGGAGCCATCCAAGAGACGGGCATGCAGCTCGGGCTTGGACAAGATCGTCAAGAACGTTTGACTGCGATCGTACTGCGGCAGGGCCGAGAGCTCACCGTACAGCAAGCCCTCCCAGCGCGGGTCTTCCATCAAGCGCAACCACAGGTCAAAGGCCGGTTTGGGGCCGCCTGCGGGATCATCCAAGTCTAGGCACGTGCCTACGCTGCCGCAGTGACCGGCGATCACACGCACGCCCATAGACAAGGGCAAACGCAAGCGCAGAGGATTGCCCAACTCCTGCAACTCATCGGCCTCCACGGCGCGCTCGTGGCCGGTGTGCGACAAGAGCGCCATGCCGTGCAGCTTCATGCGCTCGTAGTACGGGCGCACGCGTTCATCCGCAGGGTCCATCCCCTGCGCATTCGGCAACCACTTGATCAAGCGCACACCAAAGCGCGCCATGCGGTCCAAGCGCTGGAGCGCGTCCGGTGCATACGGATGCACCGACGCCACAGGCACGAACTCCGGGTGAAAGCG
>Ga0079301_1001332_pt1 | contig 11431 bp, 9 predicted proteins | sample Wag4_2014_7_11_3_FD_74797 | JGI IMG/M metagenome (GOLD analysis project Ga0079301, IMG submission 74797) | Fresh water mixed with fracking chemicals microbial communities from Ohio, USA - Utica-2 Time Series FC 2014_7_11 | ecosystem: Engineered > Industrial production > Chemical products > Input...
GAGGACGGAAGCCGCAGAGCGCCCCGCCCGCCCCGTTCCCGCTAGGCGTGGGACTTGAGCTTGTCGACGAGCTCCTTCACCGCCGCGGCGGAGTTGTGGAGCTGGGCCTTCTCGTCGTCCGTCAGGGTGATCTCGAAGATCTGCTCGACGCCGTTCGCGCCCAGCTTCACGGGCACGCCGACGAACAGGCCGTCGATACCGTACTCACCCTCGAGATACACGGCGCAGGGGAGGATGCGCTTCTGGTCGAGCACGATGGCATCGACCATCTCGAGCGTGGCGGCCGAGGGCGCATAGTAGGCCGACCCGGTCTTGAGGAGGTTGACGATCTCGATACCGCCGTTACGGGCGCGGTCCTCGATCTCCTTGAGGCGATCGGCCGGGATAAGCTCGGTGATGGGCACACCGGCAACGGTCGAGTAGCGCGACAGGGGGACCATGGTATCGCCGTGGCCACCCAGGACGAACGCGTGGACATCCTTGATGGACACGTTCAGCTCGCGCGCGATGAAGGTCGCGAAGCGGGCGGAATCGAGGGTGCCGGCCATGCCGAGCACGCGGTTCTTGGGGAACTTCGAGACCTCGAAGGCCAGCTGGGCCATCGCGTCGAGCGGGTTCGACACGAGGATCAGGATGGCCTCGGGCGAACGCGCGACGATCTGCTCGACGACGCCCTTGACGATCTCCATGTTCTTGAAGAGCAGGTCGTCGCGGCTCATGCCGGGCTTGCGGGCCAGGCCGGACGTGATGACGACGAGGTCCGAACCGGCCGTCTCTTCGTAGCCGTTGGTGCCCACGAGGTCGGTGTCGTAGCCGTAGATGAGGGCCGACTCGGCGATGTCGAGCGCCTTGCCCTGGGGCATGCCCTCGACGATGTCCACCAGCACCACATCGGCGTAGTTCCGCTCGGCGAGTCGCTGAGCGAGGGTGCCGCCCACCATGCCGGCGCCCACGACGGTGATCTTCTTGCGCATGAATCCTCCTGAAGAACAGGGAAACGAACGCTCCATGCTACCACGCAGGCCCCGGCAGGTGACGGCAGATCGAGCTGTCAGGACCTTTCCCACCGAAAGCCAGAAGGGGCGGCGCTGACGCGCCACCCCTCCCTGGAACGGAACAGATCCGGATCAGGCCCGGTTCGCCATCGCGACGAAGGGACGCTCGGCCGAACCCTGGTAATCGGTGTCGGGGCGCATGAGGCGGTTGCCGGCGTACTGCTCGAGGATGTTGGCCGACCAGCCGGCGATGCGGCTCACCGCGAAGATCGGGGTGTAGAGGTCGAGCGCGATGCCCATCGTGTAGTAAGCGGAGGCCGAGAAGAAGTCGACGTTGGGGTCGAGACCCTTGGCCTCGCGCACCATGCGCTCGATGGTCTCGGACATGTTGAACCACTTCAAGCTGCCGGCGCGCTCGCCGAGATCTCGAGAGATCTTGCGGAGCACCGTGGCGCGAGGGTCCATGGTCTTGTAGACGCGGTGGCCGAAGCCCATGAAGCGGCGCTTGTTGGCCATGCCGTCGCGGATGTAATCCTCGACCTTGTCCTCGTCGCCGATCTCGAGGAGCATCTCCATGACCTTGGTGTTGGCCCCGCCGTGCAGCGGACCCTTGAGCGCGCCGATCGCCGAGGTGACGGCCGAGTAGAAGTCCGACAGAGTCGAGGCCGTGACGCGCGCGGCAAACGTCGAGGCGTTCATCTCGTGGTCGGCGTGCAGGATGAGGGCGACGTCCATCGCCTTCTCGAAGACCTCGTTGGGAACCTCTCCGGTCATCATGTAGAGGTAGTTGGCCGCATGCGAGAGGTCCGTGCGCGGCGCGACGGGCTCGAGGCCCTTGCGGATCCGGTCGAACGTGGCAACGACGGTCGCAAACTGGGCCGTCAGGCGGAGCGCCTTGCGACGGTTGGCTTCCTCGGAAGCGTCCTCGGCATCGGCATCGAAGAAGGCCAGCGCGGACACGGCCGTCCGGAGCGCCGCCATCGGGTTGGCATCGGCGGGCATGAGGCGCAAGACGTCGAGCACCTGGGCGGGGATGGCGCGGTAGCCGGCCAGCGTGACCTTGAGGGCCTCGAGCTGGGTCGCGGTCGGCAGCTCCCCGTTGAACAGCAGGTAGACGACCTCTTCGTACGTGGCGTGCTCGGCCAGTTCGTGGATGTTGTAGCCCCGGTACATGAGCTTGCCGGCCTGGCCGTCGATCGACGTGATGGTGGAGATGGCCACCGTCACCCCCTCGAGACCGGGGGAATAGCTCTTGGGGGACGCAACCTGTTCAGCCATCATGGGTGCAGGACTATCCTTTCACAGGGAGGGCGAGGAGCGGGTCTAGCCGTCCGGAACGAGGCCACGCCACGACCCACCGGGAACGCTTCGCGGTGATGGCATGGTACCACTTCCGTGCCCGGTCAACCATCGAACAGAGGACGCCACGGCGCTTTACATGCGCATCCCGGGGTCGGTATCCTGATGAAGAATTGTGACACCCGCACCCACGGAAGCGAAGCCTGACGGGCCTTCGCCCCGCGTGCCAGCCGGAGGGCCCCGTTGACGACCACGATTGCCGACCCTGCGCTCCTGGCGACCCTCACGGCGGGGGCCGCCGAGGTGTTGCCGAAGGGCGGGCTCGAGGCGAAGCTCGCACTCGGCCGTCCCCTCCGGATCAAGCTGGGCTTCGACCCCACGAAGCCGGATCTTCACCTGGGCCATGCGGTGGTGCTGAATGCCCTGCGACGGTTCCAGGACGCCGGCCATCAGGTCGTCGTGATCATCGGAGACTTCACGGCCCGCATCGGGGATCCGACGGGCAAGGAAGCCGCGCGCCCGCCGCTCTCGGCCGAGGACGTGAAAGCCCACGCTGAAACTTACCTGCAACAGCTGGGCAAGATCATCGACCTCTCGCGCGCCGAGATCCGGACGAATGCCACCTGGCTCGAACCGATGGGTCTCACCGAGGTCATCCAGCTGTGTGGGCACGCGACGGTCGCCCAGATGCTGGCCCGCGAGAACTTCGCGAAGCGGTACGAACGGCAGGACCCGATCGCCCTCCACGAGTTCCTGTATCCGCTGTTGCAGGGTCAGGACTCGGTCGCCATCCAGGCCGACGTCGAACTCGGGGGAACCGACCAGACCTTCAACCTCCTCATGGGGCGCGAACTTCAGGCAGCCGCGAGACAGGCCCCGCAGGTCGTCATGACCTTCCCGATCCTCGAGGGTCTGGACGGCGTCCAGAAGATGTCGAAATCCCTCGGGAACACGATCGAGCTGACGGATGGTCCGGCCGACATGTACGGGAAGACGATGTCCATCCCGGATGCGCTCCTGCCGAGCTGGTGGCGCCTGGCCAGCGGCCGATCCCCTGCCGAGGTCGAACCCCACCTCGCCTTGCTGGCGGCCGGCCAGGTCCATCCGCGCGACTCCAAGATGGCCCTGGCGAGGGCGATCGTCAGCCTCTACCACGACGAGGATGCGGCCCGGGAAGCCGAAGATGGCTTCGTCCGCCAGTTCCAGCAACGTGAACTTCCCACGGACATTCCCGAGGTGCGCATCCCGGCGTCCGATCGGCCGCTGGCCAACCTGCTCGTCGAGGCGGGGCTGGCGACGAGCGCCAGCGAGGCCCGACGCCTGGTGACCCAGGGTGGGGTCAAGCGACACGATGGCCCCGAACCGGTCGTCCTGAAGGATCCGCTCGCCCCGGTCGCCCTGAGCCTCGAACCGGTGATCCTCCAGGTCGGCAAGCGCCGTTTCGCGAAGGTATTCCAGGCATGACGACGGGAACCGCCACGCTTCCGGATGCGAGCACCGCGCTCCTGAACATGGTGCCGGACGAGACGGCCCGGCTCTGGCTGGGGCGCCTGTCGCGGCAGTTGCCCTTCCTGTCCGATCTCATCCCGGCGGACCTCACCATCTATGCGACGGTCGGCGATCAGCGCCTGGTCGCGATCGCCCAGGCCCACCCGACCGTGCGGGAATCCTTCTACGAGCAGTCGGCCGTCGGGACGTCCCTCGACCCCGATCCCGGCAGTGCCATCTGGCGTGGGCTGGGCGCAAACGACATCCTCGAGGGCCCCGTGGGCAAGGTCGTGAACGGCCAGCCCATGAGCCAGCTGGTATTCCCGATCGGCACCTGTGGCGTCCTCGTGGTCGAGCGGAATCTCTACGAGGAGCTCAAGCACTCGGAAGAGAAACGTCGGCTGTATCGCACCGCCATCACGCGCGCGACCAGGACGCTCATCCAGCGGGCACACGACCTGGACCTTCCCGTCCCCTCCATCCAGCCCCAGGACAGCCTGCTGCTGGTGAACGACGCGGGCATCGTCCGGCATGGCAGCCACTCGGCCTCGGCGCTCGCCCGCAAGATGGGGCTTCCCGAGCAGCTCGAGGGGCTCAACTGGGATGACACCAGCCTGCCCAACCGCGACCTGCGCACCCTCACGCGCAACCGGGTGTGGTCGGAGCAGGAGCTGCTGACCTCGCGCACGGCAATCAGCGTGCGGACGATCCCGATCGAGCCGGCGGACGACGATCTGGCGAGCATCCTGGTCCTGCGCGACGTCAGCGAGATTCGCCAGAAAGAGCGGGAGCTCGCGATCAAGGAGACGATCATCCGGGAAGTCCACCACCGGGTGAAGAACAACCTCCAGACGATCGCGGCCCTCCTGCGCCTCCAGCAGCGTCGCAGCCGGAACACCGAGGTGAAGTCGATCCTGGGCGACAGCATCGACCGCATCGCCAGCATCGCCCTCGTGCACGAGTATCTGTCGCACGAGGACGTCGAGCGGGTCGACCTCAAGGAGCTCGCCTACAACCTTCTCACGGCCTCGATGCAGAGCCTCGTCCCCCCCGACAAGCGCATCGATGCGCGCGTCGTCTCGCCCTCGACCCACGTGACGCTGAGCTCGGCGAAGGCCACCTCGCTCGCGCTGATCCTCAACGAGCTCCTCCAGAACACCCTCAAGCATGCGTTCGAGGGTCGGTCGGAGGGCAAGGTCGAGCTCGCCATCCACACCCCCGACCAGGAGTCCGTCACGCTGACCCTGCATGACGACGGCATCGGCCTGCCCCAGGATTTCGACCGTCAGCGGGACGGCAACCTCGGCTGGGAGATCGTCCACACCCTGGCCGAGACCGACCTGCGAGGCTCCTTGCAGGTCGACACCTCCCCCCGTGGCACCACCGTCACGGTCCGGATCCCCCTCGCCGAGAAGGAATGAGAAGCCCGATGGAAAAGAAGAAGCTGCGGATCCTCCTGGTCGACGACGAGTCGCTCATCCGTCTCGACCTGCGCGAGATGCTGCGGGAGCACGGCCACGAGGTCATCGGTGAGGCCGGCGACGGCGAGGAGGCCATCGAGCTGGCCGCCAAGCTCGACCCGGACCTGATCATCATGGACATCAAGATGCCCAAGATGACCGGTCTCGAGGCGATCGCCCGCATCAACCTGAACAAGCGGATTCCGACCCTCATGCTGACGGCCTACAGCCAGCCGGAACTCGTCGAGCAGGCGGTCACGAACGGGGTGTTCGCCTTCCTCGTGAAGCCCATCAAGGAACACGACCTGCTGCCGGCCCTCGAGGTCGTCATCGCGCGCTCCGACGAGATGAAGCAGCTCGAGAAGGAACTCGGCTCGGTCAAGGAGACGCTCGAGACGCGCAAGCTGGTCGAGAAGGCCAAGGGCTTGCTGATGGACACGTTCGGCCTCACCGAGGCTGCTGCCTTCCGCAAGATCCAGAAGCTCAGCATGGACAAGCGCAAGCCGCTCAAGGAAGTGGCCGAGGCGATCATCCTGGCCCAGGAAGTCGGCCTCGAGCAGGGCTCCGGTCGCAAGGGCTAGGTGGTCGTCACGACCGATCCGCGGATCGTGGCCGGATCTCCGGCGAACGCTCCCGGATCGGTTGCATGCCAGCCGCGTGCCCCTTATAATGGTGAAAGTTAAAACCAGGTGATCTCTCGTGGCCGCTTGTTCAGGCCGCGTGACGCGGGAAGTCCTTCCCGGTCCGATCCGGGGTCCCGTGCCAGCAAGTGAGGTTTCTCGTGCAGTCCGGTAAGCGTAGCAAGGTTCGTACCAAGCGCAAGAAGGTGTGCCCCTTCAAATCGGGTCACATCAAGCGCATCGACTACAAGGATGTCATGACGCTCCGCAAGTTCATGACCGACAACGGCAAGATCCTGCCGGCCCGCGTGACGGGCGTGAGCGCCAAGTATCAGCGTCTGCTGACCGAGGCGATCAAGCAGGCCCGGGCGATCGCCCTCCTGCCGAACCGCGTGATGTAGTCGTCACCGACCACAGCTTGTGACCGGGGGTTCTGCCTGAGGCAGGGCCCCCGGTTCCTGTTGTCGGGTATCCCGGTCCATGCCGTGAAAACACCTCAGAGCGCTGGCGGAAGGCGTGGGCGCGCCCACTGCTGGAACCCACCCAGCACGGCCAGGCTACGCACCGTCTCGTCTTCCAGGTGATACGCCATGAGGCGGGTCGTGCCATCGAGGCGAGTCACGGTGAACACCACATCGAGCGGATCCTGCTCCAGGAAGGCGGGAGCCGAGGTGGTCGCGATGCCGGGACCGAGCCGGACATACGGGACGGTGTCCAGCCGGACCCGCCAGCGATCGAACACGAGCAGGCTTTTCCGGGCCGTGTCGTGCCAGGCGCAAAATCTCCCCCAGACCGGGTCGATGCTGGCCTGCGTGGCGTGCTGGTCCCCCGGTTCCTCCGAGAAGTTCGGACGCGAGGTCACCGTGCGCGTGGCCGGGGTATAGGTCGCGACCCTCCCCGTGGCCGTCGTGAACACCACGACGCTGTTCCGTTCATCGACGCTCACCGAGGTGAGCCCTCCGAATCGCGCCGCCACGGCATTGACGGGCGCGACCCATCGGGGTGCCGCCAGCCCGGGCGACACGCGAACCGGGACCGATCCCGTCGAGGGGATCGCCCGTTCCTGCTTGCAGTAGAGCCAGCCGATCCCGCGCGCGGCCAGGACGGGATCGCTCTGACCCAGAAAATACAGCACCTCGCGGCTGGCATAGCCCGGATAGAAGGCGAAGCCGCCCACTTCCTCCCCGTGGACGATCACGACCCGTTCCTCGCGATGCGCATCATAGACACTCACGTCCCGACCGTCGTCATAGGCCCACATGCCCGCATCGAGCCGCGAGACGTTGGCCACGTCGGTGCCAGCACCCGGATACAAGTAGACGTCATGACTCGGCAGATCGAAGACGGCGAGGTGCGAGGTGCCGGGTAGAACGAAGGCGAAAGGAACCTGGCGAAACGGGGCGATCGCCGGAACGGGAGGCGTGAGCGAGGGCGAGGCGGGCGGAACGCTTGCTTCGAGGGACGACGCGTCGCGGTTCACACGAGGCGGCAGGACGACGGCAGGCAGCGAAGGGACGCCTGCGTCCGGGCGATGGCAGCCTGCGGTCGTCAGACCGAACAAGGCAAGACCCCACCACGGGATCGTCACGGCCACGTCTCCACCCCTATCCCCGCCTCCCGGACGGGCATCCCCCTCCGGATCCTGGCAGGCGACGAGGGGCACGGCCACGGCGGATCCCCGGAAAAAATGGACCTTTCCGGCGCTTGCCAGCCCATCGGGCATGTGGAGGGGCGCATCGCCGCGTCCCTTCACGTGCCCCGGGACGCGGATCACAGCGGGACGACCCCGCTGTAGGGGACCCCCGTGAGGTACGCCAGGTCCCGGTTCCAGGTGGTGAGATCATCGAGACGAAAATCCGCGAGCCTCGCGTGCCCGCAGGCGCGGGCCATGACGCTCATCAGGCCGACGGTGGCCCGGAGATAGTTCGCGAGCCGCGCCGCCGACGCCTCCACCACGAGACGCTGACGCAGATGCTCCTTCTGCGTGGCGATGCCCACCGGGCAGTTATTCGAATGACAGGCCCGCATGCCCAGGCACCCGATGGCCTGGAGGGCGCTGTTGGCGATCGCGACGCCGTCGGCCCCGAGAGCCAGGGCCTTCACGAAATCCGCTTCGGTCCGGAGGCCTCCCGTGATGATCAGGGTCACGTCATGGCGTCCGCGGGCATCCAGATGCTTCCGCGCGCGGGCCAGCGCCACCATCGTCGGGACGCTGATGTGGTCCTTGAAGAGGATCGGGGCCGCCCCCGTGCCGCCACCGCGACCGTCCAGGATGATGTAGTCCGCCCCCGCAGCCAGACAGAAGTCGAGATCGGCCTCGATGTGCTGGGCACTGATCTTGAATCCCACGGGAATCCCGCCAGAAACCTCCCGCACCTCGTCCGCGACGCGACGGAAATCCGCGACCTCGCGCAGGTCGGGGAACGTGGCCGGGCTGATGGCATCCTGACCGGGTTCGAGCCCGCGCACGGCGGCGATCCGGGGGGTGACCTTGGCACCGGGCAGATGCCCTCCCGTGCCGGTCTTGGCGCCCTGCCCCCCCTTGAAGTGGAACGCCTGCACCCGGGCGACCTTGTCGAGACTCCAGCCAAACTTCGCACTTGCGAGTTCGTACAGATACCGGGAATTGGCTTGCTGTTCCTCGGGGAGCATGCCACCTTCACCCGAGCAGATCCCCGTTCTGGCGAGTTCGGCACCTCTGGCCAGAGCCAGCTTGGCTTCCTCCGAGAGCGAACCGAAGCTCATGTCGCTCACGAAGAGCGGGAGGTCGAGGATCAGCGGACGCCGGGCGTTCGGCCCGATCACCAGCCGCGTGTCGACGGCAACCTCGTCGAGGAGTGGCCGCGTCGCGAGCTGAGCCGTGACGAGCTGGAGATCGTCCCAGGTCGGCAAGTCCTGCCGGGGCACGCCCATGGCCGACACGGGCCCATGATGACCGATCCCCCGCGGACCCAGGCGCGCCAGTCGCTGGATGTGCTGATTGTGGGGCTCCTCGGGCGTGCCATGCAGATCGGCATAGGCCCCGAGATATGCGTCGCGATCGTACGGTTGCGGATGCTCCCGGGCCCACGCGGCGATCTCGTCGGAATCCACCCAGACCCCGCCGTCCTCCAGCCAGGCGGTGAAACGGGGCAAGGCCTCATCGTTGTTGTAGGCGCTGACGCCCGAATCGAGGCGGTAATCCCAGTCGTGAAGGCCGCAGATGAGATCCTGCCCCTCGACCCGGCCATCCGCGAGCAGCGCGCCCCGGTGCAGGCAACGGCCGTAGAAGACCCGGAGTTGCTCGTCGAAGCGGACGATCACGAGGTCGACCCCGGCAACCAGCGCCGGTGCCGGAGCCCTGTCGGGCAGTTGATCCCATTCGGCGATCCGGACGGCAGATCGGACTGGCATGATTCCTCCCGGGATGTGTGATGTGGTGACGTACGCCTGAACACCATGCGGGAAACATCCGATCCGGTGGCCGAGCCGGAGAACAGCTGCCCGCTTCCCGTCACCCGACGGGCGCGCGCACCATCTCGCGGGCCATCCGCACCCCCGAGAGCCAGGCCCCCTCGATCCTTTCGCCCCATGCATCTCCCGCCAGAAACAGACCGTCGGCAGCCAAGAAGTGACCTTCCAGCGTCTCCACCGGCCGCGCGAAGCGCCAGCGGTGCGCCTGGACGGCGATCGCCCCCTCGAACGACGCGCCGGTGGTCCGCCCGGCCGCGGCGAGCAGAGCCGCGCCGATCGCCTCGCGCGACTCCTCGGCATGCTCGCGCGACCAGTCGGCACGGGCATGCAGCACCCACGTCTCGTGAGACGCCCCGTCTCGCTTCGAGCTGTCGCGGTAGGCCCGGTCGAGCACCGGTTCGTCCTCGAAACGCAGGGCATCGGGCACCTTCGCGCGCGCTTCCCCCGGCGCGAACACGGCCATCACGGCCCAGACGACGTCGTAGCCGACCTCGGGCACCTTCACGTCGGCCGCCACGAGGCGCCGCGCCTGCGGCAGCGGGCACGTCACGAGTACCTGCCGGGACCGGTAGCTCAGGACGCTGCCGCGACCGAGGTCCTCGGCAGAAACGTGCCATCCGCCCCCGGACCGCTCGAGGCCCGTCACGGCCGTCTCACAGCGCACCTCGAGGCCCCGGGCCAGGAAGCGGGCGATCGCCGCGTTGCCCTCCCGGTGCGCGTAACGTGGTTCGACATGTACCGCGGGCGGCGCCTCGAAGGAGCCGGCACGACACGTCACGAGACCGTCGACCCAGGGGCTCACCTCGCCCGACTCGATGAGGGGAGACAGCTCCTCCCGGAAGGCGGGGTCCCGGAGGGTGAAGCACGGAGCCCCGTGGTCGATCCGGATCTCGTTTCCGTCCACGGAAAGCCGCCGCGTCGCGCAGCGCCCCCCGACGCCCCGCCCCTTGTCGAGCACCAGCACGTCGAGCCCCGCGCTGGCAAGGATGCGCGCTGCCCCCAGGCCAGCCATCCCGGCCCCCACCACGATCACGTCCTTCATCTCGTTCGCTGTTTCCTCGTTCATCGTGTCACTCACCCGGAAATCGCCCCGGGAGCAACCTCGTCACGCCCGAACCGGCTCTTCACCAGATACAGGCAGGTGCGCCGGACCAGTTCGGCCTGGTCCTCGGCTTCATACCCCGGAAGGGCTGCCAGCAGATTCGCATTCACGGCCACCTTGTGCACGAACATCTGGCGGGCGAAGGACGCGACGCTGTCGAAGGCCTTGCGCACCAGAGGACTCCCGAAGCCCGACAGCCCCTCGACGAGCAGGTCGAAGCCCTCGAGGTCCGTCCAGATCGGTCGGGGGAGGTGGCGCCTGCGAAAGTCCGGATCCTGCAGGAACGTCTCGTAGACGAGGTCCAGCACGGCATCGAGCGGGATGCCGTGCTCGGGGCCGTGGACCACATTCACGATCCGGTGCGTGGACCGGGACCGGAGCAGGTCCACGACCGCCCGGGCGACGAACGCCCCGGTGACCAGGTACAACCGGCTGGCGGGATCTCCTGGCATGACCGAGAGATGTCCGCCATGAAACAGACGCAGGGTCTGGTGGAAGGCATTGAACTGCGTGACGTGGCCACCCGGATCGTCGGCGATCACGAGCCCGGCGCGATAGATGTTCCAGGGCAGATCGGGGCGAGCCCGCACCTCATCCTCGGAGCGCGCCTTGGAGCGCTCGTAGGGATTGGTGAACCCCTCGCAGTCGCCGGGTTCGAGGGGCGCCTCGGCGATGAGCCCGGCCCGCAGGCCCGAGGCATAGAAACTGCTCAGCAAAGACACGTGCTCCAGCCGGGGGCAGCGCGCGGCCAGGTCCATCACCTTGCGGGTGCCCTCCACGTTCACCCGTTGCGCGACGTCTTCCGTCACGTTGAAGCGATAGATGGCAGCCGTGTGCACGATCGCCCCGATATCTCCGACCTGCACGCGTCCGAAGGGAGCATCGGCCTCGAGCGCTCCCCATCCCCAGGTCACGAGTTCCTCGCGTCCGGCAAACTCGGGTCGGAGTCGGGCGATCTTGACCTCGGCCTGCTCCTCCGAATCGGCATGGATCCAGAGATGGACGGGTTGTTCC
>Ga0079301_1001333_pt1 | contig 11417 bp, 12 predicted proteins | sample Wag4_2014_7_11_3_FD_74797 | JGI IMG/M metagenome (GOLD analysis project Ga0079301, IMG submission 74797) | Fresh water mixed with fracking chemicals microbial communities from Ohio, USA - Utica-2 Time Series FC 2014_7_11 | ecosystem: Engineered > Industrial production > Chemical products > Input...
GCCTTGGGGGCGACGCATCCAAGGACGAGGAGCAGGGGCAGGCAGGCGCGCATGGGGGAGATAGTAGAGGTACCTGTCCCAATGTGCATGTGGGTGATACTGGTCCCGTTCCGTGTGCACGAGCCCTTTGGTGAAAGTTGAATCCTGTGGACGCTAGGCGCACCAACAGCGTCTGTACTTGTTTGGGCATCCCCGGCCCGAGGGCTGGCCTTCGATTGAAAAGGGCCTTCTTGGGTTCGCGCGCAGGGGATGGCGTCTGTGGGCGCGGTTCCAACCTGGGTTCCCCGATCACCCGCTGCACGGGAGTGGTATGGCCTACACCCAGCGGTTTGCGGAGATTCCGGAAGCTATCCGCCTTTGGGGCCAGAGGAACGCGGTTGGGCCCTCTTCAGCCGTGCACACTCACAGGGGCCAGTATCACGAGCACCCCTCGCGTCGTCCAAGCTACCGTCCGAATCCAATTCGTTCCCACCAAGTACGCGTGCGCCTTAGGCGTAAAAGCCGCCTGCAGCCGTCCATGACTGGGCACCTGTAACAAGGCCGTTGACCCCCAAATCACCGCCAAAAGGCCAAGCCCGATGAGCGGCATCCAGCCCGAGAAACGGTCGTTGGGGCCCAGCAGAAGCCAAATTGCCGCCCCCAGCTCGGCCAGCATGAAGGGTGCGACGATGCTGGTGGTGCGGCTGACATGCTGGGCGTGATACTCGGCGAAGGCCTGCGGGCCGACCTTGGCGTAAAGGGGGTAGTGCACAATCTGGACGAACCAAATCAGACCCACCATCGCGAGGGTCGCAAAGGTGTGTACAGCCACTACCCAGTCCGGGGCCGACAAATGAGGATTCCTAAAAAGAAGCCTCTCCACAGGCGAACCCGCGGAGAGGCTCTACGACCATCTGTGGAGGACACACATCCTCCACTGTTTGTTTCGCGGGGACCCAATAGGTGGATGCGAGTTTTCACGGAAATCGGTCGGTTGACAGGCGGCGTCCCGCAGTTGAGTCTTGCGGTATGAACCTGCGGCTACTGTGCCTGCTCCCGATCTTTGCTTTATGCGCCGGCTGTCATACCGCGCCGCCGCCTGCGCCCGCCGCAGCCGCCACCACCAACCGCGACCCCCATGGCAACCCCGATGTGGTGCGCTACATCGGCATGTTGGAGGCCCCGAGTCGGCTGGAAACCCTGCAGGTGGCCACGGTGGTGGAGCGGCTAGCCCCCGAGCCGGATGCGATGATCGGGGACCTAGGCTGCGGACCCGGCAGTTTCGCTGTCGCCTTCGCCGAAGCGGCACCGCGGGGCCTTGTGTACGCCGCGGATGTGGAACCGGCGCAGCTCGATGCTCTGCGCGCCAAGATCGCGGGCGAGAAGTTCCCCAACATCGTACCTGTGCTGGCGAGCTTCGACGACCCGCATTTCCCACTCGGTCGCATGGACCTCGTGTTCGTTGGCGACACCTACCACCACTTGCAAGATCGTGTGGCGTACCTGTCGCGGCTCAAGGCTTGCCTCGCGCCCCAGGGCCGCTTGGCGATCCTCGATTACAAGCCGGGTGACCAGCCCGTCGGCCCGCCAAAGGACCACAAGCTCGAGCCCGGTGTGATGGAGCGAGAACTACGCGCGGCAGGCTGGAAGCAGGTGGCCAAGTACGACACGCACCCGTGGCATGACTTCGAAGTGTGGGTCCCCGCGCAAACCGAGTAGGCTTACCTCATGGCCAGTTACGAGATCACGAGCTGTACCGTGCGCCCCGTCGAGGGAGATGACCAAATCGAGGTCGTCCTGCTCGCTAGCGACGGCTCCAAGTGGGAGTACGGCATTCCGTACAGCCGCTCCACCGGCCGCTATCAGTTCGAGGAAATCGATGTCATCGCCAATGACTTTGGTGATGAGTTCGCCGAGGAGTTGACGGCGAAGATCGAGAAGCTCGTCGACGAGCTGGCTGGCCGCTGACAGCTGTCAAGGCTGCTGGACAGGCTCTTCACGCGGCTCAAGCAACTTGAGCAAAGCCTTGCGCCGCGCTTCATCGCGCTCGAGCGGCAGCGCCATGTCGACCATCTCTTGCGTGCGCGCGATATCTCCGCGGCCGCTGTACAAAATGGCGAGGTTTGTCAAGGCAACTAGACACGAGGGATCGGTCGCCACCGCCGTGCGATAGTGCTCGATCGCTGCATCGTAAGCCCCGGTGTCTTCGGACAAGACACCCAATTGGAAGTGCGCACTTGTGCAGTTCGGATCGGAGTCAATGGCGCGCAGCAACCATGTGCGGCACAGCTCACGCGCCTCCGGATGTGCCTCGCGCACATCGCGAGCGATCGAGGTGCCTGCCGCGGCCAACAAGTCGGCCACCACTGGCGTGCCCAGATCAAAAGCCCGTCTCCACGCGAGAAATGCAGCTTCGCGCGCGCCTGAACCGTCATACGCACGCGCCAACAAGGCTTGCGATTCGTAGGTGCCACCGGCGGACAGGCGCGCGTACTCTTCGAGCGGCTCAATCGCCGCTCCCTCCAAACCAAGGTCCACTCGCAAGTGCCCCAGCAACAGCAGCGTCTCGCGATCCTCTGGGCGCTGCTTGAGCGAACGCACAAGGTAGTCCTCTGCCGCACGCCGAAAGTTATTCGCGATCAACAAGCGACCTTTGAGCGTCAACAGCGGCGCATGGTCTGGATGCCGCGCCAGCGTTGCCTCGATCAAATTGCCGCTGCTCTCGAAGTCACCGAGCTCAAGCAACGCGCGCGCTGTTTCGTAAGCGGGCTCGACGCGCTTGCCACCCTCGCTGATGTGAATCGAGTACCAACGATCTGCAGCCTCACGCCAATCACGACGCGCCGTCGCTGCCACAGCAGCGCTCTCATCCGTCTGCACCACACGCGGCCCCTTCTTGTTCTGCGACTGGCAGCCCACCGGCAGCATCACGCACACAACAAGGGCCATAACGAGAGTCAGGGCGTACATCGACACGGCGCGCTTCACAGGGCGGGAGGATACCATCGGCACACCATGGGCTTGAGAGCCGTCTTCTTGGATGTCGGGAACACCCTGCTGCGCGAGGAACCGTCGCGGTTTGCGCAGTACGCCCACGCCGCCCGGGAGGCCGGCCTGCATGTCCACGAAGCGCAGATGCGGCGCTTCATGATCGAGGCCCATGCCGCCTTGCCGCAGCAGATCGACGGTGCGTGGCGCTACACGGATCCGTGGTTCTCGCACTACATTCGGCGCATCTTTCACGAGCAGTTGGGCCTCCCGGAAGCACACCTGGCGCCGCTAGCCACACGCCTCTTTGCGCGCTTTTCCGATCCGACCATGTTCCAAGTGCACGCCGGGGGTCGGGAGCTGCTGGATGAACTGCGACGACGCGGTCTGAAGGTGGGGATCGTTTCGAACTGGAGCCCACGCTTGCCAGGGCTCCTGCGCAGCCTTGGCCTTGCCGATCAAGTTGACTTTGTCCTGTGCTCCGCCATCGAACGCCTGGAGAAGCCCGATCCCGCCATCTTTCTGCGTGCGCTGGAGCTGGCTGGCTGTGCGCCGCATGAGGCGCTGCACGCTGGCGACCACCTAGAGAAAGATGTAGCCGGCGCGCGCAGTGTGGGCCTGCACGCGGTACTCGTCGATCACGAAGGTACGACGACACAGGCGGGCGACACCTGTGTCGTGCGTGACTTGCATGCGTTGCGTGCGCGGATTGTCGAGTTGCAATCGGCGCACACTCCCTAGGATGCTGAGAGGCCGATCTTCATGAATCCGCAACACGACATCGAAGCCGCACGCCGTGACGCACAAGCGTTGCGACGCATGATTGGCGCGCAGTTCCTCGGGCAGGACGCCGTTGTCGAGGAGTTGTTGATCGCACTGCTTGCAGGTGGGCACGCGCTGATCGAAGGCGCGCCGGGTACAGGCAAGACGACGCTGGTGCGCGCCTTAGCCGAAGGGTGTGCGCTCGACTTCCGTCGCGTGCAGTGCACACCGGACTTGTTGCCTATCGATGTGCTAGGCGCGCGACTCCCCGAGAACGGCGCATGGCGCTTCGAGCGCGGACCCATCTTTGCGCACATCGTGCTCGCCGATGAACTGAACCGCGCGACTCCGCGCACGCAGGCGGCCTTCTTGGAAGCCATGGCCGAAGGGCAAGTGACGATCTTTGGCGAGACGCACCTCTTGCCGCAGCCGTTCCTGGTCGTCGCCACGCAGAACCCGCAGGAAAGCGAAGGCACCTATCCGCTACCCGAGGCGCAGTTGGATCGCTTCCTGTTGCGCATCGATGTGCCGTTCCCCTCACTCACCGAGTTGGCCACGATCCTTGCGACGACCAGTGGTCTGCGCGAGCACACACCCCTCGTGGCCGTACAGCGTGAGCGCTTGCTGGCTGTGCGCGGACTGGTGCGCGAGATCTTGGTCTCACTCGAGTTGGTCGAACTAGCCGCGCATTTGGTACGCGCCACCCATCCACAGCTTGAGGAAGCACCCGACGAAGTGCGCCGGCATGTGCGGCACGGAGCCTCGCCGCGGGCAGGACGCGACCTGTTGTTGGCTGCGCGCGCGCTGGCGTTGCTGTCGGGCCGCATGCATGTGACCAAGGCGGACCTTGAGCGCGTGGCCAAGCCCGTGTTGCGCCATCGACTGATGCTGTCGTTCGAGGGACTGGCAAACGGCGTTGCGGCGGATCGCCTGATCGAAGCAGCGTGGCAACGCGTGAACAGCTAAGTGCATCACGCGCTACAATCCTGCCTTCTATGACGCGCGTCTCTCTCGCCCAGATCGAGCCTGCGCTCGGTGATCTCCGCAAGAACCTGGCTCTGCACGAAGCTGAGATTGCGACGGCGCGTGCAGCGGGCGCGCAGATGATCGCGTTCCCCGAGCTGTCGCTCACAGGCTACTTCCTCAAGGACCTCGTGGCCGAAGTGGCTTTGGCGGCGGGTGAAGGACCCTTGCAACGCCTGGCGGAGTTGTCGAAGGACATCACCATCGCCGCTGGCTGGGCCGAGCGTGCGCGCGACGGGCGCATCTACAACACGCTCGGTATCTTTGAAGACGGCAAGCTGATTGGGGCGCATCGCAAAGTCCACCTCGTGACCTACGGGATGTTCGACGAAGCGCGTGACTTTGCTGCTGGCGACCGCTTTCGCGCCATCGAAAGCAAGCACGGACGCTTCGGCGTGTTGGTGTGCGAAGACATGTGGCACCTCGACGGCATGTGGCTGCACTTCTTGGCGGGTGTGGATGCGCTTCTTGCCTGCAGCGCAAGCCCCGCCCGCGGCGTGCCTGCAGGTGAAGCGCAGCTGCGTTCGCAGCGCACATGGAACACGATTCACGATGCGGCAGCTGCCTTGACACAAGCGCATGTGCTGTATGTCAATCGCGTAGGTTGTGAGGATGGGATCGTGTTTGGCGGTGGTTCGCGTGTGGTGCGACCTGATGGCAGCGAACAGGCACGGCTGGAAGGCCTTGATGCCGGACGGCTCGTGGTCGACATCGACGCAACTTTGGTGCGGCGTGTGCGCACCGCCACACCGCTGCGTCGGGATGAGAAACCCCAACTGGTGATGCGTGACTTGCGCGCACTTGAGGACCAAGGCGAGCTGTGAGCGCCACACCGCATCCGTTGGATCTGAATGTAGAGCTGGTCGAACAGCTGCTCGTGCGCTTCTTGCGCATCGAAGCCCGCAAGTTCGGCTTCCAACGCGCGATCCTTGGTCTGTCAGGAGGAATTGACTCGGCAGTATCGGCAGCCTTGGCCGCCCGCGCCTACGGTGCCGAACAAGTTGTGGGCGTGATGATGCCCTACCGCACCAGCAGTCCGGCCTCCGAAGGGGATGCACGCACGGTCGCTGCGGCTTTGGGCATTCGCCTCGAAAAGACCGACATCAGCTCTATGGCGGACGGGTATCTGTCCACTATGCCTGACGCTGACCGACTGCGGCGCGGCAATGTGATGGCACGCTGCCGCATGATCGTGCTGTATGACCGCTCGGTGCCCGAGCGTGCGCTCGTGATCGGCACCTCGAACAAGACAGAACTCCTGCTCGGCTATTCGACCCAGTTTGGCGATGCTGCTTGTGCATTGAACCCCTTGGGTGATTTGTACAAGCATCAGGTGTGGCAGCTGGCGCGACACTTGGGCTTGCCGCGCGAGGTCATCGACAAACCACCTACCGCTGACCTGTTCGAAGGACAAACCGACGAAGGCGAGTTGGGGTTCAGCTATGCGGAGGCCGACGGCATCCTGCATGCCTTGGTGGATGAGCGCCGCACCGTGGACGAGGTGGTGCACTTGGGTTGGCCGCGCGCACTGGTCGAGCGCATCGTCACACGCATGGCAGCCAATCAGTACAAGCGGCAACCACCCTTGGTAGCCAAGCTCGGCGAGCGCACGGTGACGCACGATTTCCGCTATTTGCGCGACTGGGGACGCTAAGACGCCCTAAGGCGATCCTGCGCGTCGGCCTTCTACGCGCACATGACGCAGCGTGTCGCCAACCACTGCGCTCAGCGTGCCTGTGGCGGGCACTTGCAACTGTAGGTTTATAGTGCGTGCGATAGGCACGATGAGTTCCAGCTCTTCATCTGTGGTGGAGAGCAGCGCGGGCTGTACGGCTTTCGCGAGCCACTCGCGTACGAGCTGTTCGGCGCGAGCAAGGTCGTCATTGGTGTCGCCGCGGCCCGTTGCAAGCGCACTACCGGCGCGTTCGTACAGACGATCATGCAGGGATGGAAACGCTTCTGGATCTGTCAGCACACTCGCCAACCACAAGTGATCGCAACTGGCATCAGGCACGCGCATGAGGCCGTGAGTCGCGGGTTGGGGCAGATGCACACCGAGCTTGGTGCTTACGACCTGCAAGCCGCGCCGTAACTCGTTGACTTCAGGGCCGGGCAAGTTCAACCAATGCACCTCGCGGTCCAATACGAGTGTTTCCGCAAGCAGCAGCGGCAGTTCGGCCACGGCAGCGCCTACATACACGCTGCGTGCTGCACCACGACGCGGCAGAGCGGCGGCGAGGCTGTCTACCAGCTCAAGACCCGTGTCTAGTACTTGATCCAAGAGTACTTCGTCAAAAAAAGTTGACCCGTCACCGTCGCAATAGGTCTGACCCAGTAGCGGCCAGTTCAACTCGGCCACCAACTCGCACCACGCCGCCCCAAACTGTGCTGTATTCCCCATCTGGTCACTCATCAAGGAGCGACAAGGGGCACAGCGCGCTCGGCCGAGTCCCTGAGCTCGAAGTACGCAGCCGTGGTGAAGCCGAACATGGACGCGATCAAGTTGGACGGGAACGACTCGCACTTCACATTCAACTCACGCACATTACCGTTGTAAAAGCGTAGCGCACCTTGAATGCGGTCTTCAGTGTTCGCGAGTTCGGCCTGCAGGGCCAAAAAGCTCTCGTTGGCTTTCAATGTGGGGTAGGCCTCCAACCGCACGACCAAACGCGATAGGGCGGCAGCTAACTGACCCTCGACTGCAGCGAGGTCTTTGCCGGGCAAGTCACTACGCAGGGCTTCGGCGTTTTGGCGCAATTGCACGATGCGTTCCAAAGTCTCGCGCTCATGCGCTGCATAGCCTTTCACTGTCGCGACAAGATTCGGAATCAGATCGTGACGCCGCTTGAGTTCTGTATCGACACCACTCCAGCTTTCACGCACATGTTGGCGCGCTGCCACTAAGCCGTTGTAGATCGAGATCACCACGATCGCGACGAGCATCAAGCTCACACCTAAGACGACCAGTGCTTCCATCACTCGCTCCGTTCTGCGCGGCTCTGCATGGAGGCGTTACCCGCCTCCACGATAGGCGGGAGACCCTGGCGTGTGCGCTCCGCGTTGACCAACACGCGCGGCATTTGCGCCAAGAAACCGGTGGTCCATTCTTTGAGGGCCAAGAAGCGCTCGGCGCTAGCCTTGCCTGACGATTCCAACACGACCAAAGCCTCGCGTCCGCGTGTTTCGAGGCGGCATTCAGCATGGTCCTTCCACCAGCGCATCATCGCTCCGTCCAGCAAGGTCCACGCATCCTTTTTCGTTTCGGCCTGCACTTTGAAGCGCTTGCTGAACTCCGCGTCCTCGAAATCGAGATCGTCAAACCCAAAGACTGCGGCCAGTTTGTCGCCAAGGCCTTCGCGCTCGACAGACACATGACCCACCTGCAAGCTCAAGTCCACCAGTGCACATGTGTGCCAATAGTGATGCGTACGGCGATTCTTGCCGGAACCAGTCGTGACAGCATAGTGATACTCAAACATCACCATATGGCCGGCTCCAAGGCCGGGCGTCGCTTGCGGCCAGTCGCACCGCAGAACGACCTGCGCATAGCGCGAATGGCCACGCTGGAACAACCCATAGGGCCATGCAGGATCCGGCAAGCGCTCGGCGAGCAGCGTCATGGATACTTGACGGCCCCACGCCACCAAGGAAGCAACGCGCTTCTTTTCTTGTTGATGCGCCCATACAGCCAACCCCACGACCGCTAGGGCGATCACCACAACCAACACCACTTCCATAGCGCGCCAGCTTACAGATCCATCACTGGTCGAACGCCTGTTTGGCGGTCCGCGAAGCGCGGGTCAACTGGCACGCGTGCAGTCATGCGTGCTTGAATCGCGTTGGATCCATAGTGCCCACCGCGCACCACGGGGCGCCCGGGTGTGCCCGCCATGGGCAGTGGTTGCGCCCACTCGGCTAGGTTGCCCAATACATCGTGTAGGCCGAACGCATTCGCTCGCAGCGTGGCTACCGGCAGAGGCACTTCCACACCGGATCCGCGCAGATTCGCAGCGCCCATCAGGGTGCTTGGTTCCGCACCAGTCCACCAACGCGTTTGCGTGCGTCCACGAGCGGCGTGTTCCCACTCCAGTTCGGTGGGTAGGCGCAGACCTGCGCGCGGCAAGAGGGTTGTGAGATCGTGCCAGCTCAGACTCTCGACAGGCAAACGAGCGGAACCCACATGCTGCGCAGGTTCCGTGCCGTACAAGGCAACCCATTGCGCTTGAGTGAGCTCACATTTGGCCACAAGGTAGCTTGTCACATGCGCTTCACGCCGTGGCCACTCCTCCACTCCGGCATCAGGGTCCGCGCCCGGTCCACGCCCATACAGAGTGCCAAAGTGCGACACACCTGCAGGAATGAGGACCAATACGGCTGCAGCATCATCCGAGCCCACCAAACGACCAAGGTCGTTGCGCGTCGGAAGCTCGCCACTTCCGAGCAAAGCGAACTCTTCCAAACCTGAGACTGGGTCTGGCCCCAACGGCCAGAGTCGGCTCTGGGTCGATGCGGACCAAGTGACCACACGGCCTTGGTAGCGCGGTGCCGTGGCCAATCGAGCAAGGGCTGCTTCCCACAGAGGTAGTGCTTGCATCCGTAGGGACAGCAGTTCCGCAACCGTATGTTGCGCCCGTACAGCGGCAGCTAGTGAGGACCTTCCCTCGGGATCTTCTAAGGCCTTCAAGTCCGCAACCAAGCGTGTCAAGAGTTCGTGACGAAAGGTCTGTTGCTCATCACGCGCGGGCAACTTCTCTAGGTCGGCCAACAGAGCTGTGTGCTGGGTCGTACGCGCCACAAGACGACGACAACGCTCTTGCCATTGTTCGATCTCCTCCAGGCGCTCGACTTGCGGCGGCCAGAACAACTCATCTGCCTGCAGACGCAGTTCCTGTGCCAAGACGGTGTCGGAGAGGGACAGGATCTCCTCCGCCGCTCTAGTCCGCCAGACAAAGGCGCCGACCGACGCGAGCAAGGCCAGCATCACAAAGCTGGCGAGTACTGCGCTAACCGCACGATTCCTGCGCACCCACTTCGCCACATGCGGCGCAAAGCCTTGTTCATGCGCGGACACGACGCGTCCTTCAAGCCAAGCGCGCAGATCCGACAACAAGTCCACTGCACTGGCGTACCGATCCGCGGCTGTGCGCTGCATGGCGCGCTGGCAGATAGAGACCAACTCAGCCGGCGGTGGCGTGGCGCCTGTAGCCCCACTTGATCCTCCCAAGCGCACAGGTGGACCGGCGCGCACTTGGTCCACAATGCTAGAGCGGTGCCCGCCTTCATACGGTGCTCGCCTACCCAGCATGCGGTAGAGGATCGCACCGAGTGCGTACACATCCGTACGCTCATCGACTTGCTCTTGGCGTCCATGCGCTTGCTCGGGCGCCATGTAGGCCGGTGTACCCAACAACGCTCCGTTCGATGTGGCCGCGGCTGCATCCAGCTCGTTCGACCACTCACGCGCCAAACCCCAATCGAGCACAACCACTTGGCCGCGCGTCCCCACCACAATGTTCTGGGGCTTGAGGTCGCGGTGCAGCACCTGGTGTTCGTGCGCGTAAGCAATAGCCTCCGTCACTTCAGCCAAGATGGCGATGGCCCGCGGGAGGTGCGTGTGCTGGAGCGCTGCAGGCTGCGCTTCGTGCTCCTGCAGCCATTGCTCCAGAGTGCCTCCGCTGACCAAAGGCATGGTGAACCACGGTGCTCCCTGCACATCGACCCCCAAGTCATGCACGCCAACAATGTTGGGGTGGCTTAACTGAGCCACCAAACGAGCTTCACGCAGGAAGCGCTGCACCGCAGCCGGACTCAGCCGTAAAGCAGACTTGACAGTCTTCCAAGCAACCTCCCGGCGCAGTGTAGAGTCATAGACACGCCAAACCTCGGCCTGAGCGGTGCGCGCTAGACACTCCTGCTTGCGGTAGCGCGCCGTCTCCACCGGCAAGCCTTCCAACAAGGCTTGCGCACGCTCTCGATCCGGCATCGGTCGCTCTAACTCATCCAAAGCCGACTCTAAGCCAGTCAAACCAGCCAGCAGGTCCTCCGCCGTCCGCCAAGCCGCGTGCATGCGCTGCAACTCATCCGCTTGCGCGGGGTGCGCGCGCAACCATTCCTCTACAGGCTCGGCTGTGCCGCGCTCCACGCGCTCGAGCCATTCACCAAACAAGCTCTCCGGTGTGTCGGGCATGTAGGTCAGAGTTCGACGCCCCAGAGGGGCTGCGCTCCGCTACGATAGCGTCCGTTATGCAGCACTCCCCCCTACGATTTGCGCTGCTGGCGCTGGCGACCAGCGTGGTGTGCGGACTTGTACCCGCACAGTCGGCTAGCACGCGCATCAGCTACGACCGCGATGTAAGGCCCATCTTGTCGGATCGCTGCTTCCTCTGTCACGGCATGGATGCGGCCACGCGTGCTGCGGATCTGCGCCTCGACAGTGCCGAGGAAGCTCACAAGGATCGCGGTGGGCTGCGCGCAATTGCGCCGGGGAGCTTGAAGGACAGCGAACTCTGGGCGCGCATCACCAGCACCGATCCGGAGGACCACATGCCTCCGGCCGAATCCAACAAGCGTTCGCTGGATGAACGCGAGCGCGAGATCATTCGTCAGTGGATTGAACAAGGTGCGGAGTACGAACCGCACTGGTCCTTCACACCACCGAAGCGCCC
>Ga0079301_1001334_pt1 | contig 11409 bp, 8 predicted proteins | sample Wag4_2014_7_11_3_FD_74797 | JGI IMG/M metagenome (GOLD analysis project Ga0079301, IMG submission 74797) | Fresh water mixed with fracking chemicals microbial communities from Ohio, USA - Utica-2 Time Series FC 2014_7_11 | ecosystem: Engineered > Industrial production > Chemical products > Input...
AACTAAGTACGCTCAATTCATTTCGCATCCTTTGGTTGCAGCAACTATGTTTGCAAGCTCTCTTGTTGTGTTCTACTTCACACCACTGTTTGGTTGGGCAACTAGAGAACACATTGGACATCAGTGGATGATTGTTCACTTTGTGATTACTGGGTATCTCTTCGTTCAGGCAATCATAGGTATTGATCCAGGACCGTCAAGGTTTGGTTATCCGCAGAGACTGATGTTGATGATTGGAACGCTTGCGTTCCATGCATTCTTTGGTCTGGCTGTAATGAGCTCAACTACCCTGCTGCTACCTGATTGGTTCGGGGCTATGGGTAGAACTTGGGGAGATAACCCACTACTTGATCAACAAACTGGAGGAGCTATTGCGTGGGGCATAGGAGAGCTTCCAACAGCTGCAATTACATTGATTGTTGCTTTCCAATGGGCAAGAGCAGACGCCAGAGATGCCAAGAGACTAGATAGAGCTAGTGATAGAGGTGGCAACGAGGATTTGGCTGAATACAACCGTATGCTTGACGCTCTGGCCAAAAGAAAACAAGATCCAAGGAACTAATTGTCAACGCTGAAACTTTCTAAAGAACAACTCGCTCTCTATCAATACATAGAGAAGGACGGCCAAACAGTTTTCGTAACCGGTAGAGCCGGAACTGGTAAATCAACCCTGCTTGGCTACCTGAGAGATAACACTGGGCAGAAAGTTGTAGTTTGTGCTCCTACTGGAGTTGCTGCCTACAACGTAGGCGGAATTACAATTCATTCCCTGTTTGGTTTTGCCTTTGGAGCTCTAACTCCTTCTGATGTTGCTAAACACCTAGGTAGAAGACAAAGAGAGGTTCTAAGAGAAATAGACATGCTCATCATTGATGAGGTGTCTATGGTGTCAGCAAACTTGATGGATGCAATTGATGTTGCCTTGAAGGTAGCTAGAGGAAAGCCCAAGGTTCCCTTTGGTGGTTGCAAGGTAGTTATGTTTGGAGATCCATACCAACTAGCACCAGTGCCTGCTAGAGGAGAAGAGCTAGCCAAACTACATGAAATGGAATACAGGTCAATGTGGTTCTTTGATGCCAAGGTCTGGTCCAGTGAACGCATGGAGATTTTCGAACTAGTAGAAATCTTTAGACAGCGAGACCCTGAGTTCAAACAGATTCTTAACTCAATTCGTGTAGGTGAAGTCAACCAGGAAATTGTTGACAAGATTAACGCTGCAGGAAATAGATTCCCACCGCATGAGAATGTAATTCGGTTAGCAACAGTGAATAGCACCGTTGATGCAGTTAATTTTGCAAGATTGCAAACACTGCAAACTGAAGAGAGAGTTTTCAAATCTTCTTTTGCTTCAGGTGATGCAAGTTCTTTCGGTTCGACCCTTCCCGCTGAATCAGAGCTACATCTAAAAGTTGGTGCCCAGGTTATGTTCATCAAGAACGATGATCAGAAACCAATCAAGAACTCAGAAGGAACTATGAGTTGGCGTTGGGTTAATGGAACCATCGGCAAAGTAGTTTCATTCGGTGAAGGTAACCAGGTATTAGTTGAAGCAGACAACGAGATCCACACCGTAGGAATGAGCACCTGGCAAAAGGTTCGTTACCTTGTTGAAGAAGACTTCAATGAGGAAACAGGAAAGTTTGTTGAAACACTAGTTCCTGAAATTCAAGCTGAGTTCAGACAAATTCCTCTGCGTCTTGCCTGGGCAGTTACTGTCCACAAATCTCAAGGTCAAACCTATGACGAGGTAACAATCGATATGGGTAGCGGAGCTTTTTCATCAGGACATACCTATGTTGCATTGAGCAGAGTGAGATCTCTTGAAGGTCTCTATCTAACCAAGGCCATCAGACTAAAAGATATTCAAGTTGACCCAACTGTTGTTGAGTTCATGAGTGGAGCTAGAAGCCTCGTTAAGGACGACCCACTGGGCTAAGAGTTCAACCACCAGTTGATTGGGTGTTCAACTCTTTGACCCCACCAAGTCTCGTTATGTCCAGTTCCTGGCCATAGTTCTGCCCGGTAGTTCATATCTCTATTCCAACCAGCTTTATCCATGGCTTCAACAAATTTGAAGTGCCAATGGAAATAGGAAGCATCAAGTTCAACAGTTCCGCAGTCGCTATAGATACGAACTGATCCAGGCTCACCTAGACCCTTGATCAAAATGTCAATAAGTTCTTGCCCACCCAAAGGCCAGCTAGTTGATAAAGCTAGTGCTGCACCAAATACTTGTGGATGTCTCATCACCCCATAGATACTTGCAAGACCGCCAAGGCTTGCTCCTAGCTGAGCGGTTCTTGAACGATCCAACTTAAGTGAATACCTCTTAGCTATTTCTGGCACTAGTCGCAGAGCCAAAAGATCTTGGTATTCGTTTCCCTTGAAATCAATATCAGTTGGGCGATGAATAGGGTCAACTTGGTTGAGTAGTTCAGGATGAGCTTTCAAGATGTCTTCGGGAATTAGTTCATTCATGCGAAGAGAATCATCAATTCTGTGAACACCAACAAATATAGGTAATCTGCCATTCACAGCTACTACTCGCCCATCGGCTATTGCTTCAGGAATCCCCCAGTTCTGTCCATTCCAAGTCTCGGTCTTGTCCATGAGGAAGTTTCCACCATCATGCGCAATTACTAATGGAGTAAGTTCATCAAAAGTTTCCGGCACCCAAACATCAATTCTTCTTCCTTCAAATTCAAATGTTTCAATACTTCCCTTATTTGAAGGCTTTCCAACAGGAACATTGTGAATGCGGTTTGATGAATGCTTAGGAGTTGTAGCCTGTCTTTCTAATTTGGAAAGATGTAATTCACGCATTGCTAACCAGAAAGGAAATACAAAAGCTATTGCTGTGATGAAGCTAGATAGCGCGTACCAAACAATGTTCTTCATGCCAATGCGTCTAGATTCGATGAACATGAAAGGAACAGCAGCGAATGCGGTCACAAAGAGATCTAAAGATAGAACTAAATCAACTTCAGAACCGAACCATGAGCTGAAGTAGTCCTGACCTTTGAGAATGGCAATTGTGTTGAAGTACCAAGCGGTAATTAGCCCAACTCCAGCCACTGCGAAATAGAAACTTGCTCTTTGATTCCTGTTAATGTTCTTCAAGTAGATTTCTTCCCTAGGTAAATAATTTAGAATTGAGCAAATGAGACCTCTTAGCAATTTTGTCATTGCCCGCAGCAAACTTTCCCTCTTCGGCTTCATTGGCCTCATTTTGCTGTCCCTAATTGGTGGGGTTCAGGCATTCGGCAACCTTTCAGGTGGTGGCTATACCAACCCAGGCTCAGATTCAGCCAAGGTAGCCGACATATTGGTAAAAGACTTCAAACTCAATGAACCAGAGGTTGTCCTTATTGCTGACATGGGGAGAAGTGTTGATGACCCTCAGTCAGCCAATATTGCTGGATTAGTAACTAGGGCTCTGGAAGCCGTTGACGGGGTAGACAGCGTTAGCTCTTATTACTCATTAGGAAGCCCTTCAAGCCTTCGCTCAACCGATGGCAAGGCAACCTACTTCTTTGTTGAACTAGATCCAAAAGCTTCTATGACTGAAGTTTCCGGTGTTATTCAAGATGAGTTCAATGGAAAAAACTATGGGGCAACTCTTTATGTTGTTGGTGTTGGAGCTGTCACCAGTGAGGTTAACCACACTATTGAAGCAGACCTCATCAAAGCAGAGTCAATTGCTTTGCCGCTGGTAATGCTTTTGATGATCTTTGTTTTTGGTTCCGTTGTTGCAGCTGGATTGCCGCTGATGATTGCAGTGCTAACAATTCTTGGTTCATTCTTCTTTATCTGGATCTCTTCCCTGATTACAGAAACTTCTACTTTCTCAGTGAATCTAGTTACTGGTTTAGGACTGGGGCTTGGTATTGACTATGCACTTCTAATGGTCAATCGCTACCGCGAACAACGTCAACAAAAACAAGATGTTGCCAAGGCGGTTGAGGTCACCATGATGACTGCAGGTAGAACTGTGTTCTTCTCTGGTCTAACAGTTGCTCTTGTAATGGTTGCATTGAACTTCTTCCCCCAAACATTCTTGAAGTCATTCGCTATGGCTGGACTTGTTTCAGTAGGGCTTGCAGTTGCGGCTGCTCTGATTGCCTTGCCAGCAATGCTGAACATCTTGGGTGACAGATTAGAGAAGTGGCCACTATTCAAACATCGCCCTACTAAGGATGTTGGCTTCTGGTCAAAGCTTGCAGTATTTGTAATGAAGAGACCGGTAGCTATCATCGTTGTCTCCGTCATCGCCTTAGGTTCATTGGCATCACTAGGAACAGGTGTAAAGCTTGGGTTAATCGATGACCGCATCTTGCCACCAGATAACAGAGTTGTAGTTGCTACCGATCAGATCCGTGAAAGATTCTCTGGTCGCGAGGGCTCACCAGTTGAGATCATGGTTAAGAGTTCCAACGATGAGCAAATTACAAGTTTTGCAACAAAACTTTCTAATCAAGAAGACATCGTTAGAGTTCAGACTTCTGTGGGTGTTTTCTCAAAGGTAGAGATGTCTGAAGGTGTTTTCAGTGATGGAATGCTAATTCCTGGAACAGAGGGACTCTTCAAAGACTACGAAGGTAACAGCTGGACACGCATCGTTGTTATCGCCGATGTTGAGCCTAGAAGCCCAGCTGGTGAAGAGATGACACTGAGCCTTAGAGACCAACCAAATGATTTCTCTGAGATTCTTATTGGTGGATCTGCTGCCTCCTATACGGACTCACTTCTTGGAATTACAAATAATCTTCCATGGGCAGTCCTTTGGATTGTAATTACAACTTTGATTCTGCTTTTCCTTTTCACTGGATCACTAATACTTCCAATCAAGGCAGTCCTTCTAAACTTCTTATCTCTGTTTGCAACGCTAGGTTTCTTAGTTTGGGTATTCATGGATGGAAACCTAAAGTGGTTGCTTGGTGATTTCGCTACGCCTGGCACAATCGATTCTTCATCTCTAGTTTTAGTCGCAGTAATCGCGTTCGGTTTATCTATGGACTACGAGTTGTTCCTACTTTCAAGAATTAAGGAACAACACGATAAGGGCTTGGACACTAATGACTCAGTTGCACTTGGTCTTCAGAGATCTGGTCGAATCATCACAACAGCTGCTTTAGTTCTTGCATTCTCCTTCGTTGCTTTCGCAACTAGCGGTGTGAGCATTATGAAGATGCTTGGACTTGGAATTGCATTCGCTGTATTGCTTGATGCAACAATCATTAGAGCTCTACTAGTTCCTGCTTTGATGAGACTCTTTGGAAATGCTAACTGGTATGCACCTAAGTGGATGCTGTGGATTCAGAAGAAGGTTGGCTTAGAGCACTAGTCGTCGCTCTTTAGATCTTTCTTTAGATGCTCTGCTAGTTTGCTACTCAGTCTTAGATACTCAAGCAACTCTGCGTCAGAGAAGATACTGAACAATTCAGACATCTTCTTCTCATGCTTAGGCATCATTTGCTTAGCCTGAGCCTCAGTCTTGGCTGTTACAGAGATCAGATAGACACGCTTGTCATGAGGGCTCACCTGTCTAGTGACTAGACCTTCTTTTTCTAGAGAATCCACCAGTCTGGTGATGGCTCTTGGGGTGACATCCAGAAGTTCTGCTGCCTCACCCATAGTCAAAGTCTTGTGTCGAACTAGCAGGGCAATCAGCATCAACTGAGGAGCTGAGCCTTTCCAGCTCACATCTATGTTGCGTTCTAGCCAGCGAGAGAACAGGTGGCCGAGTCGCAGAGTAACTGCTCCACCTAGAGGACCCCTCTTGTTCTTAGGGACCTTGTTTAAAGCATCAGCCTGTCCCTCGAAGACTCTTTTGAGTTTCTCGGGTGGAGTGATACGTCCCTCTTTATCGCGCATAGGTTCTATTTTGCCTTACACACTGCCAACCAACCACACCCTAAGAGAACTTCAGGGTAACCTTTTGATTATGTTAATGTCAGACAGAGATATCAGAAGCCAGATCGAAGCAGGCCGTATTGGCCTAGACCCATTAGAGATGAGCTTGTTACAGCCATCCAGCATGGATGTGAGATTAGACAGGTTCTTCCGTCTATTCGACAATCACAAATACGCATTCATCGATCCAGCAGTTGACCAACCAGATCTAACTAGGTTGATTGAAGTTAGTGCCGATGAGCCATTCATCCTGCACCCAGGTGAATTCGTTCTTGGTTCAACCTATGAGTTTGTAAGTCTGCCTGATGACATTGCAGCAAGACTAGAAGGTAAGAGCTCTCTAGGAAGACTAGGTCTACTAACCCACTCAACAGCAGGATTCGTTGACCCAGGTTTCAAAGGTCACGTAACCCTAGAACTTTCCAACACAGCAACACTGCCAATCAAGCTATACCCAGGTATGAAGATTGGTCAGCTATGTTTCTTCCAGCTATCAAGTGCTTCAGAAACCCCTTACGGTTCAGCTAAATACAACAGCAGATACCAAGGACAAAGAGGCCCAACAGCCTCACGTTCATTCCTCAACTTCTATCAAACAGATGTTGGTAATGAACCACTTGAACAAAAGGATTAAATAAAAAAAGAGGCCGTCCAGTTGGACGGCCTCTTAGTTTAAGTTTCGCTACTCGATGACCCTAGGTTCTGGGTGAACTCGGAGGAGAAGAACCAAACCAACAACTAATACTGCAGTTATTCCAATAATTCCAAACAGAGTGGCGTTTTCAAATCCAGCGGCCGTTGCCGCTGTGAGTGACAATGCCCACATCAGAGGTGAAATAATTGAAGCTGCTTTTCCTGTTGTCTGGTAAAGCCCAAAAATTTCACCTTCGCGATTCAGTGGAGCAAACCTTGCCACGAATGTACGGCTAGATGCTTGGGCTGGGCCAACAAATAACGTTAAGGTCAATCCGAACACCCAGTAGGTGATTGATCCAAGTCCAGAGAAGATAAACACACAACTTCCTGCGAAGGTCATTCCTATTAAGGAAATGACGATGACTTTCTTTGTGCCGATTCTTGAATCAAGTAATCCACCAATTAGTGCTCCAAGCCCAGCAACAATGTTTGCGGCAACTCCGTAAATGATTACACCGGTTGGACTAAATCCGAACGCGATGGTTCCTAGAATGGCTCCGTAGGTGAATATGCCCGCCAAACCATCTCGATAGATAGCGCTGGCGATTAGGAATTTCAGAGCGTCTGGGTTTACCTTCCACAATTTTCCTATTTGCTTGAATAGTGCGCGGTAGCTATCCAAAACACTCTCACGCTTTTTGGAGAGCTCAGTTTTTGCAATTTCTGGAACGAAGAGAATCAGGGGAATCGTAAACACGACCATCCAGGCAGCGGCAAATAGGAAAATCACGCGGATGTTGAGAGCATCTTCTTCGTTTGGGTAAACAGGATGTCCTGGCAAGTAACAGAGCACGAGCGAGGTCATCAGAAGAATTATTCCGCCAACGTATCCAAGAGCCCAAGCCATTCCGGAAACCCGAGCCATGTTGCCTGAGTTTGTCACTTGCTTTAGCATCGCGTAGTAGCTAATGAATCCGGCTTCTTGAACAACGCTACCTATTGCGTATAGAGCCAGACCAAAAAGAAAAAACTCTGGCTTAGGTTCGACAAAATACGAAGCGATCATTATTGCCACGAGTAGCCCAGTATTTATCAAGAGCCACATCTTGCGTCGCCCTGAAGTGTCGGCCCGCCTTCCAAACACGGGGGCAGCTACTGCTACTACAAGACCGGCCGCAGCGCCGGCCCAACCAAGTTGGGTTGCAAGTAAGTCCACATCGCCAGAAGCTATAAAAGCCGCTCCAGTTATGTAAGTGGCAAAGATGAACGTTTGGAAGATGGTCGGATATGGTTGTTCGGCCCAGTCCCAGAGCATCCATGCCCAAGTGGCGTGTTTTGACATCGGCTTCGTTGATTTATTCATAGCCACTAGTTTGACGCGTGTCGGCACTTCGAATATCTCTTTTTAGGCACTTTTTCACAACGATTCTCAATCTGTTTGCCTTGAGCGAACTTGAGCCGACTCACATCAAGTTTTCAGGTTATTTGCTTGACATAATGCTGGGGATTTGTGAAACTTGAGTCAACAAGGCTCAAGTTCGAGCTTTGAGACACAAATGCTGCGGCCCAGTAAGGGCGGGCACTAATAAGGAGAACAACCACATGGCACGTGCAGTAGGTATTGACCTAGGTACAACAAACAGCGCAGTAAGCGTATTAGAAGGTGGAGAACCAACCGTTATTGCTAACGCTGAAGGTTTCCGCACAACCCCTTCGATCGTTGCATTCACAAAGGACGGCGAAGTGCTTGTCGGTGAAACCGCTAAGCGCCAGGCAGTCACAAACGTGGATCGCACCATTGCTTCGGTGAAGCGTCACATGGGTACCAATTGGAACTTTGATGTTGACGGTAAGAAATACACCGCCCAAGAGCTATCAGCTCGTATCTTAGGAAAGCTTAAGAGAGATGCGGAGACCTATCTAGGTGAGCCAGTAACAGATGCAGTTATTACTGTTCCTGCTTACTTCAATGACGCTGAGCGTCAAGCAACCAAAGAAGCAGGTGAGATTGCTGGTCTTAACGTTCTAAGAATTATCAACGAGCCAACAGCAGCAGCTCTTGCTTACGGTCTTGATAAAGGTAAAGAAGATGAATTGATCTTGGTATTCGACTTAGGTGGTGGAACATTTGACGTTTCACTTCTAGAAGTTGGAAAAGATGATGGCTTCTCAACCATCCAGGTAAAAGCTACATCAGGTGATAACCGCCTAGGTGGAGATGACTGGGACCAGAGACTCGTTGATCACTTGGTTAAGAAGTTCAAGGAGACAACTGGTGTTGATGTTGCTAAGGACAAGATTGCACTACAGCGTCTTAAGGAAGCTGCAGAGCAGGCTAAGAAAGAACTTTCTCAGTCAATGTCAACCAACGTTCAGTTGCCATACCTTTCTCTAACTGAGAATGGTCCAGCTAACTTGGACGAGACAATCACTCGTGCACAGTTCGAACAACTAACTAACGATTTGTTAGAGCGTACTCGTAAACCATTCAACGATGTAATCAAAGAAGCAGGCGTAAAAGTTGCTGACATTGCACACGTAATTCTTGTTGGTGGTTCAACTCGTATGCCACAGGTTGCAGAACTTGTTAAGAGCCTTACCGGCGGTAGAGAAGCGAACAAGGGTGTGAACCCTGATGAAGTAGTTGCAGTTGGTGCTTCACTTCAGGCTGGTGTTCTAAAGGGTGAGCGTAAAGACGTTCTATTGATTGACGTGACTCCACTTTCTCTTGGTATTGAAACCAAGGGTGGAATCATGACTAAGTTGATCGAACGTAACACTGCGATTCCAACAAAGAGATCAGAAGTTTTCACAACAGCTGATGACAACCAACCTGCAGTTAGCATTCAGGTTTACCAAGGTGAAAGAGATTTCACTAGAGACAACAAGTCTCTTGGAAACTTTGAACTAACCGGTATCGCTCCAGCACCTAGAGGTTTGCCACAGATTGAAGTTACATTCGACATCGATGCAAACGGTATCGTGCACGTCTCTGCTAAGGACAAGGGAACTAACAAGGAACAGTCAATGACTATTACTGGTGGTTCTTCCCTTTCTAAGGAAGACATCGAGCGCATGGTTAAGGATGCTGAAGAGCACGCAGCTGAAGACAAGAAGCGTCGTGAAGAAGCAGACACTCGTAACCAGGGTGAGCAGATGGTCTACCAGATCGAGAAGTTGATCAAGGATAACGACCAGAAGCTCTCTGAAGAAGTAAAGACAGATGTGCAAGCAGATGTTGATGCTCTAAAGACTGCTCTTGCAGGAGAAGACTTTGATGCAGTGAAGTCAGCTCTTGAAAAGCTAAACGAATCACAAACTAAGTTGGGCGAAGCTATCTACGCTGCTGCTTCACAAGAAGCAGAGCAGGAAGCTCCTTCAACTGAAGACGTGGTTGATGCTGAAGTAGTCGACGAAGAAGAAGAGAAGAAGTAATGTCCGAAGAGAATGAGTCAGTGTCTAATGGCACTGACTCTCCTCAGGATCCGCTAGATGCTGAATTACAAGAACTTGTTGAAGAAACAGGGCCTATCAGCAAGGAAGCGGAGCTTCTAGCTGATTTGCAGAGACTGCAGGCTGAGTTTGTAAATTACAAGACTCGTGTTGAAAGAGACAGGGATGTTGCACGTGATGCAGCTATAGCTGAAGTGATTCGAGCATTTCTACCTGCATTCGATGACCTTTCATTAGCAGAAGCACACGGTGATCTTGAAGGTTCTCCATTTGCAGCTGTTCTAAACAAACTGCGTAATGGTGGAGACAAGTTTGGTCTTGTTGTGTTTGGTGAAAAGGGAGAGAAGTTCGATCCTGAAATACACAATGCACTTGTGCAGACTCCTTCAAAGGAAGTCACAGAGAATGTAATTGCGGATGTAATCTCTCCGGGATACAAACTCGGTGATCGTTTAATTCGTCCAGCAATGGTTGCAGTTTTTATTCCTGAAGCGGAGTAGTAACAAATGGCAAGTCAAGATTGGTTAGAGAAGGACTTCTATAAAGTTCTTGGCGTAGCTAAGGACGTTGCTGAAGCAGACCTCAAGAAGGTTTATAGAAAGCTTGCTAGGAAATATCATCCTGACTCAAATCCAGGTGATGCTAAATCTGAAGCTAAGTTCAAAGAAATCTCTGAAGCGTATTCTGTTCTTTCAGATAAAGAGCAAAGAAGAGAATATGACCAGTTCAGAGCTATGGGCGGTGGAGCAAGATTCACAGCTCCTGGTGGTCAAGGACAATCCAATGCAGGCTTTGAAGATGTCTTCGCTAATTTATTTGGTGGCGGAGGCGGAAGAGGCTTCGGTGGTTTCGGTGGACCAATGCCAGGTCAAGACCTAACTGCAACAACTGAATTGCCATTCATTGATTCTGTAAATGGAACAACTATTAAGTTGAACTACACAGGCATGGATCCAATCAATGCAAAAATACCTGCTGGTGTTTTAGATGGCCAGAAGATTAAACTTCGTGGCAAAGGTGCAGCCTCTCCTAATGGTGGTCCTAACGGAGATTTGATTATTACTGTTTCTGTGAAACCTCATCCGGTATTCAGTAGAGACGGAAACAATCTGCGTCTAACTGTTCCAGTAACCTTTGCTGCAGCTGTATTAGGTGCAACTATTTCTGTGCCAACACTTGGCGGAGATCCAGTGAAACTTAAAGTAGCCCCTAACACTCCTAATGGAAGAGTGTTGAGAGTTAAAGGTAAAGGTGTCACAACTTCTAAAGGCACCGGAGATCTTTTAGCAAGCGTTGAAGTTCTTGTTCCATCACACATCAGTGACAAGGCTGCTAAAGCACTCGCTGAATTCGATGAACTACTTCCTAAGGAAGATCCAAGACAAGATCTATTGAATAGAGCAGGAC
>Ga0079301_1001336_pt1 | contig 11394 bp, 9 predicted proteins | sample Wag4_2014_7_11_3_FD_74797 | JGI IMG/M metagenome (GOLD analysis project Ga0079301, IMG submission 74797) | Fresh water mixed with fracking chemicals microbial communities from Ohio, USA - Utica-2 Time Series FC 2014_7_11 | ecosystem: Engineered > Industrial production > Chemical products > Input...
GCTCGGCTGCCACATGGTGGGCGAGCACGCCGCCGAGATCATCCAGATGGCGGCGATCGCCATCGGCATGGGCGCCACCAAGGCCGACTTCGACCGCACCATGGCCCTGCATCCCTCGGTGGCCGAGGAATTCGTAACGATGCCCAACTGAGCACAAGCACTCAATCGGCCGTTTCGGTGGCCAAGGGCACGGAATCACCCCCCGGCGGTTGCTTCAACTGAGCCCAATCGTGTTCGTCCCGATGTCCACCGGAACCATGGAGAAGCAGGTGATGGCCCAGAGCGACGGCGCCAGCGGCAGTGAGGAGTCCGCCATGGCCGCCCCCGAGGCCTTCCTGGCCATCGCCCTGGCCGCCGTGTCGTGGGATGGGGTGCTCAGCCCCGCCGGCACCCGCGCCCTGCGCCACGCCATCGACTACCGCCACCCCTATGTGGATCTGGCCGATCAGGACGTGGCCCTGATGATCGACGGTCTCCTGGGGCGGCTGCGCAGCCAGGGCGCCCAGCAGCTGATGCTGCGGGCGGCCGCCGGGCTCACCCCCGAGCTGCGCCGCACCGCCTTCGCCACGGCCGCCGAGATCATGCGCTCCGATGGCCCGCTTCAGGCCGACGAGCTCAATATTCTCAGCACCCTGGCGGCCACCCTGGAGTTGCCTGAGGCCGACAGCGCGCCGCTGCTGGCCCTGATGGAGGTGCTGCACGCACCCGTGCAGTGAAGTCGATGCAGTGAGCGCCGGCCTGGAGTAGACCCGGCAGCAGTTGCGCGGAGGCGGATGGCCCTGGCCATCCTCGATGTGGACCTGCTGGCCTTCGAGCAGGGCACGGCCCGCCAGCGGGCAGCGGTGGTGGATGGGGTGATGCGCAGCCTGGGTACGGGCTTCGTGCTTACCCGCAGCGACCTGTCCGCCGCCCTGCTGGATGAGGCCTATGGGCTACTGGGTGCGTTCTTCGCACTCGACGCGCCACGCAAGCAGGCGTTCACCAGGCCCGAGGCCTGCGGTCAGACCGGCTACACCGGAACCCTGGTTGAAACGGCGGCGGGCGAGAGCCGGGCCGACTGGAAGGAGATGCTCAACTGGGCGGAACCGCTGCCGGCCCACCACCCCCTGCGTCGCCGTTTTCCGTTGCTCTATCCCGAGCAGCTGCTGCCGGAGGCGGCCGTGCCGGGGATCACGGCGGTGCTGGAGCGCTTCCACGCCAGCCTGGCCGATCTGCAGCGCCGCTTCCTGCGGGTGATCGCCACCGGCCTGGGGGTGCACATTGACTTCTTCGATGCCGTGGTGCGCGACGCCCCCACCCTCACCCGGGCGATCCACTACCCGCCGATGGCCGCCGCCCCCGCCGGCGGGCACCTGTGGGCGGCGGCCCATGGCGACATCAACCTGATCACCGCCCTGCCGCGGGCCACGGCAGCGGGCCTGCAGGTGCTGGTGGAGGGCCAGTGGCTGGACGCCCTGGCGCCGGAGGGACAGGTGATCATCAACAGCGGCCTGATGCTGGAGCGGCTGAGCAACGGCCGCATCCCCACCGGCTGGCACCGGGTGGTGGCACCCGAGGGCAGCAGCGGAGCGCGCCTGAGCGTGGTGCAGTTCTGCCACCCCACTCCGAGCACCGTGCTCAACCCCCTGGCCAGCTGCATCGATGGGGAGAATCCCCAGCGCTACGCCGCCCTGCTGGCGGCCGATGCCCTCGAAGATGTGCTGTATCGCATCAACCTGCTGCATGGCTGACGAGATGGCTGACAACACCGTGTCCCTGGCCCGCCGCCTCGATCAGGCCCTAGCGCGCTTGGGCGCCAACCTGGTGATCCCGCTGGCGCTGCTGGCCGTGGCCTGGGGCCAGGAGCTGTTGGACCAGCTGGTGTTCGGCGGGCGCTGGAACCTGCCGATGCTGCCGGGGGGCTCGTTTGTGGGGGTGCTCACGGCGCCGTTCAGCCACAGCGGCTTCAACCACCTGATCGGCAACAGCCTGGTGTTCCTGCCCCTGTCGTGGCTGGTGCTGCTGCGCGGCCGGCGCGACTACCTGGCCGTGTGGATCGGGGTGTACCTGGCGGCCATTCCTGTGTGGCTGTGGTGGCCGGTGGGCAGCCACGGCCTCTCCGGGGTGGTGTACGGACTGCTGGGCTACCTGCTGGTGATCGGCTGGCTGGAGAAGCGGCCCCTTCCGATCCTGCTCTCGCTGATCACCTTGGTGGCCTATGGCGGCGTGCTGCCCAGCCTGATTCCCCTGTTCTCGCCGGCGGGGGTGAGCTGGATCGGCCACCTCAGCGGCTTCGGCGGCGGCGTGCTGGCGGCCCTGGCGGTGTTCCGCGAATGAGCGCCCTGCAGCCCGCGCCCAGCCTGATCCTGGGGGGCTTTCTGATCACGCCCGAGGCCTACGCGCCGATGGCTGCGGCGATGGCAGACACCACGGGCCAGCCGGTGGCGGTGGTGCCGGCCAGCCGCGGCGACTGGCTGCTCACCAGCTGGACGCTGGGCTGGACCCGCCTGCTCGATCGCGCCCAGGCCCTGCTGCTGGAGCTGGCGGCGGCCTCGCCAACGGGCCGGGTGAACCTGGTGGGCCACAGCTCCGGCGGCGTGATGCTGCGGCTGCTGCTGGGTGATGAACCCTTCGCCGGCCGGGTGTACGGCCAGCGCAGCCGGGTGCAGAGCCTGGTGAGCCTGGGCAGCCCCCACCAGGCGATCCGCGCCACTGCGTTGCGCCAGCTGGTGGACCGTCTCTACCCCGGCGCCTTGTTCAAGGAGGAGCTGGCCTACCTGGCGGTGGCCGGCGCCATCGAGCCGCAGCAGCTGCGCCCCCGCGCCCGCCGGCTCACGGCCCGCTCCTACGGCGCCATCAACAACGACCCCAGCAGCCCCGGCGACGGCCTGGTGCCCCTCAGCTCCGCCCTGCTGACCGGCGCCGAGCCGCTGGTGCTGGAGGGGGTGGGCCACGGCGGCTGGTTCGCCGAGCGCTGGTACGGCAGCGCCGAGGTGCTGCCGCAATGGCTGCCGTGGCTGGTGACTGCGGAGGTGTGATGGGGCGGCAGCGAAGAGTGGCCCGACCCAACCACCGCCAATCCCTAGCCTGCAGCGATCGATTCCGTTTCCCGCGTGCCCCTTCCCAGCGCGTTTGCTCTCACCTGGCCACCCGAGGCCTACCTCTGGTTCAAGACCCTGCACATCGTGGGGGTGGTGGTGTGGTTCGCCGGGCTCTTCTACCTGGTGCGCCTGTTCATCTACCACCGCGAGGCCACCGAGCTGGAGCCGCCCCTGCGCCAGGCCTTTGAAGACCAGTACGCCCTGATGGAGCGGCGCCTGGCCAACATCATCACCACCCCCGGCATGGTGGTGGCGGTGGGGTGCGCCGTGGGCCTGCTGAGCGTGAATCCCGCCTGGCTGCAGCAGGGCTGGATGCACGCCAAGCTCGGCTTCGTGCTGGCCCTGCTCGCCTACCACGCCTTCTGCTACCGGCTGATGGGCCGCCTGCGCCAGGGCAGCTGCCAGTGGAGCGGCCGCCAGCTGCGGGCGCTCAACGAGCTGCCCACCCTGTTGCTGCTGATCGTGGTGATGCTGGTGGTGTTCAAGAACCAGTTCCCCACCGGCGCCGCCACCTGGCTGATCGTGGCCCTGGTGGTGTTCATGGCTGCTTCCATCCAGTTCTATGCCCGCTGGCGGCGGCTGCGGACGGAAGGCGATGCTGCAGCGGCCGCCGGCTGATCGCCATCCCCGACCCATGGCCAGAAGCCGACGCCACGATCATCCTCTCGCTGCCGTGCTGGCCTCAGTCACGCCGGCCTGCTGCCCAACGCGGCTCAATTTCCACTGCCACACCACCCACAGCGACGGCAGCCTCAAGCCGGAGCAGCTGGCCGAGAAAGCCATCGCGATTGGCCTGGAACATCTGGCGGTGACCGATCACCACAGCCTTGCGGGCAGCAATCAGGTCGCGGCCGCCCTCGAGACAGCACGGCGGCAGGGCCGGGCGGTGCCCACTCTCTGGCGCGGGGTGGAGATCAGCTGTCTGTTGGAAGGCTGCCTGGTCCACGTGCTGGCGCTCGGCTTTGCCGCAGACCACTCCAGTCTTGATCCCTACCTGCAGGGCAACAGTGTGGTGGGAGACGACCTGCGGGTCCAAGCGGTGCTCGACGCCATCTGGGCAGCTGACGGGCTGGCCCTGCTTGCCCATCCCGCCCGCTATCGCCTCCCCTTCGCCACTCTGATCGCCGCAGCGGCCGAGCTTGGCTTCGATGGTGCCGAAACCTGGTACGACTATGAGATGGGGCCCCGCTGGCAGCCCACCCCGCTGGTGTGCGACGCGATCGCCCGCGATCTGTGCAGCCGCGGTCTTTTGCAGAGTTGTGGTACAGACACCCATGGTCTGGAGCTCCACGGCCGCTAGGGTTCACTGGCGCTATTCCCTGTGAGCTGATGGGTCTGTTCGATCGCCTGTTCTCTTCAGGATCCGACTCCAGCAAGCCGGCCTCTGGTCCGCAGGCAAGAAAGCCTGCCGAGACGAAATTTCTCGATGCGGATGAAGCCAGCAGCCTGGGAGACGTGACCTTCATGCGGCGGTCCAACACCATCCGCCGGACCTTCCCCGGCACCGTCGACAGCCCGGGCGACAAGGAGATGGTGGCCGAGGTGGCCTCGATGGAGGCCCGGCTCGAGAAAGCGACCGAGGGTCTGCCCGGCACGGAAGTGGCGGAGGTCTCGATGAACCTCACCGACGGCATTCCCAAGCCGGTCAAAAAAACCTTCGCCCAGCCGATGTCCCAGGCAGAGCTGGATCAGCGCAAGAAAGGCTCGGCTCTGGGCGTGAACGTGCCCGGTGGCGCCGCCAGCGTCGCCAGGGAGAAGCAGGAGTCGAGCAGCACTGCAGCGGCCTCCACCAGCGGCACCGCTCTGAATACCGCCAAACCAGGGGCGATCGACCCGTTCAAGCAGATGGTGAAAGACCTGAACGCCTGAGGTTCGTTTCATTCGGTCTGCATCTGGCCCTGGCTCTGGATCCGGCTCTTGCAACTGGATCCGGCTCTTGCAAACAGCATCAACGCCGCTCAACCAGGGCCTCCGTCTCCAACACCAGATCCCGCAGTGTGATCAGCTCTGCCTCTGAGGCACTGCGCCACAGACCGCGGTGATGGGCTTCAAGCAGCCGCTCCGCCATATCCCGCAGCGCCCAAGGATTGCAGCGCTCCAGGAAAGCCCGCACGCCCGGGTCGATCAGCCACTGATCCACCAGGGCGCTGTAGCTCCAGTCAGGCACCCGGCCCGTGCTGGCGTCGTAGGCGAACAGGTAGTCGAGGCTGGCGGCCATCTCGAAACCTCCCTTGTAGCCGTGCTGCTGCATCCCCTTGATCCAGCGGGGATTGAGCAACCGCGACCGCAGCACCTTGTCGAACTCCTTTTCGAGCCGATGCAGGCGCGGCCGCTCGGCCCGGGAGTGGTCCGCGAACCAGGCGGCTGGTGCCGTTCCCTGGAGGCTCTCGGCAGCGGCGCTCAGTCCCCCCTGGAACTGGTAGTAATCGTCGGAATCGAGCAGATCGTGCTCGCGGTTGTCCTGGTTATGCAGCACCACCTGCACGCTGCGCAGGCGCCGCTCCAACCCATCGCGATCAGCCGCCCCTTCGATGCCGCCGCCTTCGCCGGCGGCATCCCCCTGGGCTGATCCGTACCGCCAGCTGCTCCAGCTGATGAAGGCTTCACCCAGGTCAGCCCGCGACTCCCACTGACCGCTGTCGATCAGGCCTTGCAAACCGGCCCCGTAGGCCCCAGGCGCCGAGCCATACACCCGGGCGGCGCTGCCCTCCCGCCGGGCTGCCGCCGCCAGGGGGTTGTCGATCTCCGACTCATCGAGGGCCGCCACCAGGGCCGTGGCCCGGTTCACCCAGTCCACCAGCTGGGGAAAGGCATCACGGAACAGGCCAGAGATGCGCAGGGTCACGTCCACCCGCGGCCGGCCGAGCAGGGCAAGAGGGATGACCTCCAGGTCAACGAGGCGACGGGTCGGCCCGTCCCACACCGGTCGCACCCCCAGCAGGGCCAGGGCCTGTGCGATGTCCTCACCACCGTTGCGCATCGTGCTGGTGCCCCACACCGACAGGGCCAGACAGCGCAGATGGTCTCCTTCCGCCTGGAGGTGCAGTTCGAGCAGCAGCTCGGCACTGCGGCGGCCCAGATCCCAGGCGGCCTCGGTGGGCAGGCCGCGCAGGTCCACCGAGTAGAAGTTGCGGCCGGTGGGCAGCAGGTCGGGTCGGCCGCGGGTGGGGGCGCCGGCGGGACCGGCGGCGACGCGGCGACCCTCCAGTCCAGCCAGAAAAGCCAGTCGCTCCTGCTCGCCACAGCCCAGCAGCCGCGGCAGCAGCACCGCCTGCAGATGCTGCAGCACCGCTGCTGTGTGAACGCCGCTCGCCAGCGCCTGGACAGAACAGGCCGGATCAGACGCCCCACCCACTGCCGGCGCCGTCTCCAGGGCCCATCGGCAGAGCGCCAGGGCCTGCCGTTCGAGCAGTTCCACCCCATCCCCCACACAGCGGGCCGGAGCCAGCGCGCGCTGATCAGCGGGGCTGAGGCGCTGCTCCTCGGGGTCGGCCCAGGGGTCGAACTCCAGCTGCCGGTCCCGGGCTAAGGCCTGGGTCAGGCCCGGCAGTCCGGCCTGGGGTGCACGCGCCAGACAGAGGAGCAGCTCCGCCAGCTCGGCCGGTTCCGGCAGCTGGCCAAAACGATGCAGCCCCAGACGGATCTGAGCCTCCTTCAGCTCGCACAGGTAGCCATCGGCCGCATCCAGTCGGGCTTCCAGCTCGGCCTCGGCAGCGACAGGCAGCTCCAGCCGGACCAGCTGTTGCTCCAGTTGCCGGCGCAGCACGGCCGCCCGCTCACCGCTGCCCATCTGGCTGGCCTCCCAGTACTCGTCCAGCAGGCCCTCCAGCTCCAGCAGGGCGCCGTGCAGACCGGCCCGGCCCAGGGGTGGCGTGAGGTGATCGAGAATGACGGCCTGGCTGCGGCGCTTGGCCTGGGACCCCTCGCCCGGGTCATTGATGATGAACGGATACAGATGGGGCAGGGGGCCCAGAGCCCACTCCGGGAAGCACTGGGCGGAGAGGCCCAGGCCCTTGCCAGGCAGCCATTCGAGGTTGCCGTGCTTGCCCACGTGCACCACCACCTGGGCGGCGAAGCGTTCGCGCAGCCACAGGTACTGGGCCAGATAGGCGTGGGTGGGCGGCAGGTCTGGGGAGTGGTAACTCAGGCTGGGATCGCGGTCGTAGCCGCGCTCCGGCTGGATCAGCAGGCACACATGGCCAAAGCGCAGGCCGCGCACCGCAAACCCCTGGCCGCCCGCGGCCAGGGGTTCGAGGCCGGCATCCCGCTCGGGCGGTCCCCAGACGGCCTCCAGGCGCTGGCGGCCCTCCACAGGCAGCTGGTCGTACCAGGCCCGATAGCTGACCAGGGGCAGGTGGTCGAGCGCAGGCCTGTGATCACTCTCCGGGTCATTGCTGCGGCCCGCCAGCAGGGCCTCGATCAGGGCCTGGCCATCGGCGGGCAACTCCGCACCGGTGGTGTACCCGGCCGCCGCCAACCAATGCAGCATGGCCGCCGCCGAGGCCGGGGTGTCCAGCCCCACGCCGTTCGCCAGACGGCTGTTGCGGGTGGGGTAGTTGGCCAGCACCAGCCCAACCCGCCGCAGGCTGGCGGCCGTGCCGCGCAGGGTGATCCAATTGGCAGCCAACGCGCTCACCCAGGCCAGGCGCCCGGGATCAGGGCGATAGCGCTGCAGGGCCGCCCCCAGGACATCGCCCGCACCCACACATTCCTTGAAGGCGCCGATGCGGGTGGTGATCCGGCCATCCAGTTCCGGCAGGGCCACCTGCAGGGTGAGATCGGTGGGGGCCAGGCCGATGCTGCTGGCCAGCCAGCGCTGACGGGGCTGGCTGCTGCTGAGCAACTGGAGCACCGGCACATCCAGGGCCTCCCACAGGGGTGCCCCCAGGCCCGCCTGCTCGAACTGGACCGAGGCGAAGGAGGTGCAACACAACACTGCCTGCACCCGCTCGCGGGCCAGCAGCTGCGCCACGCCGCGCTGCACGGCCCCATCGCGCAGGCCGCTGACCCAAAGAGCCCGCGGACAAAGTCCCCGCAGGCGCAATTGCTCCAGCAGCGCTCCCATCAGCGCCAGGTCACCCGCCTGCCACAGAGCCCGGTAGGCGATCACGCCGATGCGCGCACCGGGCTCATCGCGCCAGTCGTGGGGGAGCGGATCGGCAATCGGCTCCACCGCCGGTGCGGCGACGGACTGCCCCTGCAGCAGTCCGCCGAGGGCCCGCAACACCGCCCTGCCGTTGGCTGGGCCGCCCACCCGCAGGCAGCGGGCCAGGGCCACGGCCAGGGCCGGTTCACCCGTGCCCAGCTCCGCCAGGGCCTGCTCCTCATCGGCGGTGCCCGCCAGCACCAGCAACAGCCGGTTCGGTGCGGCCTGGGCCCAGTCCCGCAGCCGCTCCAGGCCATAGCTCCAGTGACCTCGCCCGCCGAGCAGGCGGACCACGATCAGCCTGGCCGTCGCTGCCGTAGAGGCCAGGTAGTGGTCCACCACGGCGGGATGGCCCAGGGCCGCCAGATTGAGGCCACGCAGCTCGGCCCCCAGCAGCTCCGGTTCAGCCTGCAACAGGGGCTCGAGGGTGAGCAGGTCCGTGTCGGCGCTGGTGAGCAGCAGCACCGGCGCCGGCGGCTGCTCGATGAAGGCTGCGTCACCCTGATCAGGTGCTCCCGGAATGGCTGAGAGCCTGTGCATGCCCCCATCCTGCAGGCTGCGGTGAGAAGATCGGGACGATTCCGGCACACTGCCACCGTCGCGCCGCCATGCACCAGTTTCTTCCCTACGCCTGGTTCGGTGGCAAGTGCGTGCCATTCGCCGAAGCAACCCTGTCGGTGGCCACCCACGCCCTGCATTACGGCACCGGGGCCTTTGGCGGAATGCGTGCCCTGCCCAACCCCAGCGATGCCGCTGAGATCCTGCTGTTCCGGGCCGACCGCCACGTCCGCCGTCTGAGCCAGAGCGCGCGGCTGCTGCTCACCGAGCTGCCGGAGCAGACCATTCATCACGCCATCGACAGTTTCCTGAAGGCCAACAAGCCGTCATGTCCTGTCTATCTGCGGCCATTTGTCTACACCAGCGATCTGGGGATTGCCCCCCGTCTGCACAGCATCGAGACCGACTTCCTGATCTACGGTCTTGAGTTGGGTGATTATCTGTCGCCGGAGGGAGTGAGCTGCCGGATCAGCTCCTGGACGCGCCAGGAGGATCGCTCCCTGCCCCTGCGGGGCAAGATCAGTGGGGCCTACATCACCAGCTCCCTGGCCAAGACTGAAGCGGTGAAAAGCGGTTTCGATGAAGCGCTGCTGCTCAACAGTCGCGGCAAGGTGAGCGAGGCCAGCGGCATGAACCTGTTCATCGTGCGCGACGGGGCCCTGATCACGCCGGGGGTGGATCAGGACATTCTGGAGGGCATCACCCGCGCCAGTGTGATTGAGCTGGCGAAAGCGATGGGTATCGAGGTGATTGAACGGGGTGTGGATAAAAGCGAGCTGTTCGTGGCCGATGAAGTGTTCCTCAGTGGCACGGCCGCGAAGGTCACGCCCGTGCGCCGGGTCGAAACCACCGAGCTACCCACCTCCAGGCCGGTGATGGAACGGATCCGCGAGCGTCTCACCGCGATCACGGAAGGGCGAGATCCTGCCTATGACCACTGGGTTTCACGCGTACGCATCGACGGCTGATGGTGGTGAGCAGCTCTGAACGCGCACCGGCCCGATCCACCACCGCGCGCGTCGGCTTCCTGGAGCGGCTGCACGCTCCAGGACGCCCGGTGCTGGTGTTCGATGGTGCCACCGGCACGTCGCTGCAGCAGCTGGACCTCAGCGCTGACGACTTCGGCGGTGCGGCGCTCGAGGGGTGCAACGAGGCGCTGGTGTTCAGCCGGCCCGACGCCGTGCAGGCGGTCCATCGCCAGTTCCTCGAGGTGGGCGCCGATGTGATCGAGACCGACACCTTCGGTGCCACTTCGCTGGTGCTGGCCGAATACGACATCGCTGATCAGGCCTTCGCGATCAACAAGCGGGCAGCCGAGCTGGCCCGGCAGATGGCCGATGCCTTTTCGACGCCAGAAAAACCGCGGTTCGTGGCCGGATCGATGGGGCCCACCACCAAGCTGCCCACCCTGGGGCATGTGGATTTCGACACGATGAAGGCCTCCTTCGCCGAGCAGGCCGAGGGCCTGCTGGCTGGCGATGTGGATCTGTTCATCGTTGAGACCTGTCAGGACGTGCTGCAGATCAAGGCGGCCCTGCAGGGGATTGAGGCCGCTTTCAGCAAGACCGGCGAGCGCCGTCCCCTGATGGTGAGCATCACCATGGAAACCACCGGCACGATGCTGGTGGGCTCCGACATCGCCGCCGCCCTGGCGATTCTGGAGCCATTCCCGATCGACGTGCTCGGCCTCAACTGCGCTACCGGGCCGGAACAGATGAAGGAGCACATCCGATATCTGAGCGCCCACAGCCCGTTCGTGGTCAGCTGTATCCCCAATGCCGGCCTGCCGGAGAACATCGGCGGAGTGGCCCACTACCGGCTCACTCCTCTGGAGCTGAAGATGCAGCTTCTGCACTTCGTCGAAGACCTGGGCGTGCAGGTGATCGGCGGTTGCTGTGGCACCACCCCGGCCCACATTGCCTGCCTGGCGGAACTGGCGACGGAGATGCGGCCGGCCCCCAGGCCGGTGCGGGGGGAGCCTGCAACGCCGGCAGCCGCCGCTGCAGCCAGCACGCCGGCAGATCCACGCCCCAGCTTCAATCTGGAGCCGGCAGCCGCCTCCATCTACGGCACCACGCCCTACCTGCAGGACAACTCTTTCCTGATCATTGGCGAGCGGCTGAATGCCAGCGGCAGCAAGAAGGTGCGCGAGCTGCTGGCGGAGGAAGACTGGGATGGCCTGGTGGCCGTGGCCAGGAGTCAGGTGAAGGAGAACGCCCATGTGCTCGACGTCAACGTCGACTACGTGGGCCGCGACGGTGAGCGCGACATGCACGAACTGGTGAGCCGGCTCGTCACCAACGTGAACCTGCCGCTGATGCTCGATTCCACAGAGTGGCAGAAGATGGAGGCGGGCCTGAAGGTGGCCGGCGGCAAGTGTCTGCTCAACTCCACCAACTACGAGGACGGCCCGGAGCGCTTCTTCAAGGTGCTGGAACTGGCCCGCGATTACGGCGCCGGCGTGGTGATCGGCACCATCGACGAGGAGGGCATGGCCCGCACCGCCGAGAAGAAATTCGCCATTGCCCAGCGCGCCTACCGCGACGCCCTCGAATTCGGCATTCCGGCCCGCGAACTCTTCTACGACCCCCTCGCCCTGCCGATCTCCAC
>Ga0079301_1001337_pt1 | contig 11390 bp, 6 predicted proteins | sample Wag4_2014_7_11_3_FD_74797 | JGI IMG/M metagenome (GOLD analysis project Ga0079301, IMG submission 74797) | Fresh water mixed with fracking chemicals microbial communities from Ohio, USA - Utica-2 Time Series FC 2014_7_11 | ecosystem: Engineered > Industrial production > Chemical products > Input...
CTTCAAATCAGGCTTGAAGGCGTTGTAGTACTGACGGAAGAATCGCTCCTGCACCGCATAGTCATCTCCCAGGGCATCGATGACTTTCTTCCAGCGGTTGTAGTGCTTGTCGATGCTGCCAGAGTCCTTCGCTTCCAGCACAGCCAGAAGCTTGTTCTTGATCAGATCAATGGCCGTCAATGGCACGCCACGATTGTTCAGCGATTCAAACAAGGTGTAGGCATCCGAATGACCGGCCACCTCGATCTTGACCAGGGTGGCGGTGTTCACTTTGTCCAGCAGAGCTTGCAAGCCCGCGACTGGCTCACTGAGCTCTTGCAGATACTGTTCAATACGCCACAGAAAGTGCCGGTAGGCTTTCAGCACACGGCGGTTACCTGCGTGCTGCACCTGCTCCACATCGTCCAAAATCCCGGATTTGCCGAGCACCGCGAAGTAATCCTGCTGATTGTTGTTCTGCACCTGGGGGATCAATCGTGGCTGGTCTGACTTTCTCTTCAGCACCAGCTTGTGCTTGAGGTTATACAACTCAATCTGCTGCTCCATGCCCAGGTTGGGCAGCACTCTGAAGCTTTGGTAGATTGCAGCTAACAACAGCGACAAGGTAGTCATGCGCTGCTGACCATCCACCAGCTCCAGGCTTTGTACTGACAAAGCGTCTTGCGACTGATTGATGCAAATGATCGAGCCAAGAAAGTAATTCGGCTCGTTCTCCAGCAAATCGTCGAACAGTGCATCCCACTGCGCCCGACTCCAGGTGTACTCACGTTGGTAGCGCGGGATGGCATAAACCACCCCACTCTCGATATCGAGCAGGGTGGAGACTGGGTAGTTGAAGACGGATTTGATCATCGCGCACTATTCACTTTTCGAAACTCCTTTTCAGCAGTCAACTAACCACCTCAACTGCACCACAGAACAAGCCACGGATAGTTGTCCAGAACGGAGCATAATGCCCCTCAGCGTCCTTAAGCAGATACCCTTCAACAAACCTACTCAGCTCTTCGTTACTCAGGTCTTCATCCAAAAATGGGGCAATTGCCGCAGAACGCAGACTGATGAGTTTGGGAATATCAAGCCCAAGATGTTGAATCGTTGCCAATGCAGCAGCGTCATCTGCGCTCGGGTGAATACGGCCATCAGCTGTGTATGAAAAACGCGCCTCACTGTCCGGTGACATAGGCGATACCAGCAAGTGAGAATCAAACCAGTCCCCTTTCAGATTACCGCAATGGCGCGGCACCCCCTTGTCCAGCCGGTTCTGGCAGGAGCAAAGCAGGTTTGCGTAATCAAGCGGATCTACGTCGGCCAGATGCTGCGGCTTGAAGTGCTCAATATGCGAGTCATCATCGCTAAGCTGGCGCTCGCAGTAGCAGCAGAGATAGCCCTGCTCTTGCATTAGCGAGGTCTTAACTGCTTGCTTTTCTGCCCCCCTAAGATCGTCATAGGTTGGTGTCCAGTTTGGATTCTCAAGCGCTTTCCAAGCGGAAAAAACGTCTGGTTCAAGCCCCTTCACAATGTGTTTCATTTGCCGATCAGCTCCTTGCGCTTGATCAGCACAGACGCTTTAACCAAAGCTGGGTCAGCTCCAATTTTTTCTTGCAGGGCCGCCAGCTCAGCCTGAGCTTTCTTAAGATCCCCCTGCTGGATAAGATCGTGCAGCTGTTGCAAGTCATGATGAACAGCATCAGGCCTGGTGGTCTCAAGCCCCATGATGTCCTCAAGGATACGATCCACACTTTTACCGTAGGACTCGGCGACAGCAACAACCTCCAAGGCACCGCCTTCCATTTTCAATAAATGCAAGTGCTCTGGCTGAATATGGGTGATCACGTGCGGTGAATGGGTCGATACCAGAAACTGGCAATTCGGAAATACTTCACGCAAGCGGGGAATTAAGATCCGCTGCCATTTGGGGTGAAGGTGCAGATCGATCTCATCGATCAGGATGACGCCATCACCTTCTAGCGGGTTCTCACGCACTGGATTGGCAATCGCCAGTCGACGCGCCAGATCACCAATCATCGCCATCAGACACTTTTCACCGTCTGACAATTGGTTGACAGTCACGCGCTGGCCTTGCTTTTCCACCCACATGCGTAGGGGTTTACGCTTCACCGTGAGATTACTGAAATCTGGCATGAAGATCGACAACGCCCCTCGAACGGCCTCTAACTGGGGGTCCGGAAAGGCATACCCCTCAGGTTTAATCAGGTCATCCTGATAGCGGCGATTCTCATTTTCCAAATCCTCCCGCTCACGGAACCACTCAAAGAAAGTTCGAAAGTTGGCACCACTGGTCAACGCACCATCGTAGGCATCCAGCAAGCCAAAATGGTGCTTATTGCGAATCCGCAAAGGGATATCCAGTACAGCGCGGTTGACCGGGTAATATGCCAGCACCGGCACGTTTACCTCACCCAGACTGTCGGAAATCATCGCTTGGTAATGCTTTGCACGCTCAGTAGCGCTAAGCAAGATGGACACATGGTCTTTACGACTGTAGCCAGAACGCGCTTTAGCTAGACTCCAACTGAAATAGCTTTCGTCATGGCAGACAATCTCAATGGCGGCCGCTGGGCTTCCATTGCGAATATCGTCCTCCCCTATAGGGCGCCCAGATGCCGAAGTAGAGCGTATTCTGTTTACCAACCAAGACAACATGATGGCAGTAGCATCCAGGATGCTGGACTTACCTGCACCGTTCATCCCGACAAACACATTCAAGTGCTCGTCGAGGCTAATCGGAAGGCTCTCAGCACCTCTAAAGTTCAATAGCTTAAGTTCAGAAACGTGCATTTAGAGGCTCCAAGTCCATCCGGTCATAACTACTTCGGACTCTATCATCTATTCCTCGCGGCACGCTTATCAGCCAAGCTCAGGTGATGATCATTGATCCGTGCGCCCTCGCCTTCGTCGTATTGCAAGCCAAGGGTGTACCAGGGGGCGGACTCGACATCCTTGCCGCGATCCTTGGTCCACTTGATGTTGGGCGCCCAGCGCAGGATTCCGGCGCCTTTCTTGCTGACGTCGCGGGCATAGATAAACGGGCGGATATTGAGGCGTACGCCGTCGTTGAGGTCGGGGGTCCAGCCGATGGGTTGTTCGGCCAGGGGCTTCCAGCGCACGAAGATGTCGTAGGGCTTTTCGCCTTCGAGGATGGCTTCCAGCTCTTTCTTCAAAGCTTCGGCGGCGGCGAGGCGTTCCTGGGCACCGTCTTCACCGTTGGCCAGGCCGGCCTGCTGGGTGCGAATCCAGTCGCCCAAGTAGGTGTAGATCAGGCGCTCAAGGCCAGCCTTGTCGAGCTTGTGGTAGTTGACCAGTACGCTGAAACCGTCCTTGAGGCCATCCCAGATGTGCCAGATAAAGGGTCGATGCTGGAACAGCTTGCAGTGCTGCTCGAAGAACTTGTCGCGCAGCCAGAGGCTAAGGGATTTGCTGCCGACGGCGTCGAGCAGGCGGTTTTTCAGTGGAGTGGTCCAAGCATCGCCGTAGGCGGCTTGCAGCAGGGCTTCCAGGCGCTGATCGGCCGCCTTTTCACCACGCACCGGCGGCAGGCAAACAATGCCATCGTCATCGACAAAGCCGGCCAGTGCCTGGCAACGCTCGACCCATTCGCGCTGTTCGGCGGCCAGCTCCATTTCCGGGTCCAGCTCTGCCGGCCAGCGGTAGCCGAGCAGGCGGGCGACGGCGACTTGTAGCACGGACTCATCGACGCGCAGATCACCGTGGGCGGTCCATTTGCTGTTTTCGTCCCAGATTACCGAGCCGCAAGGATGGCCGTGGAAAATCCATTGGGTGGGATCGTTGGTGTAGGGCTGAGGCAGGCCGTTTGGGTATTTTTCTTCGGCGACTGTAGTCCAATGATTTTGATCAAATGGAATTTTTACCAAGTCACCACGGACCTTTAAAGTCTGATTAATAGCTCTGACATCAGCCCCGTAACTACTCGATGACAAATATGTAAATATTGAAGGCTGCAGAAGCGAATTTTCAATTGTTACAACGACAGTGTTTTCATCAAAAAATCCCCCCGCATAACGAGTAACAGGCAGTTTACCCATCGCGCTAACGAGGACTCCCGGTCTCCCCCAGGCATTTTTGCCGCGAAGCCAAGAACCAACCTGATCTTCTCCTAGTTTTTCAAGAACGAACTCATACAGATCACCGTGCCCATTCTGCCAAAAAACAAGGTTGTCCATACCACCAAAATCTACCGTATCCTCTACGGTTCCTTGCATCCAACACCAGCCGTCCAGCCTCGAAGGCTGCTCCCAGACTTTTTTATAGAATCGGATTGCATCACCGGTGCAGATGCCAAGGTTGTGGTAGGTATGTGCATTAAGTAGCGCTTCAACCTCACCATTCAGCAAACTCACACGAGCATCTGGATTCTCCAACTGCCGCCCCTGCTCCACACTCTTGACGTCATCCGTCAACAACCCCACCGCCTTCTCTGCGGCCGTGCGCGGTTCGGACACATCCACCCCGCGAATCCAGTTACCCGGCTCGCCACTGTGCAGCAGATCCGCCGACTGACCTGCGGCATTGCCTCGGCTCAGATTGATCAGAATGGCTTTGACGACTTCACCACTGATGGTCTCAAAGGCACCCGGCCCGAGGCGGGCAATCAAATGCCAACTGTCGTTCTGCAATAACTTCTCGCGGAACTTGCGATAGCTGGTGAGGAACAACCAGTTCTGCGGCAGCACAATACTGGCGGTGCCACCCTGCTCACAGAACTCCAGGCAACGGTCAAGAAACACCGTCGCCAGATCGTTCTTGCCTTCGGGGTAATAGGTTTCGCAGTAATCCTTGAGGGTGTCGTGCTGCTTGCCACGCGCCAGGTAAGGCACGTTGGTGATGACCCAGGTGTACTGGCCTGAAAGTAGTTCAGCGGCCTTGGCCAAGCCCTGTGCGACGATGCCGGCTTCCAGGCGATTGGTCAGGGCGGAAATTTCGCCGTCAGCCTGGTTTTGCTGGTTGGCCTGATCCTGAGTGAGTGCTTCACCCAGCAGCTGCTGCAATTCGCTCCACTGAGCGATCTGCGCGGCCTTGCTGCGGCGTGGGTTGATCAAACTGCCGAGAACTGGCGCATCCTGAAAGGTCTGGTACATCCAGTCCAAGGCAATGCTCAGGTTCTGTTTGCCGGCCTTGCGGCTGAGCTCTTTCCACTCATCGCGGGCAGCAGCGATGGACAGGCCACTACAGGCCAGGTGCAGTTCAGGCAGGGTGCGATAGCCGCCGGCATCGGGGTAGCGCCAGGCTTCCAGGGCCACGGCAAAGGCGGCGAGCTCGACGCAGCGCTGGTCCAGCTCCAGGCCATGGAGGTTTTCGCTGAGCACCTTGTCGATGGCTTGTCGGGCATTGAGTTGCTCAGCCTGCATGCGCATGGGTACCAGCATCAGGAAGGCGGCGACCAGGAAGTGGCCAGAGCCACAGCAGGGGTCGAGGGCTTTGAGTTCGCTTAAGCGTTTGGGCCAGGCGTCGAAGGTGCCGGAGGCGGGTTGCCATTGCTGGGTTTGGTCGTTTTGCACAAAGCGCAGGTAGCTCAGCGGCACGCCGGGGATGGCAGCTTTTTCGCGCAGTTCCTGTTCGCTGTGCGCGGTTTGCCAGTCGTGCTCGGTGAGCCGCTGGCCTGCCCACCAGGCGCCCAGGCTGTTATCCAGCAGGAAGCTGACCATGTAGGGTTCGGTAAACAGCTGGGTGACGGGCGAGAGTTCGTCGGCGCCTATCTTGACCTCGGATTTGTTGACCTCTTCCTTGCGCTTGCTTTGCCAGAACTGATACACCCAGCCGAGGCTGTCCTGGGCCTGGAAGGTTTCCGGCGACAGGCCGGTAACCAGTTTTTCCAGCTCCCGCTGGTGCTCGGGGGCGAACTCCAGGGCAAACACCGGCGAGTCGACGCGAAAGATCTGCGGCAGCATTTTCGAAGCCAGCACGCCGGCCAGCTCCCAACCGCTGTTGCAGCGGCGCTCCAGCTCATCACGCAGAGTGTCCGGGTCTTGTACCAGTTCGCTGCACTCACTCAGGGTCAGTGGCGTGTGCTCGTCATACATCAGCAGACTGTTCTGCTCCAGAAAGCGGGCGAACAACATGCGGTGCCAATGCTCGTAGGCAACTTCGGTGATCAGCTTATTCAGGCTTTGCTGGCCGTTGGCCTGTTTGCTGTCACCTAGCTGGCGGCCGTGGGCGCGCAGACGTGTACGCAGCTGGCGTTGCTGGTCATTGAGGTAGTCCGCCGCTTTGGCCTCCCCCACGCTCAGGCGGGTCAGCGCCTGACTGGCGGCCAGTTCAGCAATGTCACGGGCTTTAACCACGGTCGCTTCCAGCGCACGGCGCAGGGCTTTGTCTAGGGGCTGGCGATGTGCGGCTTGGGTCATCAGAAGGTCACCGGTCCGTCGTTGAGTTTGCTGAGAATCTGTTGTTTGACTTCGGCCAGCCAGGCATCCACATCCGCTTCGCTTTCAAAGGTTTTGCGCGGCAGAGTGATGCGTTGCAGCTTAGGTTGCAGCAGTTCGGCGGCTTCCAGGCGGGCGCTGTCGAACTTGCTGGCGAGGGAGTCGGTGCGGTCGGTCCACTGCTCCAAACTGACCTCGCTGAGGCTGTCGAGAATCGCCTCGGCATCGTTGAGCGTGGGTTGCTCCAGAGTCAGCAGCTTGCGTTTTTCCAGAATGGCGCGCTGTTGCTCGTCGCTGAGTTGCTGCCAGTGGCTGTCAGCTTGGAGTTGAGCCAGGCATTTGGCGTGCTGATCGAGATAGGCCTGAACATGAAACTGGATAGCATCACGCAGTTTGCTGACCAGCTGCTGGATCAGCGCGGTGGCCGGGTTCGGCTCATCGAGCAACGAGCGTTGCTGGCTAATCGCATCGGCTTCGGCCTGAATGGGCGAGTGGAAGGCCAAGCCACGGCTGGCGTCGAGCAGACTGGTCAGCAGCGTCCAGTCACCACGGCGAGCGTCAATACGCTTGGCGGTGTCGGCCCAGTCCTTGATGGCCTGCTTGATCGCGTCCTGCTCATCCAGTACCTGCTTGAGCTGGGCATTACCGGATTGGCGGGCCAGTTCGTCAAAGACCTTGGTATCTGGCACTGCCGGGAATGGCGCAGGCCCACCGGCGCGCTTGGCCAGCTCACGACCCTTCTCGGCGAGGAGTGGCAGTTTGTTGGCCTCCTCCCCCGGCTGGCACTCGATACCACTGCTGCTGAGAACGCCGCGGATCTTGATCATATCCACCGGACGGATGGTGATGCTTTCCGGGCGGAAGCTGGCCTGGGTGATCTGCTTACGATCAAGGCTGCTGGCGGTCACAGAGTTATTGCGGCTATCGGCGGCGATCAGGATGCCGCTGGAAAGCAGCACATAGAGCGCACCGTCAATGGCATCCTGTGGCCAGCCATAGGGCGCGGCCAGGAAGTGCTCGCGGATTTCACTGCCCTTTTTCGAGACGCCGATGAAGCGCTTGATCGCGGCACAGACCGGATGTTGCTCGGCATCGCCACTGTAGCCGAGCAGTTCCAACGCGTTCTGGCCACCGTCTTTGCTGGCACGCTCATAGACCTTGCCCCAGGCTGGATGGTCAGCCTGGTCGAACTCGCGGTAAAGGCGAACCAGTGAGGCCTTGGCGGCGCTTTCGACGCGGTCGCTGATGCTGTTGCCGTCTACCTCATTGCCGCCGGCTTGCAGCACCTGTACGCCTTCGAAAATTTCTCGCAACAGTGCCTGCACCTGCTTCTGGGCATCACGGTGGCGGGTTTCCATGGCGCTGCGGGCATCTTTGCCGGCATCAGTGTTGGGTATGCCGCGCTTGTCGAGGGTAGCCTGGGCGGCATGCTCAGCGGCAATGGCGTTGGTCAACTCGGAACGGTTACGAGCCGGGACATAAATGAAGATGGTCGGCTCGCTGGGGTTGCGGCTGCGAGCCTCGGTCATAAAGCTTTTTTCATCAATCGCCCAGCCATCCTGAACCCAGGCATAGATTTTCTCGTTGGCATCCTTCGGCAGTTCCGCATCAAAGCAAGGCAACACCTGGCGCGGCTCATTGCATTTGCCTTGGGTCAGGCGCACCTGGGCGATCTGGCGGCGCAGCTCCTTGTGCAGCAGATCAACGCGGATGTTTTCAACCCGCTGCAGGTTACCGCGCAGGTCGGCCTCTTCCTGGCGCAGGGTGTCGTACCACTGGGCGCTTTCCTGGGTTTGCAGGCGGTATTCGGTGCCGGTGCTGGTTTGCATGGGCATGACCAGGCCATCGTCTGCCAGCTCCTGCAGCAGTTTGGGTACCTGAGTACGGATGGTGTCTTTGCCCTCGTTGAGGTCATCAATCAGCAGATCGCCGAGCATGTCGGCAGTGGCGCGCACGCCACAGTCTGCGGTCGGATCCGTGGGCAATTTTCCAATCAGCAATACCAAGGAAAGGATGCGTGACTTGAGCTTCTCGTCGGCATCACCGGCTGACAAGCGGCCAATAGTTTCCGCGATTTCTTTGGAGATCACCCCGGTCTGCAAGAGGTTGACCGAGATCTGGTTGTAGATAAAGTCAGCGGCAACCACGTGACCCAGGGGCTGATCGGCAGTGGCCTGGGCAGCTTCGTGGATAACCTTGAGCTGGTTACGCAGCTGCGAGGCGGTGCCGGTGGTATCAACAATCCGCAGGACCTTTTCCCAAAAGCGCCGACGAACCGGCAGCAGCGGATAGTCGGCCAGCATGACCTTTTCATCGTCACGGTGGTGTTCGATCTTGGTGCCGCGAAGCTGACGGGAGATTTCGCCCAGGTGGGACTGCATGACCTGCTCAAGGTGCGGGCGAGCCGAGGCTTTTTTGCGCAGGATGACTTTGCGAATCACCGATTCGACATCGGTATCCGACAGCTGCACAGGAATCTGGAAACGGCCGAGCAGACGCTGCAGGTTAGCCATACCTGAAAGTGCGCTCTGCCCAGTGGACACGAACAACATCTTGCTCTTGAACTTGGAGCTCTTGCAGCAGGTTTCGACGACTTCCTGCACCTGGTGAGCTTTTTCCGAGTCCGAGCCGACGTACTGCTGCACCTCATCGAGCACCACCAGTGTCAGCGGGAACTGGCCGTCCTTAGCCAGAGCGTCATAGATGGCGTCGACCATCTGCTGGTTGGTCACATCCTGCACATTGGGATACTGCTCACGCAGCAGCTGGCGCACTTGTTTGACGTCATCGCCCAATGTGCTGTCGATAGCCAGCAAGGCACGTGAAATGCTGCTGGAAACGTAGAGGTCTTCCAGCTCGTCATCCCAATTGTCGCCCGCTGCTTCAACGTGGGCTTTAACCTGATCGAAAATGCCCTGTTTATGCAGCCACAGCACAAAGCGCGCCTGGTGGTACTGTTCCGGCAGGCCAGCGGACTTGAAGACGATGTTCAGCAGGGCCAAGCGCACATTGTTGTTGGCACCAGCACCTAAAGTGCCCGAGGCGGCGTGGAGGCCACCGTGCCGCTTGGCCTGGATGCTAAGTTCTTTGAAATGGTCCTTGATCTCCTGGGGCAGATCGGCAATGTCGCGAGCAGCTACGCCATCACTGAACTCCTGGTTGGTCCAAAGAGCGCGAAGCATTTTGGCCAGGTGCGATTTACCCGAACCGAAGAAACCAGAGATCCACACGCCGGGCTGTTCGTGGCCGTCACCCAGGTTGCGCAGATAAGCTGAGAGGATTTTATCGAGGCCCGCCTGGTATTCGCCGTCACAAACAAAGGTCTGCAGTTCGTAGCGCAGGGTTTTCAGGGCCTGCTGGGACTGGTCGTCTTTGACCTCGGCAACGCCGTTGTTTTCCAGCCGGTTCTGTTGCGGGTCTAGGTCGTAAATCTCGCGGTTCAACATCCTGGGCGTACTCCCTGTGCGCATTGGCGCTATTCAATTCAAAACGGCAATGTCTGCCCGTATTCAGTTGTCTGCAGTAATGGCGGTGGCCTGATAGCCCCAGCCATCACGGGCATCCAGTAGGCGGTAGGTGTTGTTGACGTACTCACCGGGGAACAGCACCAATAGACGCCCGGGCACGTGCTCAGCCAGCTGCTTAACGAAATCAGAGACCGAGGCAAATCCGAATAGCGTGCCGCAGCCAACCAGGGCCACCAGGGTGTTGCTGTCGGCCTGATCCTTGATGCGCTCAGCCAAGTCCGTAACTGACTGACGAGCGAAGGTTTTGTATTTCGGGGTGAGGCTGTCCGGGTCTTCGAAATAGTCTTCGCGGTACTTTTGCTGTGCCATCCAGTCTGGAAACAACCGAGTGATGTCCAGTTCCAGCCATGGGTGGCCGGCACTTTCAGTAGCCAGCCGAAACTCTTCGATACGGGCACGCAGCCTGAGCTCGTCTTCCTTGTGGTAGACGGCAAAAAGCACCCGCTGCTCGTTGGCCAGGCCGCTGATCCACGGCAGGCTGATGTGGTTGCTGTAGCTTTTCAGCAGACGGTTTAGGCGGTTACTCATGCAGCCAGCCCTCCTCTTCCTTGGTCAGGTAGTCGGGGAAGGTGACTTCCACGACCTCACTGGAATGTTTGAAATTCAACAGACCGCTGTAACTGGCCTGACGGGCCAGCTCTAGCAGGCGCTCCAAGCGGCAGCCAAGCAGCTTGGTCCATTCGGTGTTGAACAGGCGGTTACCACTGGCGCCCTGTAGGTAGCCAAGAAACAGTGCAAAGGCGACGTTGACCGGGCGAATATCGGGCTCGGCACGGTGTTTTTTACTGCGCCCTTGCAGGAAGCCCGCATTGGTCCAGGTACCGTTCACATTCTGAGCCAATGACTTGAGCATGGCCGGGCTGTAGCGATCAGGAAATTGCTCTTCGAAGGCTTGCTCCATCTCTTCACGCGGCAGCAACTGGCCTGTAGCCAATCCCACGATTTTGTTTTGCGACAGTCGCAGCAATGGATCGCGAGCAAGAGCCATTTGGCAGGTCAATAAAGCGCGCGCGCTCTCATCGCTCTCCCACAGGCGGCGAAAGGTACGAAAGAGCACGACCTCATTATCCATGGCGTACAAATCCGCCAAATGGCGCCATGTCAATTTGCGGGCTTTTTCAGTGGGCTTATGCAGGACATTAAAGAGCTCAATATCTTCCTGGTACTGCGCTGCGCTGGCATCAACGCCACGCCCATGAAAAAGCTCCGTCAATTCAGCGAACATCATGGTGCGTGCCGAGTGCGCGCCGTTGCGGCCAAATTTGAAACCAAACTTCTGCTGTGCAGCGTTACTACTCATGGCTGGGTTGTTTCCAGGGTAAAACCGGGGGCAATGGCGAGTTTGACCTGCTTGGCGACACCCTCAGGGTCGCGCAGTGCCAGTTGGTACTCATCCGGATTCAGACGTGCGTCAGGGCTGCAATCGACGCCCCAGCGGCGTAAGAGGTAGCCCGCAGTAGCA
>Ga0079301_1001340_pt1 | contig 11371 bp, 11 predicted proteins | sample Wag4_2014_7_11_3_FD_74797 | JGI IMG/M metagenome (GOLD analysis project Ga0079301, IMG submission 74797) | Fresh water mixed with fracking chemicals microbial communities from Ohio, USA - Utica-2 Time Series FC 2014_7_11 | ecosystem: Engineered > Industrial production > Chemical products > Input...
GCAGGCGATACTGGCAACGGTTGGTGTCTTGATATTCATCCACCAGCAGATAACGCAGCCGGGATTGCCAGCGGGAGAGCGCCTCGGGGTCGGTTTCAAACAGCGCGACCGGCAGGCGGATGAGGTCATCGAAATCCGTGGCCTGATAGGCGCGCAGGGCGCGCTCGTATTCGTGATAAATGCGCGCCGCGGCAAGTTGCAGCTCGTCGGTGGCGTGTGAGGACGCGGCCTCCGGCCCGATCATGGCGTTTTTCCAGGAGGAGATCTGCCATTGCACGCCCTTCAAGCGCGCCTTGTCGGCTTCCTTCATGAGATCGCCCAAAATCGCGAAGGTGTCTGAGGCATCCAGAATCGAGAACTGCGGCTTCAAACCCAGCGCCTTGGATTCGGCGCGCAGGATTTTGACGCCGAGTGCATGGAAGGTGCACACATTGAGTTTGGAGACCGACTGGCCCGCCATCAGCTTTGTCACCCGCTCCTGCATTTCGCGGGCGGCTTTGTTGGTGAAGGTGATGGCCGCGATATTGGCGGGCGACAGCCCGCAGGTTTCAACGAGGTGGGCGATCTTATGGGTGATCACGCGGGTCTTGCCGCTGCCGGCGCCGGCGAGCACCAGAAGGGGGCCATCGATATATTTGATGGCTTCGCGCTGCGGGGGGTTGAGTTGGGCGGACACGGCAGGAACACTGACAAAGGGCCGGGGATTTTAACCCACTCGCCCCGCGTGACAAGCCGCCGTTCAGCTTGGACAATACGCGCATTGGCAAGGAGGCTTGATCAAATGAAACGCAAACTGGGTGCGCTGATTGCGCTGGCGATAGTCATCATGGCGGCGGTGCTGGTTTTCAGGCCCAACGCGCCGGCTCCGCAGGTCACCTTCATGACGCTGGACGGCGAGACGCTCACCACCGCGGATTTTCGCGGCAAGGTTTGGCTGGTGAATTTCTGGGCCACCACCTGCGCCACCTGCGTGAAGGAAATGCCCGCGCTGGCCGACACCTATCAAAAATTCGCGCCCCAGGGCTTTGAGCTGGTGGCGGTGGCGATGCAATATGACCCGCCGAATTATGTCGCCGCCTTTGCCAAGGAGCGGAAGCTCCCTTTCAAGGTGGCATTGGATGCCCGCGATGAAGTAGCCCAAGGCTTTGGCGGCGTGCGGCTCACGCCCACCACCTTTCTCATCGATCGCGAGGGGCGCATCGTGCAGCAGGTGCTGGGCGAGCCGGATTTTGCCAAACTGAATGCCATGATCGCGACATTGCTCAACCAACCGGCCTCATGACCATGCCACGCATCCTCCCGGTTTTGTTGCTCCTGATGGCGTCTGCCGTGCAGGCGGATTACGACAAGGGCCTCAAAGCCCATGATGCCGGTCGCCCCGTCGAGGCCGCCAAGCAATGGAAACGCGCTGCGGACAAGGGCGATGCCCGCGCGCAGTATCGCTTGGGGTTGCTCTATGCCGAGGGCCGCGGCGTGGCGCAGGATGATGAGATCGCAGCGCGCTGGTTTCGCCGTGCGGCACTGGCGGGTGATGCGCCGGCGCAATTCAGCCTGGGCGCGAGCTATGCCAATGGCCGCGGCGTGAAGCGCGACGAGGCGGAAGCAGCGCGGTGGTATGAAAAGGCCGCGCTGCAGGGCCACGCGCAAGCGCAGTGGCAGTTGGGGGTGGCTGAACTCAAGCGCGGGGAGACAGAGACTGCGGAAGCCTGGCTCAAGAAAGCCGGCGAACAGGGCTTGGGCCCCGCGCAGCTCGCCTTGGGCGAGGCCTATTTGAAGGGCACGGTGCTCTCGCAGGATCTCGTGGCGGCGCGAGTGTGGCTCGAAAATGCCGCCCACGCCGGGGAGGCGATGGCGCAGTATTTATTGGCCGGCATGTTCGCCCGTGGCGAAGGGGTGGCGCGGGATGATGCGCGTGCGGTGGTGTTTTACACCCGCGCTGCGGATCAAGGCTTGGCAGTGGCGCAGACTGCGCTCGCCATGGCTTATGAAAACGGGCGCGGCGTCTCGCGCGACCCCGAACGTGCGATTGAATGGTTGAAGCGCGCCGCCGGCAAAAACGATGTGGCCGCGCAATTTGCGCTGGGGCTGCGTTATCACAAGGGCGCGGGGGTGAAGCGCAATGACAAGCTGGCCGCGGAGTGGATTGCCAAGGCCGCCGAACGCGACGACTCCGAGGCGCAGTCGATGCTGGGGTTCATGTATGCCCATGGCATGGGCGTGCAGCAAAATTTCCGCGAGGCCCGCGGGTGGTATGAAAAAGCCATGGCGCAAGGCTCGATGAGCGCGCGCGGGCGGCTGGGGTATCTCTACGCCACCGGGCAGGGCGTGGCAGCGGATTACAAACGCGCTGCCGCCTTGCTGCGTGCCGCGGCGGATGCGGGCGATGCCGAGGCGCAGAACAACCTGGGTTACCTCTATGCCCAAGGCCACGGTGTGGCGGCAGATCAAGCCGAGGCAGTGCGCTGGTATCGCCGCGCCGCCGAGCAGGGGGACGCGGACGGCTTGTTCAATCTCGGGTTCAAATACGCCAAAGGCCAAGGTGTGCCGCAGGATTACACCTTTGCCTACATGCTCTATAACCTCGCCGCCGCCAGTGGCCATGCGGGCGCGATCACCGCGCGCGAAGAGGTGATGGCGCGCATCAGCAAAACCCAAATCACCCGCGGTCAGGAGCTCGGCTCAGGCTGGCGGCCGGGCTTGTCATTGCCGTTGCCGACCGCCCCGTAGGGCGGGAGCGTGTTACCTACCTTACGCGGCCTGACAGACCAAGCCCTTCAGATATTCGCCTTCGGGAAACGCGAGCCCGATCGGGTGGTCGGCTGCGGCGCACAGGCGGTGGGTGATGGAGGCGGTCACACCTGCATCGGCGGCGCTGCTGGCGATGATTTTCTGGAAAAGCTCGAGACCGATGCCGCCTGAGCAGGAATAGGTCATCAAAATGCCGCCCGGGTTGAGCAGTTTGAAGCCCAGCAAATTGATGTCTTTGTACGCCCGCGCGGCGCGGTCTGCATGGGCGGCAGACGGCGCGAATTTGGGGGGGTCGAGGATGATGAGATCGAATTTTTCCCCGGCGGTTTTGAATTCACGAAGCGCATCGAACACATTCGCGTCCAGCCATGTGGCGCGCTCGGCCGGCAGGCTCGGGTTGGCTTGCAGATTGCGCGCTGCGGTGGCGAGCGCGGGGCCGGAGCTGTCGATGGAAATCACTTCGCGGGCGCCCCCGCTCAAGGCCTGCAGCGAAAACCCGCCGGTGTAGCAAAAGCAATTCAACACCCGGCGGCCCTGCGCCAGATCGCGGGTGAGGCGGCGGTTTTCTCGTTGGTCGAGATAAAAGCCGGTCTTGTGGCCGGCCACGATGTCCACGCCCAGGGTGACGCCGTATTCCTCGATCGCAAGGCCTCCAGCATCCCCCTCACCGATCAGCCAGCCGGTGCGCGGGGGTAGGCCCTCGAGTTTGCGTACTTCCGAGTCACTGCGCTCATACACCCGGGTGGCACCGGTGGCCTTGATGAGCGCGCGGGCGATGGCCTCGCGCCATTTCTCGCCGCCCGCGCTGGTGACTTGCAGCACGATGGTGTCGCGGTATTTGTCGGCGATCACCCCGGGCAGGCCATCGGATTCGCCATGCAGCACGCGCAGGCCTTGTTGCTGCGCGAGGCCGGGCAATTGCATCCGCCGCTCGAAGGCCTGTTGCACGCGGCGCTTGAAAAAAGCGTCGTCGATGGTTTCGGCGGGGTCGAAGCTCCACACCCGGGCGCGGATTTGCGATGAGGGGCTGAACGCCCCGCGCGCGAGCATCCGCCCGTCGCTGGTTAGGATGTCCACGGTGTCGCCGGGTCGGGCGCGGCCGTCGACATCTTCAACAGAGCCGGCAAACACCCACGGGTGGCGACGGAACAGGGATTTTTCTTTGCCGGGGGCAAGGATGAGGCGGGCCATGACGAAACGCGGTGTGCGGGAAACCGCGCATTATCCGAAAAAACCCCGTGGGGTGGGTAACTAGTTACCCACCCCACGGCTTTAATCCTTCTTCTTCGCCCGCGGGTGCGCGGCATCATACGCCCGCGCGAGATGCTGGAAATCGAGGTGGGTGTAGATCTGCGTGGTGCGGATGCTTTCATGCCCCAGCATTTCCTGCACGGCGCGAAGATCGCCGGAGGATTGCAGCAGGTGTGAGGCAAAGCTGTGCCGAAGCATGTGCGGATGAACATGCACGCCCAGGCCCTGCAGCTGGGCCCAGCGTGCCAGGCGCGATTCGATCACGCGGTTGGAAATGCGCGCACCGCGGGCGCCAACAAACAGCGCACGCTCGCCGGGTGCAGCCATTTCATCGCGCACCGCAAGCCAGTCGGCAAGCGCCTTGCGGGCCGGGGTGCCCACCGGCACGCGGCGGGTTTTGTTGCGCTTGCCGGTGACGGTGACTTCGCCGCTTGCCACTTCCACAGCACAGTCGACATTCAGCCCGGAGAGCTCGGATAAACGCAGCCCCGAGGAATACAGCAGCTCGAACATGGCGCGGTCGCGCAGTGCGGCGGTGTCCTCGGGCGCAGCGTTCAGCAAGGCGGCGGCCTGGTCGGGGCTCAGGGCATCGGGCAGCGCCTTCGGCGAGCGCGGGGCGCGCACGCCTTGGCAGGGGTTGTGGGTGAAGCCGCGATGGCGCGCCAGCCATTTGTAGAGGCTGCGCCACGCGGAGAGCGCCCGCGCGATCGAGCGGCCGCCCAGGCCTGCGCCGTGGAGTGCGCGCACCATGGCGCGGATATCGTGGGGCGTGAGGGTTTCCAGCGGTCTATCTGCCGCCAGTGTGATGAGCCGCGCAAGATCGGCGCGATACGCCAAGAGCGTGTGCGGGCTCGCGCGGCGTTGGTGCGTGAGTGCGTCCAGCCAGGCATCGATCGCCGCCTGGTTGCTCATCTCATCCGGCCAAGGTGCGGGCGGCTGCGGCAGCGACGAGGTTGCCGATCTGCGACAGGAACAGGGTGCCCATGCCGGAATAAAACCGCTCACTGTCTTCAGCGCCCAGCGCGATTGCGCCGATCACATCCGCCCCGCGGCGCAGCGGGATTTCGCACAGCGAGCGCACTGCGCCCGGCTCGGCGTCGAACCACTCGATGCTGCGATGCTTATCCGCCGCACCGCAATAGGGATGGGTGAGCGCGGTGAGCGCCTCGCGGGTGGCGGCATCGGTTTGCGCAAACTGCGGGCCTTCGCCGGGGAAACCCCAGATGCGCAAGGCCACATGGGGCACCTCGAAATCTTCCGTGAGGTGGCGCTGGGTGATGCGCAGCACATTCGCCCAATCCGCCGCCTTGATGAGCGCAATCGAGAGCCGATGCACCCGCTCGCCGATGGCGTCGTTTTCTTCGCCGAAGCGGATCAGCTCAGCGAGCCGGTTTTCAAGGGCACGGTTTTTTTCGCGCAGGGTGAGCACCTGCCGCTCGGAGAGCGAAATGGTGCGCCCGCCATGCGGGTGCGGCAGGCTGACTTGGGCGAGCATTTCCTGATGCTGCTCAAAAAATTGCGGGTTGTCCTGAAGATACTGCGCGACCATGTCGCTGGTGAGTTGTTTCATTTTTCGTGGCCTTGGGGTAAATCAATTTCGCCGTGGAAGACGCTCACCGCCGGGCCGGTCATCATCACCGGTGCGCCTGGGCCAGCCCAATCGATCTCAAGCGTGCCGCCGCGGGTGTCCACCCGCACCGGGCTTTTGAGCACACCGCGCAGGATGCCGCTCACCGCCGCCGCGCAAGCGCCGGTGCCGCAGGCGAGCGTCTCGCCCGCGCCGCGTTCAAACACTCTGAGCCGGATGTGATGTTCGCTCATCACCTGCATGAAGCCCGCATTCACCCGCCGGGGAAAGCGCGGATGCGATTCGATGAGCGGGCCCAGGGTGGCCACCGGGGCGGTGTCGACATCCGCCACCACCTGCACCGCGTGGGGGTTGCCCATCGACACTGCGGTGATGCTGAGTGTCTGCTCGCCCACTTGCAGGGGGTATTCGATGGCTTGCTCCGCGGCCTCGAAAGGGATGTCTGCAGGGGCGAGCACCGGCACGCCCATGTCGACCGTGACCTCGCCTTGTGCGGTCAGCCGCGGCGCGATCACGCCGGATTTGGTTTCCACCCGGATTTCGGTTTTGTCGGTGAGGCCAGCCTCATGCACGAAGCGGGCGAAGCAGCGGGCGCCATTGCCGCATTGTTCCACCTCGCCGCCATCGGCATTGAAAATACGGTAACGAAAATCCACCCCCGGCGTGGTGGCGGGCTCGACCACCAGAATCTGGTCGCAGCCCACGCCAAAGTGGCGGTCGGCGAGAAATTTGGCTTGATCAGGCTTCAGCGAGACGGCTTGGTTGATCGCATCGATCACCACAAAGTCATTGCCCAGACCATGCATTTTTGAGAAGCGGATTTTCATGTCAAAAGATTCGCGTGGTCGCGCAACATGCAGCGATCCATTACCACGGTGATGCCGGCTGCTTGCGCGCGCAGTGCGGCGGGTTCATTGATCACGCCATCTTGCAGCCACAGGCGCGGGATGCCGGCTTTGATGCAGTCGGTCACGATCGCATCCGCCTCCCCGGGCGCGCGGAAGACGTCTGCGATATCCACCGCGAAGGGGATGTCGGCGAGTGTGGCGTAGGCCTTCTCGCCCAGCACCTCATCGACCATGGGGCGCACCGGCACGATGCGGTAGCCGCAACGCTGCAGATACGCCGCCACGCGGTGGCTGGGGCGCGATGGATTGGGCGACAGCCCGACCACGGCAATCGTCTTGACGGTTTGCAGCAGGGCGCGCAGGGCGTCGGTGTCGGGGTTCTCAAACATGGCGGGATGATAACTTAAGGCCTCTGACACTGCGGACAGTAATACGTCGAGCGCTGGCCTTGTGTGAGGTGTTTGATGGTGGCCTCGCACCGCCGGCAGGCAAGCCCTGCGCGGTCATAGACGAAATAGTGTTGCTGGAAATACCCCGGGCTGCCGTCGCTGCTGAAAAAATCGCGCAGTGTGCTGCCGCCGGCGGCGAGCGCATCGCGCAAGGTGTCGCGTATCGCCCCGACCAAGGCTGCGCATTGGGCGCGGGTGAGCCGGCGTGCGGCTTTCTGGGGCCGGATGCCGGCGCGGTAGAGGCTTTCCGAGGCGTAGATATTGCCCACCCCCACCACCAGTTTGGCGTCCATGATGGCGAGCTTGATGGCGAGGCTGCGCTGGCGGGTGGCGCGGTAAAGATACTCGGCATCGAAGCCGGCCTCCAAGGGCTCGGGGCCCAGATGCATGATCAGCGGGTGTGCCTCAGGCTCGCCTTCCACCCACACCAGCGCGCCAAAGCGCCGCGGGTCGTTGTAGCGCATCAGGGTGTCGCCGAAGATGAAATCCACATGATCATGCTTGCCCACCGGGGTGTGGGGCGGCAGCAGCCGCAGTGTGCCGGTCATGCCCAGATGGGCCAGCAGGGTGCCGTGATCGAAATGAAATAAAAGATATTTCGCCCGCCGGGTGATGGCGTGCAGGCGTTGGCCGGGCAGCTCTTCCGGCAGGGCTTCGCTCACCGGCTGGCGCAGGCGGGGCTCGCGTACCACCACGGCGGTCAGCGTTTTGCCGGGCAGGGTTTGGGTGAGCCCCAGGCGGGTGGTTTCAACTTCGGGTAATTCGGGCATGGTGTGTGTGCGGCGGAAAAATTCTCGGGCATGAGGTGCAATACGGAGTCGCCGCGAGGGGTAAAGCTGATAACATGAAACGACCGGATTGTAGTGCAGGGAGCGCACCCGTGACCGATATCCAAACCGTCCGCAAGACCGTTTTCGATCTGCCTGAATACTTCCCCAAAGTGCCCTTGGCGCTGGCCGTGGCGCTTGCGCTGACGGCGTGCTCGCAAAGCCCGGCCTCGCGTGAGACCAAGGGGGGGGCCAAGCTTACCCCGGCGGCCACCGAAGCCCGCCGCGATCTTGCCGCGCCGATCGCCAAGCCGGCCGCACCCGCCGTGCCGGCCCCGGCGCCCAAACCCTATCAAGAGCCCCTGCCCCCGCGCGATCTCACCGGCCAGATTTTGTATCAAAGCCTGCTGGGCGAGATCGCCGCCGAGCGGGGCGACACCGGGCTCATGCTGCGCGCTTATTCCGAGCTCTCCCGCAACACCCGCGATCCGCGCATCGTGCGCCGCGCCGCCGAGTTGGCGCTGGAAGCGCGTAACCCCGACTATGCGCTCGAAGCCGCCAAGCTGTGGGTGGAGATCGACCCCGACTCCCCGAGCGCGCGCCAGATGCTCGCCGGTATTAATGTGGGGCTGGGGCGTTTCGATGATGCCGTGCCTCATGTGGCCAAGCTGCTGAGCCTTGAAAATGAAAACCTCCCGGCCGCGCTATTGCGTTTGAATCGTTTGTTCGGCCGATCTGCCGAAAAGGTGTCCTCGGCCAAGACGGTGGAGACCCTCACCGAGCCTTATCTCACCCACCCGGAAGCCTGGTTCGCACGCAGCGAAGCCGCCAGCATTGCGGGGGACCCGAAAGCCGCGCTCTCCGCCATTGATCGGGCCATCGCACTGCGCCCGAATTGGGAGCTGGCCACCTTGCAAAAAGTGCAGCTCATCCATTCGGACAACCCCAAAGCCGCCATCGAGCTGATGCGGGTGTTCCTGGAAGCCAACCCCGAAGCGCGGGATGTGCGGCTCAATTACGCCCGGGCGCTGACCGGCGATCAACGCTATGCCGAGGCGCGCCGCGAGTTTGAAAGCCTGCGTCGCGATTTCCCGGACAACCTCGATGTGCTCTATGCCGTGGGCGTGCTGTCCATGCAGCTGGGCGATTTCGATGCCGCGGTGCCGAGCCTGCAGGCGCTGCTGGATAAAGGCTATGCCGAGCCCAATCAGGTGCGCATGTATCTGGGCCAGATCGCCGAAGAGCGCAAGCGAGCGGAGGAGGCGCTGGGCTGGTATTACACCGTCACCCTGGGCGAGCATTATTTGCCCGCCCAAGCGCGCATTGCCTCGGTGCTGGCCGCTCAGGGCAAGCTCGATGAAGCCCGCCAGAACCTGCAGAAAGCCACCGCCAGCACCCGCCGCGAGCGGTTGCAGCTGATGCTGGCCGAGGCGCAGCTGCTGCGTGAAGCTGGCCGGCCCCAAGAGGCTTTCGAGCTCCTGGAGGCGGCCGTCGCCCGCGAGCCGGATGACCTGGATCTGCTCTATGAAACCGCCCTCATGGCCGAGCGGGTGGGCAAGGTGGAGGTGACTGAGGCCCATCTTCGCAAGGTGATCGCCAAAAAGCCCGATCATGCCCATGCCTATAACGCGCTGGGGTATTCGCTGGCCGATCGCAATCTGCGTCTTGAAGAGGCGCAAAGCCTGATTGAAAAAGCCCTGAGCCTTGCCCCGGGCGACCCCTTTATCCTTGACAGCATGGGCTGGGTGTTGTTCCGCCGCGGCGATCAGGCCGGGGCGTTCAAATACCTCTCGCAGGCCTTGCAGTCGCGGCCCGACCCGGAGATCGCCGCCCATTTGGGTGAGGTGTTGTGGGCGATGGGCCGGCGCGATGATGCTGCACGCATCTGGCGCGAAGCTGTGGCCCAGCACCCGGGCAACGAGGCGCTCAACGCCACCGTCAAGCGATTCATGCCGTGATCCGGCGTGGCTTCCTCCTCGCCGCGGCGGTGTGCCTGGCGGGGTGCGCGGTGTCGCCCTTGGCGCCGGTGGTGCGGCCCGCCCGGGATGAGATCCGCGCGTTTTCCCTGGAGGCGCGACTCGCGCTCACCCGTGGGCAAGAGCGGGTGATGGTGAATATCGACTGGCAGCATGACCCGCCCCGCGATGAGATCAACCTGCGCTCGCCGCTCGGCCAGACGCTCGCGGTGCTGCGGGCCGATGACACGGGCGCGCGGCTGCTGACCGCCGATCAAGGCGCGCTGGAAGCGCCCACCCTGGATGCGCTGGCCGAGCGGGCCTTGGGCACGGCGCTCCCCCTGAGCGGCTTGCCGCATTGGGTGCTGGGCCGCGCCCGCCCGGGGCAGATGGGGGAGCGTGACGGATTCGGCCGATGGGTGAAATTTTTTGATGAGGGCTGGCAGGTGAGTGTGGCCGACTATGAATCCGACGCCCGCGATGCCCTGCCACGGCTCATCGATCTTTCCAGGGGTGAGGTGCGGGTGCGGATACGGCTCGATCAGTGGGTGGTGCATTGAGGTGTTTTCAAGTTGAAAACTTTGAAGTGTGAATCAATGGCCGGCGCGGCCTGGTCGCAGGGTTTTCCGGCCCCGGCCAAGATCAATCTTTTTCTGCATGTGGTGGGTCGCCGCGACGACGGCTATCACCTGCTGCAAACCGCCTTCCGCTTTCTTGACCATGGCGATGTGCTGCGATTTTCGCCGCGCAACGATGGCTTGATCGAGCGCGCGCATGACATCCCCGGCGTGCCGGCGGAGCGGGATCTTTGCCTGCGCTCCGCCCGCTTGTTGCGCGAGGCGGCCGGGCGCGGGTTTGAGCGCTGTGGTGTCACCGTCACGCTGGATAAACGCCTGCCCATGGGCGGGGGCTTGGGCGGGGGCAGCTCCGATGCGGCCACGGTGCTGCTCGCGCTCAATACCCTTTGGGGCATTGATTTCCCGCGGGTCAAGCTTGAGGCGCTGGGCTTGAAATTGGGTGCGGATGTGCCGGTGTTTGTGTTCGGCCAATCGGCCTTTGCAGAAGGCGTGGGCGAGGTGTTGATGCCCCTGGCGCTGCCCCCGGCGTGGTATCTGGTGGTCGAGCCGCCGGTGCAGGTCAGCACCGCGGAAATCTTCTCCTCAAGTCGATTGACACGAGACACGAAAATCATCACAATGCCGGACTTTTCTGCGGGGCTGCCGCTTGAGATGCCCGGCTTGCGAAATGATTTGCAAGCTGCGGCGTGTGAACATCAGCCCGTGGTGGCAGAAGCCTTGGCCCTGCTCTCTCAACTTGGCCCGGCGCGCATGAGTGGTTCAGGTGCGTGTGTGTTTGCCGAGTTTGCTGATGAAGAGCAGGCCTGCCAAGCCTTGGCGCAGTTTCAATCCTGCGCCCCTGCTTGGCGAGCCTGGGTGGCGCGTGGAGTGGACAAGCATCCGCTTCATGGGCTGGCCCGCGGCGGGCGCCAAGATTGACACCGCCAAGCAGCAGAAAACACTCTTGGGGAGTCGCCAAGTTGGTTAAGGCACCGGATTTTGATTCCGGCATGCGAAGGTTCGAATCCTTCCTCCCCAGCCAAATTCCCGGTCGCGGGCAGGTGTGAGCAGTCGCCACCCCTGCCCGCGACCCTTTTGTGTGTGTTTCGGTTGGTGCGCGTTTTTTGTGTGCGGTGAAAGCTGCGCCGCCAGATTCTCAGACCCAGACCGCGGAAGGCAATCATGTCCTACGACAGCCTGATGGTATT
>Ga0079301_1001342_pt1 | contig 11364 bp, 10 predicted proteins | sample Wag4_2014_7_11_3_FD_74797 | JGI IMG/M metagenome (GOLD analysis project Ga0079301, IMG submission 74797) | Fresh water mixed with fracking chemicals microbial communities from Ohio, USA - Utica-2 Time Series FC 2014_7_11 | ecosystem: Engineered > Industrial production > Chemical products > Input...
ATCACGGCTGATTTCGTGCAGGATAATCATTCCCTGTCACGTCAGAAAGGCGTGGTGCGCGGCCTGCACTTCCAACGCCCACCTTCGGCGCAAGCCAAGCTTGTGCGCGTGGTACGCGGCTCCATCCTGGATATTGCGGTGGATATTCGCGAAGGGTCGTCCACCTATGGCCAGCATGTGGCGTGCGAACTTTCGGCTGCGAATTGGCAGCAGCTTTGGATCCCGGCGGGCTTTGCGCATGGTTTTGTGACGCTCGAAGAAGATACCGAGGTGCTCTACAAGGTTGACGCCTATTATGACCGCGAAGCTGATGCCGGTATCGCCTGGGATGATCCGGCGCTTGGCATTGATTGGCCGGTGAGGGACCCGATCCTGTCGGACAAGGACCGCAATGCACCTCGGCTTGCCGATACCGCGCCGCCCTTCCCGAAAGGCACTTGGTGATGCGCCGCATCCTCGTCACCGGTCGTGGCGGGCAATTGGCAACGGGGCTGGAAGCTGCCCTGCCAGCGCAGGGTTTTGAGGCGCTGCTGGTCGGTCAGCCGGCATTCGAATTCGACAAGCCCGAAACAGTGGCCGCCGCATTCCACGCGCTGAAACCCGACGCGGTGGTGAATTGCGCCGCCTGGACGGCAGTAGATGCGGCGGAAGATGATGAAGCCGGCGCCTTTCGCGCCAATGCGCTCGGGCCAGCCTTGCTCGGGCGGCTCACGCGCGAAGCGGGCATTCCGATCATCCAGATTTCCACCGATTATGTGTTTGATGGGCTGAAGGGCGCGCCCTATCTGGAAAGTGATGCCCCCAACCCGCTTGGCGCCTATGGCCGCACCAAGCTTGCGGGCGAATGGGCGGCGCAAGCGGCCAATCCGCGCTGCATTGTGCTGCGCACCGCTTGGGTCTTCGCGCCGATGGGCAAGAATTTTCTGCGGACCATGCTGGCCCTTGGCGAACAGCGCCCGGAACTCCGCGTTGTCGCGGATCAATGGGGCAGCCCCACTGCCGCGCCCGATCTGGCCGATGCCATCACCGCCATTCTGGCTCGGCTGCGCGCCGATGGCTGGCGCGATGAATTCGCCGGCACCTATCACGCAACCGGCGGCGGCTTCACTAATTGGCATGCCTTTGCCGAGGCGATTTTCGACCTGAATGCGCGGCATGGCGGCCCGCGCCCCAAGGTGCACGCCATCACCACCGCCGATTACCCGACCAAGGCCCGGCGCCCCGCCGATGGCCGGCTGGATAATGGCAAGCTTGCCCGCATTTTCGGCGTGGCGCTGCCGCCCTGGGAAGCCGGGCTTGCCAGCGTGATGGCCGCGTTGCGCCAGGGCTGACCGCCCGGGATCTTCCCCAAACATGCTGGAAACGGCATGCTGCCCCGAAGAAATCAGGGAGGATCCACATGACCAATCTTTCACGCCGCACGGCCTTGGCCCTGCCGCTGATGGCCGCGCCCGCCCTTGCCCGCGCGCAATCCTGGCGCCCTTCCGGGCAAGTGCGCATCATTGTGCCCGCCGCTGCCGGCGGCACCACGGATATCATGGGAAGGCTGCTCGCGCAGTTTTTGCAGCCGCGCTGGGGCACGCCGGTGGTGGTGGAGAACCGCGGCGGCGCGGGCGGCACGATCGGCACGGTGGAGATGGTGCGCGCACGGCCTGATGGTTTGACCTTGCTCATGGGCAATATCGGCCCGCAATCCATCGGCTATTCCCTGTTCCGCAATCTTCCCTATCGCGCGGAACAGATCGCCCCGATCGCCGGCACCATTGCAGGCCCCAATGTGCTTGTGGTGAACAATAATGTGCCGGCGCGGAATGTGGCTGAGCTTGCCGCGATGCTGCGCGCCAAGCCGGGCGAAATCCCCTATGTCTCAACGGGTGTGGGCCAATCCACGCATCTTTCGCCGGTGATGTTCCTGCAAATGCTGAACGCCAAGGCGATACATGTGCCGACGCGCGGTTCTGCCCCGGCGCAGATTGAATTGCTGGCAGGCAATGTATCCTTCCTCATTGATAATCTGACAGGGATCATCGGCCATATCCAGGCAGGCCGTGTGCGCGCCTTGGCTGTCACCAGCAAGGAACGCCACCCGCTGCTGCCCAATGTGCCAGCCATGCGGGAAACCATGCCCGAACTCGCGAATTACGACGTCAATACCTGGTTCGGTGTCTTCGGCCAGGCGGCGATGCCAGCCGAGATGATCAACAGCATCAATGCCGAAGTCATGGCGATGCTTGCCTTGCCCGAAACGGTAAAGCGTTTCGCGGAATTGGGCGGTGTGCCCATGATCGGCACTCCACAGCAATTCGGTGCTTTTGTTGCCAGCGAAATCACCAAATGGGCTGATGTGATCAAGAAGGAAGGCTTGCAGATAGACGCGGGCTGACCTACGCCCCCGCGTCAATCCGTCGCAAGCCGCGTGCGAAACGTCGCGCATTGTCCACGTAATGCGCGGCTGAGGCCAGCAGGCGGGCCGCGGTTTCCTGATCAAGCACACGGATCACCTTGGCCGGCGCGCCCATGACCAGCGAACCTTCAGGGATTTCCTTGCCTTCCGTCACCAGAGCACCAGCGCCGATGATGCTGCCCGCACCAATGCGCGCCCCATTCATCACGGTGGCCCCCATGCCGATCAGCGTGCCGTCACCAATGGTGCAGCCATGCAGAATGGCGTGGTGCCCAACAGTCACATCCGCACCAACCGTCAAGGGAAAACCGATATCGGCATGGAGCATCGCACCTTCCTGAATATTGCTGCGCGCACCAATGCTGATGGGTTCATTATCGCCACGGATCACGGCGCCGAACCAAATCCCCACATCCTCCGCCAGGATGACATTACCCATGACATGCGCATCTGGCGCCACCCAAAAGAAGCCCTTGCCAGGTGTCTGCGGCACAAGATCATCAAGCGCATAGATCGGCATGGTCGTTATCCTTTCGCTATGAATTGCTGCGCTGCTCTTCAGGCACTCTTCGCCTTGCGCAGCGGGTCGAGAATTTCCGCATTATGCTGGCCGGGGCTTGGCAAATCATGGCGCAGCGGCAGGCGATCCTCACCGAATTGCATGGGCAGCGCCGGTACCTTGGCCCGGCTGCCATCGCTCAGGGTCACCGCATGAAAGCCGCCGCTCGCCAGCAGATGCGCGTCTTCAAACAAATCCCACGGCTTGGCGATGCGTGAATAGGGCAGGCCGGCGCGGGCACACATTTCCTCAAGTTCTGCAACGTTGCGTTTTTTCAGGAAGGACTGCACCAGCGGGATCAGCGTTTCACGGCGCTTGGCGCGTTCGGTATTGCTGCCATAATCCGGGTTGCTCAGCGCGGGTTCATTCAATTCCCGCGTAAAAATTTCCCATTGCCGTTCAGTCACCACGCCGATGAAAATCTGTTCGCTATCGGCAGTGTCGAAAACATCATAAACGCCCCAGGCGCGGCGCCCGGCTGGCATGGGGTCCGGCGCCTTGCCGGTGATGGCCTGTTGCAGCATGGCGGTCGAAACCAGAAACGCCGCGTTTTCAAACAGTCCCGCCTGCAAATACTGGCCACGCCCGGAAGCATCGCGTTGGCGGAGCGCAGCGAGAATGGAAATCACGCCGAACATGCCGCCCATCATGTCATTCACCGGCGCGCCTGCGCGCAAAGGCCGCCCAGGCGGGCCGGTCATGTAAGCAAGGCCGGATTGCATCTGCACCACCTCATCCAAGGCAGTGCGATTGTCATAAGGTCCCGGCAGATAACCCTTGAGCGAGCAATAGATCAGCCGAGGATTGCGCGCCGAAAGCGCCTCATAGCCAAGGCCCTTGGCGGCAAGGCCACCGGGGCGGAAATTCTCCACCACCACATCGGCCGTATCAATCAGGCGCTGCAACAACGCCAGCTCCTCTGCGTTCTCCGTGTCCAGCGAAACGCTTTTCTTGTTGCGACTGAAGGCGGGAAAAAAACCAGTGCCGGAGGCAACCAGATAGCGCGTGCGATCGCCCTTGCCAGGTGGTTCGATCTTGATCACCTCAGCACCCAGATCGGCCAGCACCAGGCCGCAAGTCGGCCCCATGACCATGTGGGAAAATTCGACAACGCGAATGCCGGCAAGTGGAAGCGGATGCATCAGAAAAACCTGCGAGCGGCGTGGGGGCTATCGGCGCGCCCGCCCGATGGCGCTGCCTGAACTGTAGCTTAGGCGATTTCGAAGCAAGGTAAAGTCAAACGGCCACGGGTCAAAGCATGCTTTGCCGGGCCGACTTGATCGTCTATGCACCGGCCATGGAAAAGCTAATCTACACCCTTGTGCGCGCCGCTGATTGGCGCGCGGCGGAAGAAGACGGCGCCTATCATGGCAGCATGGATGACAGGCGCGATGGCTTCCTGCATTTTTCAACCGCGGCACAGCTCCGCGCCAGCGCTGCCAAGCATCGTGCGGGTATTGCTGATTTGCTGATGGTTGAGGTTTCAGCGGATGCTTTGGGTGCGGCGCTGAAATGGGAAGCCGCCAGCGGTGGCTCGCGGCCTGGTTTGTTCCCGCATCTTTATGGCGTGCTTCCGGTTGCGGCCGTGGCGCAGGTGGTGCCCCTGCCGCTGGATGAGGATGGGCTGCATCAATTTCCGCCCGGCATTCCGTGATGGCGGCATTGCCAGGGGCAGAAGTATGCGCTCATCCCCAAAACCAAGCACAGGCATGGCGCGCGTGGATCACGCGCGGCGCGGGGCGAAGCTATGTGCATCGGCCACAGCCCAAGCCTCAGCAAAGCGCGGATCATCCGTGCCGGTCAGCAAGGCGCCGGGCGTAAGCGGCGGGTAAAGCGCGGCGAAGCTTTCCACCAGGCTTGGCGAAACGCGCCGCCTGAAATGCTCGGCGCGCAATGCCGATGGATGCGAAAGCCCGGCGGCGGCGACCAATTCATTCAAGGCTTCCAGAGTCGCCGCATGGAATTGATGCACGCGCGGCGCCTTGTCCGGCACATGCAGCGCGCGCTGGCGTGTTGGGTCTTGCGTTGCCACCCCGGTTGGGCAGCGATCCGTATGGCAGGATAGCGATTGAATGCAGCCAATCGAAAACATGAAGCCGCGCGCCGCATTGCACCAATCCGCGCCGAGCGCCAGGGCGCGCGCCATGTCAAAGGCAGTGGCGATCTTGCCGCTGGCGCCAAGCCTGATCTGATCACGCAGCCCAATGCCAATCAGCGCATTATGCGCGAAGCTTAGCCCTTCACGCAGCGGCATGCCGACATGATCCATGAATTCCAGGGGTGCGGCACCCGTGCCGCCTTCCGCGCCATCAATCACAATGAAATCAGGCGCAATCCCCGTTTCGATCATGGCCTTGCAGATGGCGAGGAATTCCCAAGGGTGGCCAATACAAAGCTTGAAGCCCGCCGGCTTTCCCCCGGACAGGCGCCGCATTTCGGCAATGAAGCGCATCATCTCAACCGGTGTTGAAAACGCAGTATGCGCGGGCGGGGAAACACAATCCTGCCCCAAAGGCACACCGCGCGTCGTCGCGATTTCAGCGCTCACCTTGGCTGCCGGCAGCACGCCGCCATGGCCTGGCTTCGCCCCTTGGCTCAGTTTCAGCTCAACCATTTTCACCTGATCAAGGGCAGCGACCTCCGCGAAGCGTTCCGGTGAAAAACTGCCATCCGGATTGCGCGCGCTGAAATAGCCGGAACCAATTTCCCAAATCAGATCACCGCCCGCTTCGCGGTGATAAGGGCTGAGCCCGCCTTCACCCGTATCATGTGCAAAGCCGCCGCGCTTGGCGCCCTGGTTCAATGCACGAATGGCATTGGCGGAAAGTGAACCAAAACTCATGGCGGAGATATTCAATATGGAAGCGGAATAAGGCCGTGTGCAGGCCGGCCCGCCGATCAGAATGCGTGGCAATTCCTTGGCAGGTGCGCGGGCGGCCAGCGAATGCTGTAACCATTCGAAACCCGTGTCATAGACATCATATTGCGTGCCGAAGGGCCGCTTATCCAATTGTTTCTTGGCGCGCTGATAGACAATGGCGCGTTTGTCGCGGCTGAAGGGCGTGCCGTGCTTTTCATCCTCAAAGAAATATTGCCGCATTTCGGGCCGAATTTCTTCCATGATGAAACGCAGATGCGCTGCAATTGGGTAATTGCGCAGAATGGCGTGGCTCGGGTGGAATAGATCGCGCAAGCCAAGCGCGCTAAGGGCTAAGGCCAGCAGAAATGGCAATCCCGTCCAGAAGCCGGGCGCGATCAGCAATGCCAGACCAAACCCAAAGGCTGCCAGCCAGGCCAGCGTCAGGCAGATGAAGCGGGGCGAAAAGGCAAGGCTCAGGCTACGGATCATGGCGACACCTCATTATGCCCCATAGCATAACGCCGTTTCACGCCCCGTCAGCCGCTGCCACACGCGGCCCGCGTGAAATGATGATGAAAGCTCTGGTCAGCCAAGCAAGCCGCGTCGCCTGATTTCGGCGGCGATGCGCCCGCTTTCATCCAAGACCTCACGCGCGAAGGGCGCCGGTGCGGCGGCCAAATCCCGCGCCTGGCCTGCGGCGATCAGGCTTTGCGCGAGCCGTTGATGCCGCGGCCCAAGCCCGCCAGGATCGGCGATGAAGACAGGCCCAGCGGTGGCGAGTGCCTCTGACAGCATGGAAACCGAATCCCCCGTCACCACCACCTGATCCGCCCAGGCGAGGAAGCCGGCATAGGGGTTGGGCGGCGCATCGCCCCAGCGGAACAGGTAATGCGGATGCCCGGCCAAAGCCGCCGCCATAGCAGCCTCCGCTGGGCTGCCGGTGCGGCGCGATGCGGTGGCCAGCACACTCCCCGCAAAGCCCGCGACTTTCGCCGTGATGGCGCCGGCGACCTTTGGATCCATCCCCTCGGCCCGCGGTGGCCCGCCCATTAGCAAGGCGACGCGCGGGGAAGGGAGTGCGGCAAGCGCGGCGAATTCCACCCGGGCGGCGGCGAGCCTTTCGGGCGAAATCCGATGCGCCGCGCCCAGAATAGGCAGGATATTCGGCACGGGCTTGGGCGCATCATGCTGGCCGATCACCAAAAGATCGAAGCGCGCCGCGCCAAAGCCGGGGCGCATGCAATGCACCAACCGTGCGCCTTTCTGTTTCAGCCATAGCGCCACCGGCGCGCTCCGCCGCCCCGCCGAAATCACCAGATCAGGCCAGGGGGGTACAAAGGCAGCGCGGGATTCGGGCGTCAGGCCGGCCAGGCTTGGGAAGGGCAAGGGCAGCCGCGCCAGCGCGCCCCAGGCCAAATCCACCCGGCGGAAGGGCTCATCCAGCCTTTCTGCAATGCCCAAGGCCTGGGCCGCCGTGCCGGCGCGCGGGTCCGCCAGCACCCAAATCCGGGGCGACTCGGGCAGGGTCATGGACGCCGCCGTCGCAGGGCATTACCAAAGCCCGGAAAGAGAGGAGCCCTATCCATGCCCGCCCTTCATGCCTCCGACTGGGACCGCGATGCGGCGCTCACCACCGCGCGTATCCTGCTTGAAATCAAGGCGGTGAATTTCCGCCCGGAAGAGCCCTACACCTTTACCAGCGGCTGGAAGAGCCCTGTTTATATTGATTGCCGCAAGATCATCTCCTTCCCACGGGCGCGCAACCGGATTTGCGATCTGGGCGTGGAAAAGATTGGCCGGCATGTTGGCTATGAATCGATTGATGTCGTGGTGGGTGGTGAGACGGCAGGCATTCCCTTCGGTGCCTGGATCGCGGACCGGATGTTGGCCCCCATGGCCTATGTGCGGAAAAAGCCGAAGGGCTTTGGCCGCAATGCGCTCATTGAAGGCGAGGTACCGGTCGGCCAGCGCACGCTGCTGGTGGAGGATTTGACCACCGATGGCGCTTCCAAAATCCGTTTCGCCAATGCCCTGCGTGATGCTGGCGCCATTTGTGACCATACCTTCGTTGTTTTTTATTACGGCGTCTTCCCGGGTTCGTTTGAGACGATGAAGGGCATGGGCCTGAACCTTCATCACCTTTGTACCTGGTGGGATGTGCTGGAGGTGTGCCGGGAACGCCCCTATTTCAGCGAAGGCGCGCTCAAGGAAGTGCGGAAATTCCTGGAAGACCCGGTGCAATGGTCCAAGGCGCATGGCGGGATTGGCAGCGCGGAAGAAGCCAGGGCGCAGACGAGCAGCGAGTGAAGGCGCCGTGTTCAACGCTTGAAAAATTCTCCATCATGGGGTGATTTGTTGTCCGAAAGATCAGAAAAGCGGTTTGCATGCTGGGATCCTGCGCGAATCATGCTAAAAAATCTGCGCGATTCGCGCAGGGAAATTGACCACATGATGAAACGATTTTTGCTTCTGGCTGCCATTGGCGGCTTGGTTTTTGCCACAAGTTTGGCGCCCGCTGATGCCGCCCCACGCACCCGCGCCGCTGATGGCACGGAAGCCGCCGCCGCCGGCAGCACGCAGCGCAGCCAATCCACGCGCAACCGCAGGAACGCGCAAAGCCAGAAGGCTGATCGCCGAGCGCGCAGCAGCAGCGCCAATAAAGCCAAGCGCAGCCGTGCGCCGCGCCAAACGACGCGCGCAGGCTGAACACTGAAAAATGCTGCCCTGGAGCATTACCTAGCCAAGTGTAGCCACCCACTTGGCTCGAAAATGCTCGGTTCTGTCAAAGGGGCAGTGCGCGCTCAGGCCTCGGCCTTATGCGCCACGCCCTTTTCCTTGAGCAGGCCGGAAAGCTCACCGGATTGGAACATCTCGGTGATGATATCGCAGCCACCCACGAATTCACCACCAACATAAAGCTGCGGGATGGTTGGCCAATTCGTGAATTCCTTGATGCCTTCACGGATTTCCATATCTTCCAGCACATTCACGCCCTTAAAGGGCACGCCCATGTGGGACAGGATTTGCACCACGCGGGCGGAAAAGCCGCATTGCGGGAAAACCGGCGTGCCCTTCATGAACAGCACAACGGGGTTCGCCTTGATATCGGCTTCGATACGTTCAAGACTCGGGTTGGTCATCTCTTGGGCTCCTATTCCGGGGCAGAGGTTTGCAAGGCCAGCGCGTGAAGAACACCCCCCATGCGGCCCTGTAGCGTGGCATAGACAATCTGATGTTGGCGTACGCGGGGCAAGCCCTTGAAGGCAGAAGATACGACCTTGGCGGCGTAATGATCGCCATCGCCGGCCAAATCCTCGATCGTCACTTCCGCATCCGGCAGCGCTGCCTTGATGAGCGCTTCAATTTCCGCGGCCTGCATGCCCATGGCTGCTACTTCTCCCCCATCAGCGCCGGCAGCGTCGCCTCATGGGCCACAACCAGCTTCGAAACCGATATGGCAGTGCCATCCGGCAGAACCAAGTCCCCCCCGCCCGCAGCGCCAATCAGGCGGGCTGGAACCCCCGCCGCGCTTGCCTTGGCGATCAGCGCCGCACCATCGGCCACCGCCAGTACATAGCGGGCCTGGTCTTCGCCGAACCAGAAGCCATGGGCAGGGATACCCTCCGGCGCCGGGGTAAGCTTCGCGCCAATGCCACTGCCGATCGCCATTTCCGCGAGGGCAACCAGCAGCCCGCCATCGGCGCAATCATGGCTGGCCAGAACCTCGCCCGCCAGGATGCGCGCGCGCACAAAATCGCCATGGCGGCGTTCTGCCACCAGATCAACCGGCGGCGGCGCGCCTTCTTCCCGGCCTGCGACCTCACGCAGCCGCAGCGATTGCCCAAGCCAGCCCTGCGTTTCGCCGATCAGCACCAAATCACCCGACAAAGGCATGGCAAGCCCCACCGCCTGCGCGGCTTGCTCCAACACGCCAACCCCGCCAATCGCCGGCGTCGGCAAAATCGCGCGGCCTTCGGTTTCATTATAGAGCGACACATTGCCCGAGACGACCGGGAAATCCAGCGCGATACAGGCCGCCGCCATGCCCCGCACAGCATAGGCAAACTGCCCCATGATTTCAGGCTTTTCCGGATTGCCGAAATTCATATTGTCGGTGATCGCCAAAGGCAGCGCGCCCACGGCGGTGATGTTCCGCCAAGCTTCCGCCACCGCTTGCTTGCCGCCTTCTTCCGGGTCCGCCAGGCAATAGCGCGGCGTGCAATCCGTGGTCATGGCCAGCGCCCGGTCATGATCTTCAATCCTGACCACCGCCGCATCCGCGCCGCCCGGGCGCTGTACCGTTTGGCCATTCACCAGGCTGTCATATTGGTCCCAAATCCAGCGGCGCGAACACAAATCCGGGCAGGCGATAAGCGTCATCAAGGCCGGCGCAATGCCGACCGGATCAGGCATGGCGGAAGCCAGCAGCACCGGCTGCTTTGGTGTTTCCGCGATGGGGCGGCGATAGAGCGGCGCTTCGGATTCCAGTGGCGCCAGCGGAATATCCGCTTCCAGTACGCCCTTATGGCGGATCACGATGCGGCCGGTATCGGTCAGCTTGCCAATGACCGCGAAATCCAATTCCCATTTGCGGAAAATCGCCTCGGCCTCAGCCTCTCGGCCTGGCTTCAGGATCATCAGCATGCGTTCCTGGCTTTCGGAGAGCATCATCTCATAAGCCGACATGCCTTCTTCACGCTGCGGCACGGCTTCCATTTCAAGTTCAATGCCCATGCCGCCCTTGCCGGCCATCTCAACGCTAGAACTCGTCAGACCCGCCGCGCCCATATCCTGAATGGCAACAATCGCATCAGTCGCCATCAATTCCATGCAGGCTTCGATGAGCAGCTTTTCGGCGAAGGGATCGCCGATTTGCACGGTTGGGCGCTTTTCTTCCGAATCGGCGCTGAATTCCGCACTCGCCATGGTGGCGCCGTGAATGCCATCGCGGCCGGTTTTGGAGCCAACATAGACAACGGAATTGCCAATGCCGGTTGCCTTGGCCGTGAAAATGCGATCAGCGCGCGCAATGCCAACCGTCATGGCATTGACCAAGGGGTTGCCATTGTAGCGCGGGTGGAAATTCACCTCTCCGCCCACGGTCGGCACACCCACGCAATTGCCATAGCCGCCAATGCCGCGCACCACGCCATCAATAATGCGCTTCATGCGCGGCGCATCCGGCGCGCCGAAACGGAGCGCATTCAAATTGGCAATTGGCCGCGCGCCCATGGTGAAGACATCGCGCAAAATGCCGCCCACCCCAGTCGCCGCGCCATTATAGGGTTCGATGTAGGATGGGTGGTTGTGGCTTTCCATTTTAAAAACCGCGGCCAGACCTTCGCCGATATCAATCACGCCGGCATTCTCACCCGGGCCCTGGATTACCCAGGGTGCTTTGGTTGGTAGCTCCTTCAGCCAGATGCGTGAGGATTTGTAGGAGCAATGCTCCGACCACATGACACTGAAGACGCCGAGCTCGGCCAGGCGCGGCGTGCGGCCCAGGATGGCGAGTACCCGTTCATACTCATCGGGCTTCAG
>Ga0079301_1001344_pt1 | contig 11360 bp, 8 predicted proteins | sample Wag4_2014_7_11_3_FD_74797 | JGI IMG/M metagenome (GOLD analysis project Ga0079301, IMG submission 74797) | Fresh water mixed with fracking chemicals microbial communities from Ohio, USA - Utica-2 Time Series FC 2014_7_11 | ecosystem: Engineered > Industrial production > Chemical products > Input...
GGCGCCGACGCGCGCCGCCTGCGCCTGCTCGCGCTCGAGCGCGAGATCCCCGCGGTCTTCCTCTGCCGCGAGCCGAAGACGCAGCTCGGACTCTGCCCGGTCGTCGCGATCGGACAGGTCACCGTGCGCACCCGCATCGACCCCCCGAAGAAGTGGGACAAGCCCGAGCTCTCCTGGTTCATCGAGGCCACCGAGCAGCTCGGCGACGCCGCGATCGAGACCCTCGACCGCACCGCGGAGCCCGCGCGGCAGGTCGACGCCCTGCTCGAGCGCCTCGACGCCGTACCCGACCACGAGAAGCTGCACCAGGCGCTCGCGGAGGTCTGCCGCGAGGCCGCGCGCTACTACGCCGACGGCGATGCACCCGCACGCGCCGCGGTCAAGATCCGCACCGGCGAGCAGGCCGCGGTCTACGACGACACCGAGGAGTGACGCGCGGCCGCAGCCCGGCGCGGCATGACCGCGTCGCCTCCGTGCACGCGCATCGGGGCGTCGCTCCGACGCCTCACGCCCAGACCAGCGACTCCTGCAGCCGGTTGAAGTTCTCGCATCCCGAGCCGGTGACGGCCACCATGTCCTCGACGCGGATGCCGCCGATCCCGATCGCGTAGAGCCCGGGCTCGACGGTGAGGACATCCCCCGCCACCAGCGCGGGACCCTTCATCGCAAGCAGCGGCGGCTCGTGCACCTCGAGCCCGATGCCGTGGCCGGTTCCGTGCGAGATCACGGGAACGCCCGGCGCCGACGGCTGTCCCGCCGCGAATCCATGCCGCGCGAGCGCGGCGAGCGTCGCCTCGTGCACCGACTGTCCCGTCACGCCCGGGCGCACCGCCGCGATGGCGTCGCGCTTGGCCTCGACCACCGCCGCATGCATGCGGGCGAGCTCGGGCGAGATCGCGCCGTGCACGACGGTGCGGGTCATGTCGCCGTTGTAGAGCGTCTTGCGGTTGCGCGGGAAGATGTCGACGATCACAGGCTGCCCGGTCCGGAGGAGGCCGTGGCCGTGGTCGTGGCAGTCGGCGCCCTGCGGGCCGCACGCCACGATCGACTCGGGATTGTCGTAGCCGGCGGTGAGGAGGTGGATGTCGATGATCGCGCGCAGCCGTTCGGAGGTGAGCGGCGCGCCGTCGTGGACGAGCGTGCCGTCGGCGGCCGCGCGCGCGCGCGCGACGGTCTCGCAGGCGAGCTGCATCGCGCCCTCGGTGGCGCGCTGCGCCTCGCGGAGCCAGTCGAGTTCCTGCGCGTCCTTCGCGCGGCGCTCGAGCACGCCGAGTTCGGTGTCGCACTCGAGCGCGATGCCCGCGCGCTGGATGAAGTGCGCGAAGATGAGCGGCAGCGAGCGGTCGGCGCGCGCGCGCGTGATCCCGCGCGAGACGAGGCACTGCGCGACCGATTGCGCCGTCGCGGTCTCGCGGTCGCCGGACAGGCCGCCGGCCGGCTCGAAGTCGGCGGGGCAGCGCACGGTGTCGGCGCGCGCGTGCCGCTTGGCGCGCTCCATTTCGATGTCGCGGATGATGAGCAGCCGCTCCGACCCGCCGGTCGCACCCGGCAGCGTGATCAGCGCGGCGGGATCGCCCACCTTGAAGCGGATCTCACGGAAGAGCGAGAGGTTCGTGGCGGGAATGCCCGCCATCACGGTTGCGGTCGTCGTCGTGCTCGACATGGTCGGGACAGTCTACTTCGACCCGCGCGCGCGTCCGACCAGTTCGCCCTGCTCGGGGTGCTCCCCGAGCCAGTGCACGCGCCCGTCCTGTTCGTCGAAGATGGCGGCGACCATCCGCAGGCGCCCGCGGCCGATCGCCTCGGTCACCCTCGCCGAGGGTCCGAGCAGGCGTCGCGCGACCGCGAACGCACGCTGCTCCGAAAGGGCGAATGACGCCTCCAGCGCGGCTCCACGGGCATGGAGTCGCGCGATCACGACGATCAGCGCGCACCCGAGCGGCTCGATCGACCCCTCGACGACCCGGACCAGCTCCGCGTCGCTGGGCACGACGACCTCGAAGCGGCCGGACCGCATGCCGGCGCCGTCGGGCGAGAGCACGAACGCCTGCACCTGCTCCGGCGAGACGTCGAAGAGTTCCGTGAGCGTCTCGGGGACCGGTTCGACCTCGATGGTGATCGCGAAGGGAAGCACGGCCCCCGCCGGCAACGACGGCGTCGACGCCCGGCGCCCCTCGGCGCGGCGGTTGATGTGACGCTGGTTGCCAGCGATCAGCGCGGCGAGCGCCGCGGTCGGGTCGGAGGGCGTGTGCATGGACGAACGGCCCCGGGTGACGAGCGGGGTTCGCAATCATGCATCGGGATCGCCCGACTGCGGGCGGGGCGACTTCCCCATTCGCGACCGAAGTCCGCTGCGGAGCGGGCCATCCGATCCGTCCGGTTCAGGAACGCGTGAGTTTCCGATACTTCAGGCGGTGCGGCTGGGCGGCGTCCTCGCCGAAGCGCTTGCGGCGCTCCTCCTCGTAGCTCGACCAGTTGCCGTTGTGGAAGTGGATCTTGGCGTCGCCCTCGAAGGCGATGATGTGGGTCGCGAGCCGGTCGAGGAACCAGCGGTCGTGGCTGATGATCACGGCCGTTCCCGCGAAGTTCTCGAGGGCCTCCTCGAGGCCGCGCATGACGTTCACGTCGAGGTCGTTGGTGGGCTCGTCGAGCAGGATGACGTTCGCATGGCTCTTGAGGAGCCGCGCGAGGTGCACGCGGTTGCGCTCGCCGCCGGAGAGCGTGTCGACCTGCTTCTGCTGGTCGGTGCCCGAGAATCCGAAGCGCGCGACGTACGCGCGGCTGTTGACCTTCGCGTTGCCGAGCTTGATCTCCTCGCTGCCGTCGGAGATCGCCTCCCACACGTTCTTGCCTGCGGGGAGCGAGTCGCGCGTCTGCTCGACGTACGCGAGCTGCACGGTGTCGCCGACCTTGAAGCTGCCGGCATCGGGCTTCTCCAGGCCGACGATCATCTTGAAGAGCGTCGTCTTGCCGGCGCCGTTCGGACCGATGATGCCGACGATCGCGCCCGGCGGGATCGAGAACTCGACGTTCTCGAGGAGCAGCGTGTCGCCGAAGGCCTTCGAGAGGTCCTTCGCCTCGATGACGAGGTTGCCGAGGCGCGGCCCCGGCGGGATGTAGATCTCGATCTCGCGGGCGCGCTTCTCGCTGTCCTCGCTGAGGAGCTTCTCGTAGGCGGCGACGCGCGCCTTCGACTTCGCCTGGCGGCCCTTCGGGTTCTGGCGCACCCAGTCGAGCTCGCGGGCGAGGGTCTTCTGGCGCACCGACTCCTGCTTCTCCTCGATGGCGAGGCGCTTGTGCTTCTGCTCGAGCCAGCCGGTGTAGTTGCCCTTGTAGGGGATGCCGATGCCGCGGTCGAGCTCGAGGATCCAGCCCGCGACATTGTCGAGGAAGTAGCGGTCGTGGGTGACGGCGATGACCGTGCCCGGATAGCGCGCGAGGTACTGCTCGAGCCAGTACACCGACTCGGGGTCGAGGTGGTTGGTGGGCTCGTCGAGGAGCAGCACATCGGGCTTCGAGAGGAGCAGACGGCAGAGCGCGACGCGGCGGCGCTCACCGCCGGAGAGCTTGTCGCAGGTCGCTTCCTTCGGCGGGCAGCGGAGCGCGTCCATCGCCATCTCGAGCTGGCTGTCGAGGGTCCAGGCGTCGATCAGGTCGAGCTTCTCCTGCAGGTCGCCCACGCGCGCGAGCGTCTTGTCCATGTCGTCGGGCGTGATGTCCGGGTCGCAGAGCTTCTCGTTGAGGCGATCGAACTCCTCGAGGAGCTTGGTGACCTCGGTGCAGCCTTCGCGGATGACCTCCTCGACGGTGCGCTTCTCGTGCTTGAGCGGCTCCTGCTCGAGATAGCCGACGCGGAATCCGGGCGCGGCCTCGACCTTGCCCTCGAACTCCTTGTCGACGCCCGCGAGGATCTTGAGCAGCGTCGACTTGCCCGAGCCGTTGAGGCCGAGCACGCCGATCTTGGCGCCGTAGAAGTAGGACAGGTAGATGTCCTTGAGGATCTGCTTCTGGTTGATCGTCTTCGAGACGCCGAGCATCGAGTAGATGACGCGCTGCGTGTCGGTGGCGTTGTTGCTCATGGGATGACGCTGTCCTTCCGTCGTTGCGAACTGCGAGAGGGGGAATCCTACGGAGCGGCCCGCCGTTTTTGCGGGGATTTGCGGCGATCCCGCCGCTCTGGCGACGCGCTTGCCTTCGCGGGCGGCTTCTGCTATCCTCACAGTCTGCGGGGTAGAGCAGTTGGTAGCTCGTCGGGCTCATAACCCGGAGGTCGCAGGTTCAAGTCCTGTCCCCGCTACTTCAAGAGTGGTTGCGAACAGCAGCCCTCGCCAAAAGCACGAGAGACGCGTCCTCCACGAGGGCGCGTCTTTCGCTTTGTGCGCAGCGATTTCGAGGGGTGGGCCAGGGCGGGCGGTCACCGCGTGTCTCGCAGTCTTAACCGCCGGGTCGCCCGACCCCCCCGCTGGCCGACCGGATGGGCCGAAAGTCTCTCCGGGTCTCTCGCGGCGCAGGGTGCTGGGTTAAGACTGGGTCGGTCCCGCTGGAGGGGGCACTACCCCCGGGGTCGGCCCCGCTGGTTCGGTCCCGACCCGTTGCGAACTGCGACCCGCGGGTGATGACTCCGCTCACGCGGAGGGGTATGGTGCGTCCGAGGGTGGACCGATGAGAGCGCCCCCGTCACCCGTGCACATCTGAACTCGCAGCGTTTCTCGTCATACCCGCGGATTCACTTGTTCGATGAAGAGCAACAAATGACGCTCCTCGGCTACATCGACGTTCGCCCGCTCCTGTTTGTTGGCGGACTGCCTTTGTCCATCGGCCTTGCCCTGCTCGTCTGCTGGTTGGCCAAGTCAAGGCTCAAGATGGCAAGCGTGGCCTTTGTTTCCGCGCTTGCCTTCACGGTTCTGTTTTCAATTTTCTTGACGGGTCTCGGGCCGTTCATCGACCAGAAGGAGACTCGCACACACATGATGACGTGGGAGATCAAGACGGGACCCGCAAACTCAATGAAGCAATCGGAGGTTGTCTTGTCGTTTGTGGATTTCCCAGGCCACTACATAGGGGAGTATTCCGATGAGTTGGCGGCTTATCTCCGTACCAGAGGCGAGCAACCAGTGAAAGTGGCTTTCGAGGTTGCATCCGATTACGGCAGGGTTCGAGGCTTCCGCCAGACCGAGATTGCCGGATTGCGCGACTGGGAGTCTGAATTGAGTTTTGCAGGATCGACTGGTTCTCCGAGTAAGTCGCCATAGGAGTAAGCGGAGCATCGAACCAGTCGATGGACTCCACGTGCTACCGCGCGTGATCGGAACCACGATCGACAGCGTCGAAGAACCCGCGGGTGATGACTCCGCTCACGCGGAGGGGTATGGGGCTGGCGGTCGATCCGGCATCGCGAGGCCACGAGCCCAGAAAGGTCTCTGGTTCACGGTTCCCGCAGCAGTAATGCACGAACTCATAAGCAACCGAGGCGCTGCGGCAAAAATCTAGACGGCGCGGAGGGCGCGGGACGCGGAAGTCTCGGGTGATGAGTCAAGGTGAGCTTTATCGAGGCTCACGCGGCGCGTCCCCGTGAGTCTAGGTTGTGACCTGCCCCCGATCGCTGGTCCAGCACTATGAGAGTCCCGACCGGCCCCGGCTGAGCCCTGGAGACTCTCGATGAAACAGACACGACATACCCCTGAGCAGGTCATCAACAAGCTCCGCGAGGCCGACGCCATGCTTCAAGTTTGGACGAGCTTGCCCGACGTGACGCCGAGCGAGCGGCCGAGCGCGCCGGGCGTCTCGCCGCGGAAGATGCGCAGGACGACCTCGGTCTTGCGGCGGCTGGACCAACGGCCCTTCTCGTGGCGGTCGCCTTCGTCGGCTCCGCTCGCGCTGCGCGCTCGTTTCGCCGCCGAAGGCGTCTTGTGTCGTGGCTTCTTCATCGTGTCGCGCATTGTGCCCTTGAGTCCCAGATGGGTGTCTCAAGAAACTGTGCAGCGAACCACAGCGCACCAGGGAACACTGATCCCAAGAAAGGACGGGTCGGCACTGCGTGCGTCAGGTCTGCGCACCAACCGCTGGCTGAACGACGATGTGATCATCAAACCAACCACACTTTTCCTTCGGAATTGTGGTGCTCTGAGAGCATGGCCCGCCGTCATTGCACGGACCCGGACTGCATCCGCCCGTGTTCGGGTCTTCGCAACGACAGACCTTCTTCAGCAGTATCACCGCCCCGGGAATCGCAAACTTTGTCACGGAACCGGCCGAAGACTCGGCCGACGGACTCCACACTTCATACTCAGCATGAAGACTGCCGTCGGGCAGGATCATGAGCATTCCGCTGATCTCTCCGACCTGCTGATCCCCGCCCGGGTAGGCAAACCCAACGAACTGCACCCGACCCAGAGCGTCCATTTCCTGCATCACGAAGAAGTTCGACGCTTCTCCTGCAGAATCGCCGCCGATGGACACGGTACCTTCCGAATGCGAAATCACGACTCCAAGCTCGGGCAACTCGACGGAATCCGCTCGCGACTGATACAGGACATGCGGGTCGATCCCATCATCCGCGGCGGCACCAGATACCGCGGAAACCAGCGCGATCGCCACACTGCTGAGAGCGACGAGTCAACTAAACTTCAATCTCATAACTTATGCACCTTTCTGATAGGAGTAGACGCGGTCGACGATCATGTAGGCGACCCGCGCGCCGAATCGAAGGTTTGTGTAGTGACTGCTCCAAGCAACGAGCTTGAAGCCGTTGGTGACGACGAAGCGGTCGGTTCGGACTGATCGCGATGAGTCGTTGTGAATGTCGTAACACGGCCGGGACAGCACATAGACCTCCTCTCCGTTCAGACGCTCGCGCGACACGGCGACCGCTTCGCCGATGATCTCTCGGAAACTCCGCACCCTGATGCTCTCGCTACCGATCCAGGTGCAGTAGAACTCGGCAAGCGCGCACACAGGCGCGCCCTGCGCCTGGATCTCGCTCCAAAGTGCGTGGTCGACCTGCAGGCCCTCAACGCCCGAAGGATCCTCGATCGCGTACGGCTCGCCGCGGAGATAACCCCTCAGCCCTGCGTACCAGTGCGATTCCCGGAACACGGGTTGGCCGTTTACTCTCGATAGCTCGAGGATCATCTCCGGCTGTGGCGAACCGACCTTCCGAAAGGCGGCCCGCATCGATGTTGGCGTCATCTCTGCATCCACCTCGACGTCGAGTCGGATGTGCGGAAGCGCCTCAATCGCCAGCCGAGGTTCGCGAAGGCGGCGTTCGCACTCCTCCCGCGAAACGCCGTCGAGCGGTTCCCTCGCGAACGAGACGGTCTGGGACGAATGGATGGTCAATGTCGTCGACGATGCAAGATTGCCTGCGACTTGCGCGGCAATTTCGGCGACAAGCACCGAGGTGGGCATCGAGCCCGAGGGCGGATCGGCTCGACGAGCCCCAGTCTCCGCATTTGACGGATGGGAACCCTCCGCCACCGCCGCCTCCGCAAGCACTTGCGACCTCGCGCACCCACTGACGAGAGGCAGCCCAAAGCCGCATGAAGCTACGCAGAGGCGAAAGACGGCTTTCATGTGGGTCATGGCAGACGCTTTGAAAGCATGTGGCGGGTCCGACGGGCTGCGGGACGGAACAGCTGCTTCAGCGTACCCTCCCCCCCGCGCTCCCGTCAAGTATGTTTCATTGATTCCCATGACTTTCTTCTGTAATCATGTGTACTTTCTCAAGTTTATGCTACACATTGAAGTCGGTGTTCACGCCGCCTCCCCGAGGCGGAAGCGCCTGTGCGCCGCGGGCGTTCCGTAGCCGATCCGCCCCATGATCCAGTGGTTGTTGACGCGGCGGGCCAAGTCACGGAGCGTCTGAAGTACCAGCCGGATCAGTGAAAGCGCACTTTCTACCTCCGCTTACGCGAGGGGAGCGTGCTGGCGGTTCGTCTGTGTGCCCGGAGACGCCCTACGGGTCAAAATCGCCGTTCTGAGCGTCCCACGAGGGGTCATCCAGTCCGCCTAGGGAGCCGAAACCCAACTTTCTGTTCGAAGCCTGTTCCGCTCGGACTACTTCAAGAGGCGCGTGCCAAATGGACGCGCCCGCTGGTTCAGAGTGAACGCCCTGGCCTCCCGGCCGGGGCGTTCGCGTTTTGCGGCGTGCGTACGGCGTTTTGCGACAAGAGGTTGCGTGCGTCGAGAGCTCTCGGGGTGGGCCAGCGGAGTGGCGTGGCCGAGTGCGTGGCCGACGCTCGCGGAGGTCTCGCCGGATTGTCTCTCCGCGCATCGAGAGACCTCGCGCCCCGAAAAGTCTCTGGTTCACGGTTCCCGCGCCCGAATTGCACGAACTCATAAGCAACCGAGTCGCTTCGGCCGAAATCCGGACGGCGCGGAGGCCGCGGAACACAGAAGTCTCGGGTGATGAGTCGGGTTGGGCGTTGTCGCGGCTCACGCGGTGCGTCTCCGTGCGTCCATGTTGTCGGACCGATGGGCGCGACCCCGTCACGCGAGAGCCTCTTAGACAGGGTGGAACTGCTCAGCGCACCCGAGTCAATAGCAGCGCCTCGAACGGCCCAAACGAGTGATACATCGTCATCTCCGTCGCCCCTAGGCATTTCGACGCGAGCACCGCCGAGCGTCGTATCAACCTCACTGCGATGAATCACCCGCAGCTTCACGCGCAGCATCGAGCGTTGCTTCAAGCTCGCGGAACGCTTCGGCAACCGCGGCGCGGTCCGCGACGATGGCGAGATCTAGTGCTTCCAACTCACGGCGGCAGTCGTCGTCTTCGGGGAGCACACGCAGAAACTCCGCCGCAAGCTGCTTCAAGAGGAATCCTCCCATTCTTGCGTCCATGCGTGCGCGACGCGCATTCGCCGCGAGTGCCGCCGGATTGACAACGCCAGCTTCTACGTACTCAGGCGGAAGTGCCGATGCACACTCGCTCACCCCTCTCCCTACTGCCGCGAGCGCGCGAGCTACCCCGAGTTTCTGCCCCGACGTGATGTCGCGCCGATCTTGGAGCGATGCCAGCGCCGATCGGAGCCGCGCCACGAGCTCAGGGGACAAGTCCACTGCGGTTCCATCCTGCAAGATCCACGCGATTCTGTCACCGGCTTCCGACCGCCACGATCTCGCGAACGGGCGGCTCGATGCTGACGGAGTGGCACCTAGCAAGAGAAGCTGCGCGGCGATCTCTTCGTTGGTACGAGCAGTGAGGGAACCGCTGAGTGCCCCACAAGCCGTTAGCGAAGCGCGCACCGACGATTCCGACTCGTCGAGCGGTGCTTCGCGACCGCAGGAGGTGCAGAGTGCGCCTGACCAGACGACCAGCGACGCGCTTGCGCGGGTGAGGCGCGAGGACAACTTCAAGGGAACACCTCCAGCGCACCCGCACACTTTCGTATGCAAGGGCCAGCTCCTTGAGCGAGCCTACTGCATCTCTCAGCCAATTCTTGCTGGACCCGATTGTACAGCTGCCAGCACTCAACCTCCTGCTCGATCGAGCAATCTCCGCTCTCGAAGCAAGCAATGCACTCCCGGAGCATCACGTTCGTTTCTTGAATCCAAGCGCGTGCGTCGTCCATTTCCTGCGCAAAGTGCTCCGCGCACCACACGCAGTCGACCGCGCCGAGGAGCCGTAGAACAAGTCGAAGGATCGCCCCGATGTCGAGAATCTGCCCTGACAGTATCTGCTCAAGCTTGAACCTCAACGCAATCTCGCATCCGCGAGGGCCGGCCGCAATCTTTTCCAGCATACAAATCGTATCAACGGGGTCCAACTCTCCATTACTGTCCCAGTCGGCGGCGAGTGCTACGGCGCGACAACTGGAGTCATAGTACGGGTCCGTGGCGGCGGCGAGGAAGGCTTCCAAATCCGCGTCGTCGACCGCTCCGGTTGGCACGATGTCACCGGGCATCTGGATCAGGGTTGGGACCTGGACTCCCGATCCACTCCAACCCCCGACGATCTGTGCTGCATATGTGAACTGCGGACCAAGAAGCAATCTTGCCCGGACCTGCTGGCCACCGTCCTCGGTCGCGCGCACCGTCGTAATCATGAAGTCGAACGCTCCATCGTTGTCCATGTCGTCAATGCTTCCGCACAATTCAAACGCGGGCGCTTCCCCCGCCTCGAGTACCAGCATCCGCAGCTGCTGCCCTCGAGAATGCGACAGCCAGATTTCCGCCAACGGAGCGGCCCCGTGAGATGAACTCAGCCGAAGCAGCAGCCTCTCCGCCTCTTGATCCCCGTCGAGGTCCTCGATCGTCCAGTCAGCGGCAGCAGATGATTGGAGTCGAGGCTGGCACCACGGAAGGATCGCCGCGACGCTGATCGCGATTCCCGCGGTTCGGGGAAGTTGTGCGACGCAATCGTGAAAGTACGCGAACCAGGCGTTGCGAAGGAAGCACGTACTGCCCTCGCAGCGCCGACGAACATTGTCGCGCAACCAGAATCGAGCGAATCGCCGACACCCGGAGACCGCGCCACCCAGCCAAGCTGCCACCGCCAGAAACGCGCACCACAGTCCAAACGCCGGTCGCACCGAATTGATCTTCGTCATGTGATTCCCCAGTGAGTTTCAGGATCCCACATTCTCCGCGCCGGGATTGCCGACCCCTCGAGGCGCGGATTGCAACTGCCGGATTACCGTCGAGGGCACCTTGACCAGTCGCCACCTTGCTGTCAACCGCTTTTGGCAACAGCTTTTGAAACTGGTCAATCTGCAGTCTGGGGCCGTCGGGGCTCCCCGTCGGTACCTCACGGAGGCCCCTATGCCCGTGATGGTCGACAGCGAGGGCAAGTGCGTGTCGTTCAACTTCCCATCAGCGGCCGAAGGCCGCGTGAAGAAAATGAGGCGCGCGTGAAACCGGCGCGCCAACAGGTTAAGAGTGAACGCCCTGCCCCCCGGTCGGGGCGCTCGCGTTTCGCGGCGTGCGTACGGCCTTTTTCGACAAGGGGTTGCGTACGCGGAGGTCTCGCGGGGTGGGCCAGAGGCGAGGTGTCGCCGAGTACCTGGCCGACCGTCGCGGCGACCTCGGCGGATTGTCTCTCCGAGCATCGGACGGGCTCGCGCGTGTTTCTGTCTCTGGTTCAGTGTTCCCGAGGCGCGCGGACACGAACGCATGAACGGCCAAGAGGGTTGAAACGAGATTCCGCATCCGCTCGGCGAGAAAGCGGAGGACTTTGATTTCGGCTGCGGAGATAGAGGGATGGAGGCACACGCTTCCGACCTCGCCCACCGAACTCGCCATGGCCGAGCAGCCCGACCGCCAACTCGACCCCTCGCTCCCGAACGCCGCACGCATGCAGGCGATCGGCGACCTCCTGGCCCGCGGCATCCGCAGGCTCAACGACATGAAGCGGCAGAAGG
>Ga0079301_1001346_pt1 | contig 11342 bp, 8 predicted proteins | sample Wag4_2014_7_11_3_FD_74797 | JGI IMG/M metagenome (GOLD analysis project Ga0079301, IMG submission 74797) | Fresh water mixed with fracking chemicals microbial communities from Ohio, USA - Utica-2 Time Series FC 2014_7_11 | ecosystem: Engineered > Industrial production > Chemical products > Input...
GCGTGGAACGCCTCGTTGATCATCGGCATCAGCACGCGGTTCGACACGAAGCCCGCGCGGTCGTTCGCCGGAACCGGCGTCTTGCCCATCGCCTTCGCGAGCTCGATGGTGCGCTGGGTGGTCTCCTCGCTGGTCGCGATGCCCTTGATGACCTCGACGAGCTTCATGATCGGCACGGGGTTGAAGAAGTGCATGCCGATCACGCGCGGCGCGTCCTTGCCGACGGCGCTCGCGATGTCGGTGATCGAGATGCTCGAGGTGTTCGTCGCCAGCACGACGTCCTCACGGAAGGTCGCCTGCATCTCCCTGAAGATCCGCTTCTTGAGCTCGACGTTCTCGGTGGCCGCCTCGACCACCCAGTCGGCCGACTTGGCATCGGCCATCGCCGTGACGTAGCAGACGCGCTTGAGCGCGGCGTCGGCGGCGTCCTGCGCGATCTTGCCCTTCTCGACGAGGCGCGCGAGGCTCTTCGCGTGCCCCGCCTTCGCCTTGTCGAGCGCGGCCTGGCTCACGTCGATCTGGATCGCGGAGATCCCCGACTGCGCGGCGGTGAGGGCGATGCCGGAACCCATGGTCCCGGCGCCGATGACGGCGATGGTCTTGACGGTCGACATAGGGCGGGGACTGTAGCATCCTGCGAAGCGCCGCTGCGCTCGACAAATCCCGGCGGCTGCGCGACGATCCGCGCATGAAGCCGATCGAGTGCCGCGTTGAGATCTCCGCCCCGCCCGCGCTCGTCTGGCGCACCGTCGCCGACATCGAACGCGCGGCCGAGAGGATCCCCGCGATCAAGTCGATCGAGATCCTCCCCGGCCCGCGCACCGGCAAGGGCCTGCGCTGGCGCGAGACGCGCATCATGTTCGGCCGCGAGGCGACCGAGGTCATGGAGATCGTCGAGTGGAGGCCGCCGCTCTCGCACGCGGGTGGCGGCATGTACGTCGCGACCGCACACAGCCACGGCACCGCCTACCGCTCCGAGGTCCGCGTCGAGCCGTTCGGCTCGGGCGCGCGCCTCACCTTCACCTTCGAGGCGACCGCGCTGACGTTCCTCGCCCGCGTCATGTCCGGCATCATGATGCCGCTCATGAAGGGCATGGTCATCAAGGCGCTCGACGCCGACCTCGCGGCGATCAAGGCGTCCTGCGAGCGCGACGCGGAGCGCGAGCGCGAGACGCCGGCGCCGCAAGCGCTCCCCTGCGAACCATCCGCCCAATGAAGAAGGCCCGGCGCATCGCACCGGGCCTTCGCGGGATCCATCGGGACCGCGCGGGATCGCGCGGCGCTCAGCCGTTCCACTTCAGGTGCATCGGGCCCTTGTACTCGGCGAGCGGGCGGATGATGCGGTTGCTCGCGTGCTGCTCCATGATGTGCGCGCACCAGCCGGTGATGCGGGCCGCCACGAAGATCGGCGTGTACTGCGGCACGGGGATGCCCATGATGAAGTAGGTCATGCCGCACGGGAAGTCGACGTTCGGGTGGATGTTCTTGTCGCGCAGCATGATCGCCTGCACCTCGTCGCCCATGTCGAACCACTTCTTGCTCGACGGCCCCTGCTTCTCGGCGAGCTTGAGGCCCCAGCGGCGCAGGATGCCCGCGCGGTGGTCGCCGTTCTTGTAGACGCGGTGGCCGAAGCCCATGAGCTTGCGCTTCTCGGCGAAGGCGCGCTGCATCCACGCGTCGATCGTCATGGCGCCGCCCGCGCAGTCGCGGTCGATGTCCTTGAGCATCTCCATCGCCATCTCGTTGGCGCCGCCGTGCAGCGGGCCCTTGAGCGCGCCGATGCCGCCGCAGACGGCGCTGTGCATGTCGGTCTCGGTCGACGAGATCGTGCGGCACGAGAAGGTCGAGGCGTTGAAGTCGTGCTCCGCGTAGAGGACGAGCGAGACGTCCATGATGCGCGCGGCGAGCTCGTCGGGCTTCTGGCCGGTGATCGACCAGAGCAGGTTCGCGGCGTGGCCGAGCGAGGGATCGGGGTCGACCGGCGCCTTGCCGTCGAGCGTGCGCTGGCAGACGCCCACGATGGTCGGGATCTGCGCGAGCAGGCGCTTCGACTTGCGGAGTCCGGCCGCGGGCGAGTTGTCCTCGCAGTCGGGGTCGAGGTGCGAGAGGAGCGACACGCCCGTGCGCAGGATCGACATCGGGTGCGCGTTCGGGCTCTCCTTGGCGACGCGCACGATCGCGTCGCGCACGCTCGCGGGAATCGCGCGCATCGAGGCGACCTCGGCCTTGAAGGCGGCGAGTTCGGCGGCGCTCGGCTTGTGACCGACCAGGAGCAGGAACGCCACCTCCTCGAACGACGCGTGCTCGGCGAGATCGGCGATCTCGTAGCCGCGGTAGATGAGCTCCGTCTGGGTCACGGCACAGATCGAGGTCTCGCCGACGGTCTGGCCGGCAAGGCCGCGGGTGTCGACAGGCTTCGGGGCGGGGGCGGTGGTGCTCATGGTGGGACTCCGTGGATGCGAGGAAACCGCGAGTCTAGCGGTCACGGCGCGAGGTGTGGAGCGAGGAGCGAGGAGCCAGGAGCGAGGAGCGCGCAACGCGCTGCGACCCAAAAAGACCACCGGCGCTCCCTTTTCGGTGCGCCGGTGGACCCTTTTTAGTTCGCTGGCCCGCTTCCCGGCGAGCAGCGATCCCTCGTAGTCCGGACTCTTGCGAGTCCGGTCCCTCCTGAAATCTCACGCCCGGGCGTCCCCGGTCGTGAGCGTGTGAGCGGCAGGTTCCCTTTCCGCCGTTCACAGGCGACTCGATCTAGTTTCGAATCGCCGTCCCTTTTTACCTCCGCCCGCCTTCAGGTCCCTCAACCCGAAGGCTTGCGAACACGAGCCCGTCCCTAACGGGCCCGCGGGCCGCCTTTCGGCAGCCACGGCAGTATTCCGTCAAAGTGCCTCACGGTGTTGCCACACGCGAAGGTTTTCAGCGTTTTTTGAGGAGTTTGCCGCGGAAGTCCGCGCGGCTCCGTAGTTATGGGGCGGGGCTTCCCGCGTTCCACCGTCATTCCGAGGGCTGAGCAAGTGACCACAGTGCCGTCCTTTAGACTGCGTCCCATGCTTGGGCGCCTCGCACTTCCCGTCCTGATCACGCTGTTCGCCGCGACGTTGGGGCTGCCGGCCGGGCAGGCTTCCGCTGCGCCGCAGGCCTCGCCGCGCGAGGTGCGCTGGAATCCCGGCCCCGAGATCAAGTCGCGCCACTACCGCATCCTGAGCGACCTGAGCCCCGAGGAGTCGCGCGTCTACGTGCAGCACCTCGACCTGATCTTCGACGAGTACGCGAAGCGGCTCTCGAGCCTCGAGCAGCGCGCGCCCGAGATCCCCTACGTGATGATGTTCGCGAAGGAGCAGGACTACCTCGATGTCCTCCGCAACCGCTACGGCGTGAACGGCACGGGCAGCGGCGGGATGTTCTTCATCACGCCCGCGGGCGCGGCGCTCGCGTTCTTCACCGAGGGACTGCCGCGGTCGCGCGTGTTCCACGTGATCCAGCACGAGGGCTTCCACCAGTACGCGCACAGCAAGTTCGTCGGCCAGCTGCCGCCGTGGCTCAACGAGGGACTCGCCGAGTACTTCGGCGAGGCGATCGTGATCGACGGCCGGCTCGTGGTGGGACAGGCGAGCATCGGTCCGGTCGAGACCATCAAGAAGGCGATCGAGGAAGGGCGCACCATCGACTTCCTGCGTCTGCTCACGATGACCGGCGACGAGTGGAACGCGAACGTGCGCGGCGGGAACGCGTCGATCCAGTACATGCAGTCGTGGTCGATCGTGCAGTACCTGAGCTGGGCCGACGGCGGCAAGTACCAGGGGCGCTTCGAGAACTACCTGCGGCTGATCCACGCGGGCATGCCGAGCGACCGCGCCTTCGTGCAGGCGTTCGGCACCAACGACCTCGCGCAGTTCGAGGGCGCGTGGAAGGAGTGGGCGCGGCAGTCCAAGCCCTCCTCGCTCGGCACCGCCGCGATGCGCCTGACCTTCATGGCCGAGGGCCTGCAGCAGCTGTCGCGGGACGGCATCCGGATCGAGTCGTTCGACGAGCTCCTCGCCAAGCTCCGCGAGCGCAGCTTCACCACCGAGATCAGCGTGCACGGACGCACCGAGCGCATCGAGGCGAACGAGCGCGTGCTCGAGATCCCGAAGGACGAGCTCGCGCGCGAACAGCCCGTGTTCGACATGATCCCGCCGGTGTTCAAGCGCCAGACCACCGCCGACCGGAAGCGCGAGGCGGACCATCCCACCCCGCCCGTGATCACCACCCGCGGCCTCCAGCCGCGCGAGCTCGTGCTCAGGTGGACCCGCCTCAAGTCGGGCGAGTTCAGCTACGAGCTCGAGTCGCCCAAGAAGGCGCCGCCGCCGCCGAAGGACCGCAAGCCGAAGGCGGGCGACGCCGACGGAGATGACGACGACGCACCGGCTGGCGGCAACAGCGCACCTGCCGGCGGCAAGGGCGCCCCGAAAGTCCGCGGCTGAACTTCCGAACCGCCGCGCGCGATGACGAGCGCGGTCCTTCCAACCCCCATGAACCAGGTCGACACCGCCTTCCTCCGCCGACTGCGCGCCCGTGACGAGCGTGCGTGGTTCGAGCTGTGGGAGGCGTTCGGACCGGTCGTCCGCGGCACCCTCTACCGCTGGGGCAACGGCCGCCTCGGCGAGGAGACGCTGCGCGACCTGACGCAGGACACGCTCGCCGCGCTCACCGACTCGATCGAGCGCTTCGACCCGCAACGCGGCGTGCGCTTCTCGACGTGGCTGCTGTCGATCGCGAAGCACGTGCTCGGCGACGAGATGGACCGGCGCTACGCGCTGAAGCGCGGCGGCGGACGGCGCGGCGCGAGCCTCGACGACTCGTGGATGGGACAGTCGCGCGAGGCGCAGCCCGACGAGCTCTACGAGCGGCGCGTCATGTCGGCGAAGGTGCACGCGGCGATCCGCGCGGCGCAGAGGCGCGCCGAGTTCGTGCACTTCGAGGCCTACCGCATGCGGGTGCTCGAGAACCGCAACGGCCGCGACATCGGCGTGCAGCTCGGGGTGAGCGAGCCGACCGTGACGCGCCACTGCCAGCGCGTGCGCGAGGTCCTGCGCGAGGAGCTCATGGTCGCGATCGAGCAGTGGAGCTTCACCGACGACGAGCGCGCCGAGACCGACCGCGCCGGCCTCGCGGCCGACGACGCGGCGTTCGACGAGGCGCTCGGCGAGGTCTGGCGCGCGCAGGAGGAGATCCTCGCGCTCGACCTGAAGGCGCAGATGGCCGCGCAGGCAGAGGCGAAGGCCGGGGCGAATGCCGAGGCGAAGGCCGCGCCGCGCGGACGGCATCCGAAGGACAACGCGTGAGCGGCGGCATCGAGTGGACGCTCGCCGTCCTCGCGACCATCGCCGCGAGCGCGGCGATCGTGGCGGCCGGGCTCGCACTCGGTCGCCTCGGCGTCGTCGCGGGCCTGCTCGGGGCCCACATCGGCCGCTGCGCGAAGCAGTTCGGCGCCGGCATCGTCGGGTTCATCGGTGGCGCGGTGGTGGCGCTGCTGCTCCTGCCGGTGGCGCTGGCGCGGCTGGTGGTCGCCAAGCCCGCGACCGCGCGCGAGGCGCTCGCCTCGAGCGGACGCGAGGCGCGCGAGGCGCTCGTCGCGCTGTACACGGCGCTCGTCGTCGCGCCGCTGCGCCTGGTCGGCCTCGGCCCGGTGCTCGGCCATGTGCGCACCCGCCTGCCCGCCGCGCTCGGCGAGGGAGGCTCGGGCGGTGGCACGGGCGGCGGCGGCCTGCGGAGCTCGCGCGCCGACTTCGAGGGCTACACCGTCCTGCGCGAGCTCGCGCGCGGAGGCTCGGGCGCGCGGCTCTACGTGTGCGAACCCGACGCGCGCACGCGCGTGCGGATCGGCCTCGCCGACGGCTTCGTGGTGATCAAGAGCTTCGACTTCGACGACGGCACCCACCTCGCCGAGATGCTGCGCGAGTCGCGCTCGCTCGACGCGGCGCGCAAGCTCGGGCTGGTGCTCGACCACGAGAGCTCGGAGCGGCGCTTCCACTACGTGATGCGCTTCCACGAGGGCATCGATCTCGGCAAGTTCGCGCGGCGCCTGCACGAGATCGCCGGACCCGACGGGCTCGACCGCGAGCGCTTCCTGCTGGTCGCGGCGCTGGTGCGCGACATCGTGGCGACGCTGCGCGACTGGCACGCCGCGGGCCTCTGGCACAAGGACATCAAGCCGGAGAACGCGATCGTCCTCGACGGCCGCGCGACGCTCGTCGACCTCGGGCTGGTGACGCCGCTCGCGTCGCAGATGACGCTCACGACCCACGGCACCGAGTATTTCCGCGATCCCGAGATGGTGCGGCAGGCGCTGCGCGGGGCGCGCGTGTCGGATGTCGACGCGGCGCGCTTCGATGTCTACGGCGCGGGCGCGGTGCTCCACTTCGTGCTCGAGGGGACCTTTCCCGCGCACGGCGTGCTGAGCGGGTTCCGCAAGCCGAGCCCCGAGTGCCTGCGCTGGATCGCGCGGCGCGCGATGGCGGACTTCGACCACCGCTACGCCAACGCCGACGAGATGCTGCGCGACCTCGACCGCGCGATCGCCGGCGGCGATCCGGGTGCGGTGCGCCCCGCGGATCTCCCCTCGATGCGCGCAAGCCAGGAGGAGCCGCTCCCAGGCGAGGGACGCGCGCCCGACCCCGCGCTGCCCGCCGGCCGACCGGCGCTGCCGCCGCCGCCCGACGCGCGCACGCTCGGACGCGCGCGCTTCCGCGTGACCAACTGGTGGACGGGCTCGTACGAAATGGTGTCGGTGCGGCCGCTGCCGGCGTCGATCCCGGCGCAGGGTCGCCGCGGGCTCGGTCCGCCGCTCGCGGTGCTGACCGCGGCGCTCGTCATCCTCGGCGCCGTGCTCGCCGCATGGTGGTGGCTGAAGGACGCGTCGACGGGCGGGTGACGCGCGGCGTACTCGGGCGCGCAGCGCGCGCGGAGTCCTCGCGTGCTCAGCGCCGGTTCGCCGGATGATTCCACTGCTCGCCCGGCCGGTACGAGAGCAGCTCGTAGAGCTCCTTGCGGCTCTGCATCGTGTCGAGCACGCCGTGGAAGCCGCCGTCGCGCCGCAGCGCGGACAGGCCGTCCTCGACCGCCTTCATCGCGATGCGCATGAGGGAGAGCGGGTAGATCACGATCGACACGCCGAGCGCCGCGAACTCGTCGCGGGTGAGGTGCTTCGTCTTGCCGAACTCGGTCATGTTGGCGAGGGTGTGTCCGGGCGAGGCCTTCATGAAGCGCGCGAACTCGTCGGCGTCGTGGAGCCCCTCGGGGAAGATCACATCGGCGCCCGCCTCGCGGTAGAGGTTCGCGCGGGCGACCATGTCGTCGAAGCCGGTGACATGGCGCGCGTCGGTGCGCGCGATGATCACGAAGTCGGGCGAGAGGCGGTGCCGCGCCATCGCGGCGACCTTCTCGGCCATCGCCTGCGCGCCCACGAGGTCCTTGCCGTCGAGGTGGCCGCAGCGCTTGGGGAACTCCTGGTCCTCGAGGTGGAGCGCCGCCGCGCCCGCGCGCTCGTACTCGACCACGGTGCGCACGCAGCATTCGACCTCGCCGTAGCCGGTGTCGGCGTCGGCGATCACGGGGATGCCCGCGGCGTCGGCGATCTCGCGGATGGTCCGGCACATCTCGGTGAGCGTGATCAGGCCGATGTCGGGATAGCCCGCCACGTTCGCGGTGGCGCCGCCCGAGATGTAGGTCGCCTCGAAGCCCGCGCGGGCGACCGAGCGCGCCACCAGCGCGTTGAAGGCGCCGGGCACGAAGACGGTGCCGCGGGACATCGATTCACGGAGGCGCGCGCCGGGATGGAGGCACGCGCGCGCATTCGGGGAGGCGTTCGACATGCGGGGAATGTAGCGCGCGCGCTCAGCCGTACGCGCGGACGAGCTGCGCGCCCGGGTAGTAGTTGGCGAGGATCGCGGACGCCTTCACGCCCGACTTCGCCATCGCCTCGGAGCCGTACTGGCAGAGGCCGACGCCGTGCCCGTAGCCGGCGCCGCGCAGGAGCAGGTCGCTGCCGCGCACGGTGGGTTCGAAGTTGGCGCTCTTCACGCGCTCGGCGAGCGGCTTCTTCTCGGCGGGATTCGCGGGGCTCGCGCTGAGCGCCCAGCGGAGCCGCTCGGCGGTGAGCTCGCACTTCCAGCCCTTCGCGTCGGTGAGCCGCACGCGCACGGGACGGCCCTGCTCGTTGCGGCGGACGACCTCGACCTGGCGGACCTCGCCGATGCGGGCGAGCGACGGATAGCCCTCGAGGCGCGCCCACGCGGGCAGCGTGCGCGAGACGGCGGGGACGGCGAGCTTCATCTCCCACTTCGCGTGCTTGGAGAAGCCCGTGCAGGCGCAGCCCTTGCGGCCGCTCGCGGCGCGCAGCGGCGCGATGTCGTGGAGGAGCTCGCTCGAGATCGTGTCCTGCGCGCTCGCGCGCGCGCCGCCGCAGCAGCTCGAGTAGTAGGACGGCACGACGCGGCGGTCGAAGACGAGCACCTGCCCGGCGGTGTCGCGCACCGCGTCGAGGCTCTTCTGGTGGGTGGTGGTGCCGACCCAGGCCTGGCTGCGCTCGTCGGCGACGACGTCGAAGTGGCGCTGCGGGCGCCAGATCTCCATCTCGCAGATCGCCCAGCTGCGCGCGGCGACGGCCTGCGCGCGGTGGGTCTCGACGCCCCAGCCGTTGATGAGCTCCTTGGCGATCACGCCCGAGAGGTACATCTCCATCGGGACCTCGTGCACGAGGTCGAAGCACGCGCCCGCCGGCACCAGGCGCACCGCGCCGGGCCAGACCACGCCGTCGACCTTGATCTGCGGCGTTTCGTCGGAGAGGACGGTGAAGTCGAGCGTGCCGCGGGACGGATAGTCGACGACGCGCGCGGCGCGCGTGCCCGCGGCCTCGGTCAGCTGCCACGCGCCGGCGCTCCAGCGCGCCTCGACGGGGCCCTGCACGACGCGTCCACCGCGACCGGAACCCTTCTCGACGATCCAGACCTTCGGTCCGGCGCCCTCGATCCGCACGAACGGCTTGGTCGCGGGGACCTCGCGCGTCTTGATGCGGATGGCGGGTTCCTTCGACGGCGGCTCGGGCCGCTCGATGGTCTGCGGCTTCTCGGCCGGATCCTTGGTCGCGCCGGCGGGCTTGGGCGCCGTCTTCGGCGGCTCGGTCTGCGGCGGGGCCGACTCGGGCGCGCCGTTCATGCCGGCGGGGTTCTGCCCAGTGCGCGTGCCGGGACCGGGCACGTTGGTGGCGCGCGGCGAGCGCATGCCCTGCGGCGTGTCGCAGCCGGCGCCGAGACCGACGACCGCTCCGGCGGCCGCGACCGCGGAGGCGAGCAGGAAGATGCGACGACCGGAGTCGTGCGGCGCGGGGATGCCCCGAGGAAGGATGCCCCGGGGAACGATGCCGCGGGGGAGGTTCTGATCGAAGGTCTGCGGATCCATGCAGCACCTCTCGGTGACGCGCCCCGTCGTCGGGGGCACGGGCTTGGTGGGTTGTCGGGCGCCCTCGCGGACGCCCTCTCGTCGATCAACTGGACTGGCGACTGGACCGGCACTCCATGCCGTAGGTCGCGAGACCCTCCATTGCGATCAGCTCAGCGTGCGCAGCGTGAGACCGTGCTGCTGCAGGCGCTCGCGGATCTCGTGGAGGCTGGTGGCGCCGAAGTTCTTCACGCCCATCAGCTCGGCCTCGGTGCGCGAGGCGAGTTCGCCGAGCGTGCCGATGCTGAGGAGCTGGAGCGCCTTGCGGGCGCGCACCGAGAGCTCCAGCGAGGAGATCGGCTTGTTGAGGACGGCCTCGGGAACAATTTGCTTGAGCTCGTCGAGGATGTCCTTGCGGACGCCGGGGCGGCCGCCCGGGCCCTCGAGGCCCTGGCCGAGGCGCAGGCCCTTCGAGGCGAGCATCGACTTGATCTCGACGAGCGACTGCTCGCCGAAGTTCTTGTAGCTGAGGAGCTCGGCCTCGGTGATCTTGAGGAGGTCGCCGAGCGTGCGGATCTGCATCTTCTTGAGGCAGTTGCGGGCGCGCACGCTGAGCTCGAAGTCGGTGACCGGCGTGTCGAGGACGGCGTTGCCCGGACCGATCGCGCTCGGCTCGGCGTCGACCTTCATGTCCTTGCTGGCCTGGACGTCCTTGAGGAAGAGGCGCGCGCGCGGGTGGTTCGGATCGGTGTCGACGACCTGCAGGAGCAGGCGCTCGGCGCGGCCGTACTCGCCGCGGTCCTCGAGGATGACCGCGAGGTTGACCAGCGCGTTGAGGTGCGGCTTCTTGACGCTGGTGATCTCGGTGTAGAGCGCGACGCACTCGTTCTCCTCGCCGCAGAGGTCGAGGAGGTAGGCGAGCTTGAAGGTGATGTTCGGGTCGTCGGAGAGCTCGCGCGCGGCGCGGAGCTCGCGGATCGCGCCCTCGCGGTTGCGGTCCTTCTCGAGACGCGCCGCCTCGGCGAGGTGCTTCTTCACGACCTCAGGGTTGCCTGCCTTGCCACCGATCACCGTGTCGAGTCCGCTCATCGTTCGTGTTCTTTCGGAGAAATGCGCGCGTGCACCGCCGGGGGCCGACCCCGAGGCGCTCGCGAAGGGCGCCAAGTGTAGCCGTTCGCGGCGTCCGCGCCGAATCGGCGGGCGCCGCGGGGGGTGGGAAGCGCCGATAACGGGAGTCCTGCCGCGGGCGACCCCGACCGCCGCGCCGGTCACGCGTCGAGCAGATGCCGCGATCGCCAGCCGCCGCGCTCGAATCGGATGGCGACGAAGACCCCGAGGATGGCGATGTACGCGGTCGCCGCGATCCACGGCCCGGTCGCCTCGAGGGCGGGGAACCAGACCGTCATCGCCCAGCCGCCGAGCACGATCACGAGCCACGAGAGCGCGACGGTCGCGACGCCCGGCACCACCGTGTCCCCTGCCCCGCGCAGCGCGCCGGTGTAGACGATGCCGACCGCGTCGAGCGTCTGGAACACCGCGGCGCAGATGAAGATCTCGGCGCCGATCGCGCGGATCTGGGCGGCGAGGTCGACGGGCGCGTCGGCGTCGACGAACACGCCGGTCAGCTCGTTGCGGAACACGATGAACACCGTCGCGCAGAAGGTCATCCAGAGGACGGCGATCGCCACCGACGCGTGGGCCGACCGCGCCGCGCGGGCGACATCGCCCTCGCCGATGTGCTTGCCGACCAGGCTCGTCGCGGCCGTCGACAGCCCCACCGCGGGCATGAACGAGATGTGGACGAAGCGCATCGCCGCCCAGCCGGCGGTCATGTGCGCGCTGCCGAACCCGCCCGCGAGAACGGTCATGAAGATGGCCCAGCACACCATCTCGTTGCCGAACTGCAGGCCGGCGGGCCAGCCGAGGCG